>ENA-UEOM01000371-UEOM01000371.1-human-gut-metagenome-genome-assembly--contig:-NODE-371-length-20036-cov-18.955659_pt1 | contig 20036 bp, 17 predicted proteins | sample MGYA00242993_ERZ507994 | MGnify/ENA primary metagenome ERZ507994 (study PRJEB26167, sample SAMN06115536) | human gut metagenome | host: Homo sapiens | place: China:Neimenggu | collected 2014-11-07... | reverse complement strand
ATATAATATACTATCTATACAGAGGATGGTAACAAGGGCGAAAAAAACTGAATACTGAATACTGAACACGTTTCCCTGTAATCGGGTATTACTTTGTAATATGCTGATTTATATGGCAAAACATAGTTTTCGATACCACAAAAACATAGAGATGCGCCCCATAGAACATAGAGCTTGTTTTTTAACGAAGTTTCAAATCGAAAGTGTTTTGCTGAAAATCGCCCCTTATCACATGCAAAAATTTGGTAGATACAGAAAATCTTCGTATCTTTGCACCAGCAATCGAAGGAACAGCCTATCGTGCCGAAAACCGGTCATCTATGAAGACCGGAGCGGGGGCTTAAATGATGGCAGGCGCCGGTCATCAATGAAGACCCAAAATCGGGGCAGAACGGGGGCTTCCGGGTAGTTGTGATTTCTAAGAACTTTAAACACAGAACAGAGTATGATTAACTACAGCATCGTAATGCGCAGCGTGAACGCAAACCTCCTTGAGATCAACAAGGCAAAGTCACGTATCAACCAGGCTAAGAAGGACGGCAAGGAGCCGGACTAGAAGGACACCGACTATTGATTCCCGCAGGTGTCATGAAGGGTCAGTGTCATAAAGGGTCATTAAGGTTTTCCGGTCATTAAGGTCACGGTCATTAAGGTCATTAAGGATTTCGGTTTTCAAAATGTCCCTCAAGGTGTCCCTCAATATCCCTCTATCATATAAAATAAGGTTAAATCAAGTTCGCCCTGCAAATAAAATCCATTCATAAAATCACTTTTCTGAATATTTTTTGTATTTTTGCAGATATATTGTGCCGATATGGGGGTTGAGCATAGTTTTATCCTCCTAGATTATAGGCGCTTAAGCAATCAAAGAATAGCGCATGAAGAAAATATGGACAAGAATTTCGAACCAATAGAGCAGCTGTATCTTTCGCAGGCGTTTGATACGGAAAGTGATGAAGAACAGATGCTTACAGAATGTAAGATGATAGCCCGGACATACGCCCTGGCTGAGAATGCAGTTGTCTCGATGGGAGATAATCGCAGAAACTGCAGCTACTGCTATTTCGGCGGAGTGGCCGATGTGCTGGGCATTTCGCCGGAGGAACGGGTCAGCCAGCTGCCTTCGCTTTACGAGAACTTCATCTTCGATCGTTGCCATCCCGACGATCTCAGCAGGCGCCATGCAGAGGAGATTGCCTTCCTGCGCTACATCGCCAGCCACTCGACTCCCCAGCACTATCGCGATTATGTGCTCTGCAACTACCTGCGGGTAAAAGATGCCTGCGGAGAATACCGCTGGGTGAAGCACCGGATGATTCCGCTTGCCACCGACAAGAACGGCTGCCTGCTGCTCTGCGCCTGCATCTATACGCTGGCAACTGATGAGGACAGGAAAGCAAAATTCGCCAATACCCGAACCGGAGAGGTGCGGATATTGACGCATAAGGATTACGAAAATATACTTTCTAAACGGGAGATGGAAGTGCTCCGTCTTATCGACCAGGGACTGCTGTCGAAAGAGATTTCAGACAATCTCTGCATCAGCATCAACACCGTGAACCGCCATCGCCAGAACATTCTCCAGAAACTGAAGGTAGATCGTGCCATCGAAGCATGCAAGCTGGCACATGTGATGGGGTTACTCTAAATCAGATATGTGATGGGGTTACTCTAACACAGATACTACTCTCCCATTCGGAAGTCACCCACCGTCTCGGTTGACAGGCGCAGTTCTGAGAATTCACTCACACATTCTCCCTTTTGAGGAGCCTGAGAACAGATGCCCACCTTCAGGTTCTTGGGATAGTTATTGCGGTAAAGGCGAACCATCTGCCATTCCTTGCCATCCAGCGAATAATAGGAGGCGATAGTTCGTGTGTCAGAACTTATCTTATAATAGACAAAATCCTGAGTCACAACCTCATGATTGTTGTCATCGCTCGTTCCCACGGTGCGCACGGTCACCACACGGTGCTTGCCTCGTTCATCCTGCTCGAAGCAGAATTTCTGATAGAGTGTGTCGTTGGCCATCACAACAAGATCGGCTGCATTATAGAGTCCATCAGGAGTAAAGCCAGGCTTCATCTTGGCAGAGAATGTAAACGGCTTGGTGTTGTCAACCTCCGTAAAAAGAATCTTTGCCGTATTGGCGGTCAGCTTTGCATCATTGGGGTCGATGAACAAATCGGTTTTCTCAGGAGCGACGAAAGTGATGACGCCATTCTTCTCGCTCACCTGCTTGTCGGCTTCATTGAGCATCTTGGTGAAGTGAATACCGCCGAGCGTGAGGTCACAATCCTGAAAACTCATGACAGATGTCTGAACTGAATCAGCTGAAGAGCCTTCAGCTTTCTCCTGCTTAGCGGAGTTGCTGCACGATGCCAGCAAGCATAAGGCAGCCATTGGTACAAATGATTTGAATGTCATATTATTAATTATTTAAATTCGCAATTCTATTATTTATTTTGCGCTGCAAAGGTACGTATTATTTGTCGTTCTGACAATAGTCATTTATAACCAATTGAATCATTTATCACCAAATGAAAATGATAAAGAGATTTCTCTTAAAACTTTCAGGCACGATTTGCGTCTAATTCTTAAGTGATGGGGTGACCATCATCAGATAAAGGTCACCAAAGTTCAATCACCCTATACGATTATCATTGCAGCTACAGTTCTACAATCTCTCCATCTTCAGGAATATAGATGCGGTCTGCCTTGCCATTCTTTCTGACTTCAGCGCTCAAGGCCGCACGGGTAACCTGATTATGGTTGACACCTTCAAGATGGGTTGCCACGAAGGTAGCCCAGGGCGCATAGTTCATAGCCTTCAAGACATCGGGAATGTGCATGATGACATGTCCGCCCAGATGGAATTTGTTTCCGCCGGCATTCACGATAATCACCTGCGGATGCCAACGGTCTATGTTTCTGCGTACACCACTATACCAGATAGTGTCACCAGTCAGATAGCAGACTGGTTCTGCCTCATGACGAAGCACATAGCCGCAGGTGTGACCTGCTGCCGGGAGCATCCACCAGTGGCCGTGATGGCTTTCAGTCTTCGACAGATGGATGTCGCCGAAGCGTGAGTCTTCGCCAATGATTTCCACATGGGTAAATCCGTGACTCATAACTGTATTCCTGTCTTGCTCGTCCTGCACAAAGATGTGAACCTGCTTGTTCAGCAGCTTGTAGGCAGCATCGTCTATGTGGTCAAGATGCAGATGGGTAAGCAATACGCAGTCAATGTTGCTGACAATTACTTCTGCCTTCACGGGCAGATCGTGTAGCGGGTTGCGCAGCTCCTGATGGTTTGATAACGGAAAAGGAGCAAACGATCCTTTCTCGCCGAGCATAGGGTCAACGAGGATTCGCTTTCCTGCATACTCGAGAATGATGGTAGCATTTCTAATCTGTTGAATCTTCATAATAATCTTAATATTTTAATTTGAATAATAATCTTAATGTTTTAATTTTAAATTCGTGTGCAAAGGTAGCCTTAAAAGTTTAATGTATCTATACCATTTCGTCTTCATATTATGCCATTTTGATAAATTGCCGGATTCAATGGTCAGAAGGTGATGCTTGCAACGATTGAGGCGGGCGTTGTGAGCCTCTGGTGACCTTCATCAGATGAACCCCACCAACTTTCCGATTCATCATCCACCGTGTATATTACCCGGAGAGTTCCGACAACCGTCAACAGAACCTGCTGATGACCATCTATGCCCCTATCGGCAAGATAGGCATTGACGAGCCTAAGGCTTTGGGCCTCGACACATCCATGGTGGTGGTAGAACGTGTTCCGCTCATCATCAACCATTGCAACAGAAGCATCAGGCGCATCATGCAGATTGTGGAAGAATAGGAAGATTTTTCTAAACAAAAAAACAGTCGGATGATTACTTTTCGAATTATTATTTGTATCTTTGCACCTGAATTGCGCAAAGCAAAGTTGAAAGATAATAAAAAAGATAATTGAATGGGAAATCAAATCACAACAATGGAGCAGGGAATGCAGCGACGCACAGAACTGCTCCTGGGAAAAGATAATCTTGAAAAAATTCAGCAAGCACGAGTGCTCATCTTCGGAATCGGAGGCGTGGGTTCATGGTGCGCAGAGGGACTGGTGCGCAGCGGCGTGCGCAACATCACCATCGTGGATAGCGACCGCGTATGCGTGACCAACTGCAACCGCCAGCTGATGGCAACAAGCCGCACCATCGGACAGGTAAAGGTAGATGCGCTGCGCGACCGCCTGCTTGAAATCAACCCTGAAGCCAACATCACGGCTTATCAGAAAATCTATCAGGCAGAAACTGCAGAAGAGTTCCACATGGAGGAATACGACTACATCATCGACGCCATAGACTCGCTGAAAGACAAGGCCGACCTGATTCTGCGTGCCACTGCACTTCCGAAGGAAATCACCTTCGTATCTTCGATGGGAGCAGCCCTCCGCCGCGACCCTTTCATGGTGAGGAAGGCTGAGTTCTGGAAGGTTGATGGCGATCCGCTGGCAAGAGCCCTGCGCAAGAAATTCAAGAAGAACAAGACCTTCCCTCGCCGCAAATTCCAGTGCGTGTTCAGCGAGGAAAAGCCGATGCAGAACATGAGCGACCAGCGACTCGTAGAGGACGAATGGACATCTACGAAGCCGCAGATCAACGGCTCACTCTGCCACATCACCGCTACATTCGGAATGGCTATAGCAGGAATCGTTATCAATCACATCATCGAAAGATAATATATTGAAGAAGGTAATATATTAAAGAAGGTATGATCAAGATACGCTGCGTGGTAGAACGGATTACCTACCAGAACCAGGAGAACGGATATTCCGTGATGAAAGTCAAGGTGAAGGGATATTCCGACCTGGTTACCCTGGTGGGAAACCTGCTGGATGTTCCAGTGGGAGCGGTACTGCTGTGCAATGGCGACTGGAAGATGGACAAGCGATACGGACAGCAGTTTGCCTGCGAAACCTGGGAAGAGGTAATGCCTGCCACCGTATATGGAATCGAGAAATACCTGGGCAGCGGACTGGTGAAAGGCATCGGTCCGAAGTTTGCACATCTGATAGTAGAGAGATTCGGAACGGAAACCATCGAGGTAATAGAAGATGACATCGAACGACTCTACGAGGTTGCCGGAATCGGCAAGAAACGCGTGGAGAAAATCCGAGACAGCTGGGAGAAGCAGAAGGACATCAAGAACGTGATGATCTTCCTGCAGCAGTATGGCGTGAGCACTGCTTACGCCGCCAAGATCTACCGACAGTATGGCAAGGAAAGCATCGACAACGTGAAGGAGAATCCCTACCGTCTTGCCGATGACATCTGGGGCATTGGATTCAAGACCGCCGACGGAATAGCCAGCAAGATGGGTTATGAGAAGAACGATCTGAGAAGATGCAAGAGCGGAATCAGCTACACCCTAAACGAACTCTCCAACGAAGGTCACGTTTATGCTGTAGAAGAACAACTTATAGAAGCCGCAAAGAAACTGCTCGAAGCCGATGAAGAACCTATCAGACAAGCCATAGCGGAAATGATCATATCAGAAAATCTCATCCGTGAGAACGAAGCCATCTATCTGCCTCCCTTCTATCATTCTGAACGTGGAACGGCTAAGAAACTGCTGGAGTTGATGAAAGATCAGGGTCCTACCCTCTTCAATATGCAGGCCGATATCCAGGCAATAGAAAAGGCTTCAGGCATCAGATACGACGAGGTGCAGATTGCCGCCATTGAGCAGGCAGTACGTTCTAAAGTGATGGTGCTGACGGGCGGTCCCGGAACAGGAAAGACCACGACGACGCAAGGTATCATTTCTGCTTACAAAACGGCAGGGATGAGGATTCTGCTGGCGGCTCCTACTGGCAGAGCTTCCAAGCGAATGAGCGAGGCCACGGGCATGGAAGCCAAGACCATCCACCGGCTGCTGGAGTTTAATCCGCAGGACGGATACAAGCGCAACGAGGAGAACCCGCTGGAGGGTGATGCGCTGATCGTGGATGAGTGTTCGATGATAGACATCATCCTGATGTATAATCTGATGAAGGCGATTCCGGAGCACATGCGCCTGGTGCTGGTGGGCGACATTGACCAGCTGCCGAGTGTGGGAGCCGGAAACGTTCTGCGCGACATCATCGACTCAGAGAAGATTCCGGTCATCCGACTCACCCGCATCTTCCGACAGGCGCAGTCGAGCCGAATCATCATGAGTGCCCACGCCATCAACCAGGGATATTATCCGGACACGAGCAACGGCAAGCAGACCGATTTCTTCTTTATCAAGAATGAAGATCCAGAGCAAGTGGCTACGGAAATCGTGAATCTTGTAAAATATCGTCTGCCAAAAGCTTACAATCAGCCGCAGAGTAACATCCAGGTGCTTACCCCGATGCAGAGAAGTGTGGTAGGTGCAGCCAATCTGAACATGATGCTGCAGCAGGCACTCAACACATCCAATCTGGGAATCAGCCGTGGCGGAACCACCTACAAACTGGGCGACCGCGTAATGCAGATCAGAAATAATTACGACAAGAATGTATTCAATGGAGACATCGGAACCATAGAGAAGGTGAATATGGAAGACCGCACCATCTCCGTGAGTTTCGAGGATCATTCAGCTGAATACGAGGCAGCGGAGCTGGATGAGTTGACGTTGGCCTACGCCACCACCATCCACAAGAGTCAGGGTTCGGAATATCCCATCGTGGTCATCCCTATCCTGATGACTCATTTCGTGATGCTTCAGCGCAACCTCATCTACACCGGAATCACGAGAGCCAAGAAAATCTGCGTGCTCATCGGTCAGCCCAAAGCCCTCGCCTATGCTGTAAGAAATCTGACTGTGAGCAACAGAAACACGAAATTGAAAGAACGGTTGCGTGGCGAGATTGAGGCGGCAACCAATTCTTCTCCACTCCACTTCAGCAAGCCGTATGTTTTGCCTGAAGAGAATCAGCCATTGATGGCTGCAGAACCAGGAATCAAAAGAAAGGAATAGTGGTCTTGTCGGCATTGTACTTTACGGTAACCGTCTGGTTAGGAACTGAAGTCTCGATACTCTTGATTCCTTTCTCAAAACGGTGGTTGTTCTTAATCTTGTTCTCACAAGCCGCACAGTACATCTGAGGGGTAGTTGTGAAAAACACAGTCTTGATTTCTCGAAAAACAAGGCTAATTTCGCACAATTCGAGGGAAATCATTGAAGTTTTTTATTATACTGGCTTATAATTCAGAAATTTTATCTAAATTTGCAGAAGCAAAGAAAAATCTGATGAAACATATAAAGACTGCATTGAGATGAATATGCCCCGCTACAGGAAAAACGCGTGTGGCATTTGGTTATTCAAGCGATTTGCAATATAAAAAGAACAAGAATTTATAATACATATAGAATAAGAAACAGATATGATTACAGTTGATGGATTGACCGTAGAATTCGGCGGCACCACCCTATTCAAAGACATTTCCTTCCAGATCAACGAGAAGGACCGTATAGCCCTGATGGGCAAGAATGGCGCAGGAAAAAGTACCCTGCTCAAGATCATCGCAGGCGTAAGAACAGCCACACGTGGCTCCGTTTCCGCTCCAAAAGACTGCGTCATCGCCTATCTGCCTCAGCATCTGATGACCGAAGACGGAAGAACCGTGTTCGAGGAAACCTGCCAGGCGTTCGCCCATCTCCACGAGATGCAGGCGGAGATTGACCGCATCAACAACGAGCTCACTACCCGCACGGATTATGACAGCGACGACTATATGCAGCTCATCGAAAAGGTATCTTCATTGTCTGAGAAATTCTATGCAATCGACATGACCCACTTCGAGGAGGATGTTGAGAAGACTCTACTCGGTCTGGGCTTCGAACGCTCTGACTTCAACCGCCCTACCAGCAAGTTTTCGGGAGGTTGGCGCATGCGTATCGAGCTTGCCAAACTGCTGCTGAAATCGCCTGACGTGCTGCTCCTGGATGAGCCTACCAACCACCTCGACATCGAATCTATCGGATGGCTCGAAGACTTCATCATCAACAGTTCGAAAGCGGTGGTAGTGATCAGTCACGACCGAAAATTCGTTGACGACATTACAACAAGAACCATCGAGGTTACCATGGGCAGAATCTACGACTACAAGGCTACCTACAGTCAGTATCTGGAACTGCGCAAGGAACGCCGCGAACAGCAGATGAAGAAATATGAGGAACAGCAGAAGATGATTGCCGAGACCAAGGACTTCATCGAGCGATTCAAGGGTACGTATTCGAAGACTTTCCAGGTGCAGAGCCGCGTGAAGATGCTCGAAAAGCTGGAACTGATCGAGGTGGACGAGGAGGATACCAGCCGACTGAGATTGAAGTTTCCTCCGAGTCCAAGAAGCGGAGCCTATCCGGTTCAGATGAGTGACGTGGCGATGGCATTTGATGACAAGCAGATATTCAGCGGCGTGAATCTTACCGTGGAGCGTGGCGACAAGATTGCCTTCGTGGGAAGAAACGGTGAGGGTAAATCTACGCTTGTAAAATGCATCATGGGTCAGCTTCAGAACGAGGGTAAGCTGGAATTAGGACACAATGTTCAGATTGGCTATTTTGCTCAGAATCAGGCTTCTCTGCTCGATGGCGAGCTTACGGTTTTCCAGACGATAGATGATGTTGCCAAGGGCGAAATCAGAAATAAGATTCGCGATTTGCTGGGTGCATTCATGTTTGGTGGCGAGGATTCTACCAAGAAGGTAAAGGTTTTGTCGGGTGGTGAAAGAACCCGTCTGGCTATCCTGAAGCTGCTGTTGGAGCCGGTGAATCTGCTGATTCTCGATGAGCCTACCAACCACCTGGATCTCAAGACGAAGGATGTACTGAAGCAGGCGCTGCTGGATTTCGACGGCACGCTGATTGTAGTGAGTCACGACCGAGACTTCCTGGATGGTCTGGTCAGCAAGGTGTACGAATTCGGTCATGGTCGCGTCCGCGAGCATCTCTGCGGAATCTACGAGTTCCTGGAAACAAAGAAAATGGAAAGCCTTCAGGAATTGGAGAAGAAATAAAATCACAAAAGGTATTTTTCGAAAGAGGATGCTTCATTATTCATCGAATGAAGAAACGAAAAAGAGGGTGTGTCATAGATTATGACACACCCTCTTGTATTTTCAAATAATTTCTTTAAAATTATTTCTTTTTCTTCAATTCCAACTTCGGAATCTTGACTTTTTGACCTGGTTTCAACAGGGAAGTACCATTCAGAGCTTCTACGTAACATTCCATTCCTGGACCTAAGTACTTTTGGCTGAGCGACTTGATGGTTTGTCCTTCTCTTGCCGTAACTACCTCGGAAACACCAATAATACGATAGGCTCCGGTTCGAACACGAGCATCCTGGTCGTATTTGCTGCTTGCCTGGGCAGCATGCTTTTCTGCCTGCTTTCTGGCTTCTTCTTTCTTCTTAGCTTCTGCAAGTTTTTTAGTCTCCTGCTGTTTCTTTGCATCTGCGAGTTTCTTGGCTTCCAAATTCTTCTTTGCCTCAGCCGATTTTACATCAATTGATTGCTTATCAACCGCCGCATCCATATTCTGCTCGGCATTTTCGGCTTTCTTGACGGCTTTGCTTGCCTGCGCCATTCTTACACTATCCTCGATAGCCTTCTTGCGAAGAATTTCTTCCTGCGTTGGGGCAGACTTGGCTGGTGCCTTCTTCTCTGCCGCAATCTGCTGGTAATTATCCAACTGTAGAGCGAGATGATCACGCTGGGCAGCCATCTTGCCATAATTAAAAGCAAACCAACCAAAGCCTCCTATCATTGCCAGAAATACTACGCTCGCTGCAATAACCAGATAACGAGGTAAAACAACATGTCGCTTATCGGTTTCCTCATCTGAAGAAGGAGTTTCCTCATCTGAAGAAGCTTCCTCTTCAATAGAAGCTTCCTCTTCAATAGAAGCTTCCTCTTCAATAGGAGCTTCCTCTACAATAGGAATTTCAGTAATAGAGTTTTCTTCATCTGAAGGAACTTTCTCTGCAATAGGAGTTTCCTCTGTTAATGTCGATTCATTTTCTTCATCAGAAACAACAGACTCAACTTCATTCTGAGCTGGAACTTCAGATTCCTTTGTTTCCAATTCAGAAGTTGCAAATTCAGATTCTTCCGGTTCAGATACTGCAGGTTTAAATACAGCAGGTTCTGTCGCTGCAGGTTCTGATCCTTCCGGTTTCTTTTCTTCCGGTTCAGCAACATTTTCCTGAGACAATCTCTTCTCTCCTATCACAATCATTTCATCGCTAACAGGAGCATCGTTTTCTTCATCCAAAAAATCTATCACACCACTTGTTGCAGGAGAATCCTGTTCAACGAAAGATTCCAAGGATGAATTTTCTGAATCAGGAACACTCTCTAACGTAGATTCGAATACAGAACCGTCCTCTTCAGCATTTTCAAATTTTCTGTCGATTTCATCGAAATCAACACCATCATTCACCACAACGGTCTCAAACTGGGCGAAAGGCTTGTTCACAATCTCCTTCAGAATATTATCGGGCGTGAAGGAAATCTTGTCACGCCCCTCGATGATGATACGCTCGCCCGTGTTCACATCCACGCTTTCACGATCCTTCACCGCCATTACCTTGAAAGTACCAAGCCACTTCATCTTCACGAGCTTATCAGACTGAAGCCCCTCGTTGGCAACATCAAACATCTTTCTGATAAACAATTCGGCATCCTGCAGACTGATTCCCGACTTCTCTGCCAGGCGCTGCGCCAAGTCGCTTAAACTAATCTTACTCATAGTCTTCACCTCCATTCTTCAGTTTTTCCTTGACACTGGCCACAGGGCGGAAGCCGAGTACGAGCTTAGGCGGAACAAGCTGGCGCTTCTTGGTTGTAGGATTAACAACCACACGCTCCAAGCGCTTCTTTACCTCAAACGTACCAAAGTTGGGGATGGAGACAGCCTCACCATCCTCAAATTCAGCAATCATAGCATCTATCACCTTGCACACCATTTTCTGGGTGTCGTCCTGTGAATAGCCAGTCTGCTGAGCAAGTTCTGCAATATACTCCTTGTTATTCATTCTGATGTCAAAATATTACCTCCCATATTACTTTACCACTTCTCCGTAGAGATCAAACTCCTCGCTCTGGGTAATCTTCACATTGTAGAAGCAACCCACGCGCAGGCGCTTCTCTCCTGCCTTGATCAGCACTTCAGGATCCACCTCTGGCGAGCAGAATTCGGTTCTTCCGATATAGTAATCACCCTCCTTGCGGTCGATAATCACCTTCAAAACCTTGCCCACTTTCTCAGCCTCTACCTCAGCGCTGATTTCCTGCTGCAGAATCATCAGTTCGTCAAGACGGCGCTGCTTCACCTCGGCAGGAACATCATCCTCGTAGTTATTGGCACTGTAGGTACCCTCCTCCTCAGAATAAGCAAAGGCACCCATACGCTCAAAGCGCTGAGTACGAACGAATTCGAGCAATTCATGGAAGTCTTCCTGAGTCTCACCAGGGAAACCTACCATCAGAGTGGTACGGATATGAATGCCCGGCACACGCTCACGGATGGTCTTGAGCAGATCAATGGTTTCCTGCTTGCTCACGTGGCGATGCATTCTGTTGAGCATATTGTCGCTGATATGCTGCAGGGCGATGTCAAGATACTTACATACGTTTGGCTTCTCGCGCATCACATCGAGCAGATCGAGCGGGAACTGGTTAGGATAAGCATAGTGCAGACGGATCCACTTCACACCCGGAATATCCGCCATGCGGCTTATGAGTTCGGTGATGTGATGCTTGCCGTCCAAGTCCACGCCGTAGTAGGTGAGCTCTTGGGCGATGATCTGGAATTCCTTCACACCATCGGCTACCAGTTGGCGTACCTCGTCGAGGATTTCATCCATCGGACGGGAAACGTGCTTGCCGGTGATGATAGGAATGGCGCAATACGCACAGCGGCGGTTGCAACCTTCAGAAATCTTGATATAGGCATAATGATGAGGAGTAGTGAGATGGCGGGTTCCACTGCAAGCAGGCACATCAGCCTTGCCCAGTTCCTTGAGCAACTCCTTATAATTAAACTTACCATAAAACTTATCCACCTCGGGCATCTCAGCCTCCAGTTCCTTCTGGTAGCGCTGTGAGAGACAACCCATCACATAGAGTTTGCGGAGTCGTCCCTCTTCCTTAGCCTGGATGAACTCCAGAATGGTATCGATACTCTCCTGCTTGGCATCCTCGATAAAGCCGCAAGTATTGATGACGGCAATTTCACCCTGTGGGCGTTTCGGGTCATGAACGCAGTGGTAGCCATTGTCCTCGAAAAGCTTCATCAAGGTCTCACTATCCACCAGATTCTTGGAGCAACCCATGGTTACTATATCTATCTGATTTTTCTTCATTCTTATCCTACTTATCCTAATAATAATCTTAATCTAATTCTTTTCTCGACTATTTTACATCGAGCTTCATCTAATTCTTTTCTCAAAGTCTATAAGCACCTGTATTCTAGTGCTTAAAGAGAGAGTCAACAAATTCAGACTTATTGAAGAGCTGGAGATCCTCCATGCCCTCGCCCAGTCCGATATACTTCACTGGCACCTTGAGCTGGTCGGAGATACCGATTACCACGCCACCCTTAGCCGTACCATCGAGCTTGGTGATGGCGAGCGAAGAGATATTGGTAACGGCAGCAAACTGCTTAGCCTGCTCAAAAGCGTTCTGTCCGGTACTTCCATCCAGAACGAGCATCACCTCATCCGGAGCCTCAGGCATGACCTTCTTCATCACCTCCTTGATCTTCTTCAACTCATTCATCAAGTTCACCTTATTATGAAGACGTCCGGCAGTATCAATCAGCACCACGTCGGCACCATTCGCCTTGGCGCTCTGTAGGGTATCGAAGGCCACGCTGGCAGGGTCAGAACCCATCTGCTGCTTCACCACTGGCACCCCTACTCGCTCGCCCCAAATGCAGATCTGTTCCACGGCAGCGGCACGGAAGGTATCGGCAGCACCGAGATACACCTTCTTGCCAGCCTTCTTAAACTGATAGGCGAGCTTTCCTATTGTGGTAGTCTTGCCCACACCGTTCACACCCACTACCAGAATCACGTATGGCTTATGATCGGAAGGCAAATCCCAGTTTTCATTGTCATCAGTATGATTTTCCTCCAGGAGGCTTGCAATCTCTTCCCTCAGGATTCTGTTGAGCTCTGAGGTAGAAACATACTTATCTCTTGCCACGCGCTCTTCTATACGTCGGATGATCTTCACGGTAGTCTCCACACCTACATCGGATGTGATGAGCACCTCCTCCAAATCATCGAGCACGTCATCATCTACGGTTGACTTACCAGCCACCGCACGCGCCAATTTTCCAAACACGCTCTCCTTGGTCTTTTCGAGGCCTTTATCGAGAGTTTCCTTTTTTTTGTTGCTAAATAATCCGAATAATCCCATAATTATAGCTATATTTTTTTGCAAAGATACGAAAATATTTGAAACTAGGAGCGTTTTTCCTAAAAAATATTGTTAACTTAGCAAAAGAATGTATAAATAATCGCTTCCATATAGAAATATATCAAGTTATTTTTATACCTTTGTATGTTAGAAACACCTCCGAGCTCCTATACTCGGACGAGGAGGACAAGACATTAAACATTTAAACAACAGATCATGAAAAAGATATTTATCTCAATACTCGTGCTGATTTCTGCTCTCACCATGCAGGCACAGAATGTGCTTACCCCTGAGCAGCAGTTGGAAAAGGCGCAAAAAGAGTTAGAGGAAGCCCAAAAGGCATTGGAAGCTGCCAAGGCTCAGGCAGAAGCAGCTAAGGTGAAGGCGGAAGCTGAGAAAACGAAAGCGGAAGCTGCGAGATTGAAGGCTGAAGCTGAAAGAATGAAGCAGGAGGCAGAAAAGCTGAAGAAGAATGCAGAGAATTCGGTGTCTGCTACCAAGACTTCTGTACCAGCTACAGAAACTGTGCCTGCGATGAAGATCCAGGATAATGCCACCAAGAAGCAGAATACTACCGGAACTTCTGAAGGTGCGGGTTGGGTCGTACCAACCGTGACAGAGGAGATAGAAGAGAAAAAGGTGGAAAAGACTGCCGAGGGCGTGGTGCTCAAGGAAGATCCGAAATACCTGGCGGGAGCCATCCAGCTTAATGCCGAGGGAAAAGTAGAATTTGTTCTCGACACCCAGGCAAACGGAAAGAGTGCAGACGAAATCTACAACATCGTTTTCCAGTATATGAGCAAGCTCATCAAGAATGAGCAGAACATCAACAGCCGCATCCCCCTGGTGAACAGAAACAACAAGAACGAGCAGATCATCGCCTGTATCATGGACGAATGGTTTGTCTTCAATCAGTCGTTCATCTCTCTCGACCGCTCTGAGACCAAGTACCAGCTGGTGGCAACCATCAGCGACAACCATCTCCACCTCTCTATGACCCGAATCGTATTCAACTACGAGGAAGGCAGAAGCACCGGTTTCAAGGAGCCGGCAGAGAAAGTGATTACCGACAAATATGCCCTGACCAAGAAGAAAAACGACTTGGCCAAGATCTACGGCAAGTTCCGACGCGAAACCATCGACCGCAAGAACCAGATCTTCAATGATCTGACCAAACTTGTTAGAAAATAAAAATCATCTCATAAAATATGGATCAGACAAAAGATAACAACACAACAAACATCCCACAGAGCGAGGAAACCGCAAAGGCGCAGCCACAGAGCCAGAGCCATGAGGCGTCTCAGACGCAGCCACAGACCAGCTATGCCGTGCGCCCAAATCGTCGCCACCACAGAAGATTGGAGTATGCAGACAAGAGCAACATGCTCGTAGCCAGAAACTGGCTCAACATCGGATTTATGCTCTTCGCCATCGTAGGTGTCATACTCTGGACCCAGATGGATGACCGCACGATTGCCAATGTACTGCTGATCATCGGCGTAGTCTTGAAAATTGCCGAGGTTTGCATCCGACTATTCAAAAAATAAGAAAGGTTTGCATCCGACCATTCAAAATAGGCTTGCATCCGCTTATTCAATAAATAAGAAATGAAGAAAATATTATTCTCTACAATCCTAGCTTGTGCTGCAACTCTACCAGTTGCGGCACAACGCGATTTTACGGATTTCAACAATAACGAAGACTCACAGTTCCGCCCACAGACCGGCAACCGCATCAACACCGACTCGCTGGGCACTGACAAGGAGATTCCGAAGGGCATCAGGGTATGGACTGTGGATGAGAGATTTGGAGATACCCGGGCTGCCGTGGTGGACACCATGCAGGCAATGTACCAGAACACAACCTTCACGGAAGGACTGCGCGGAGAGTACAACACCCTGGGTAACATGGGTACCGCCCGCATCAACCGCATCTTCATCGACCGACGCAATACGCAGGGCAACTTCATCTTCACCGAGCCATACGACAACATCGTTACCCCGGTGAGTGACTTCCACTTCACCAACACCTACTCGCCTATCACCAACATCACGCTGAATAGCTGCGGTGACAGAACCAACGGTGAGGATGACTTCAAGGCAATCTTTGCGGTGAATGCCAACAAGCAGCTGGGTGGCGGATTCCGATTCGACTACAAATACGGTCGCGGCTACTACGATGCACAGAGCACGGCGCACTTCAAATATACGATGTGGACTTCTTATCTGGGCGACCGCTATCAGGCGCACTTTCTTTTCAGCACCAACCACCAGAAGGTGACGGAGAACGGAGGTATTACCAATGATGACTACATCAAGCATCCGGAGCTTTTCACCGAGAGTTTCGCCACCAACGAAATACCGACCGTGCTGCAGCAGAACTGGAATCGCAACGACAATCAACACATCTTCTTCACCCACCGCTACAATGTGGGCTTCAGCCGCAAGGTGAAGATGACCGAGGAAGAAATCAAGGCCAAGAAATTCGCCATGGAGTCAGCAAAGGACAATGCAGCCGAGGAAGCCAAGGAGGAGGCAAGAAAGAAAGCAAGGGAACAAGGCAGGGAGTTTGACGAAAAGGCTTTCGACAAAAACCAGAAAAAGCAGTTCTCAGGTCGCCCTACAGATGCAAAGATTGCCGGCGATGAACCAGCTAAGAACAACAAGACAATAGCTGCGAACAAGGCTGCCCAGGACTTCAAGGGCGACAGCACTCGAATTGCTGTAAACAGCAAGGCTATGGCAGACAGTCTGCTCGCCGTAGAGAAGAAGAAAGCGCAAGACTCACTCTTCTACAAGACAGAATATGTTCCGGTAACCAGCTTCATCCACACCGTGCAGTTTGATAACTACAAGCGTATCTATCAGGCTTACCAGACTCCACAGGACTACTATCTCAAGGAGTACTACAATGCCGGCAAGTTTACAGGCGATTCTATCTACGATCAGACCCGTCACTGGCGCATCAAGAACACCGTGGCAATGGGAACGCTCGAGGGATTCAGCAAGTGGGCAAAGGCTGGTCTGAAAGCTTTCGCCAGCTATGACCTCCGCCACTACGAACTGCCGAATACCGAAGGCGGATTTGAGAAGTTCAATGAGCATGCGCTGAGCGTAGGCGGTCAGCTGAGTAAGACTCAGGGCAAGACCCTTCACTATAATGTAGTGGGCGAGGTAGGACTCACCGGAGTAGATGCCGGTACCTTTGCCATTGATGGAAGCGCAGACATCAACCTGCCATTCCTGGGTGACACCGTACAGGTAAGAGGCGATGCATTCATACATCACGAAACGCCATCGTTCTACTATCGCAAGTATCACGCCCGACATCTCTGGTGGGATGATGATCTGAGCAAGATTATCCATACCCGCATTATGGGAACTCTGAGATTCGGCAAGACTAACACCACGCTGCGTGTGGCTGTGGATGAAATCAAGAACTATACTTATTTCTCACAGCAATATACGATTACAGAAAATGGTCTGCGCACAGGCGTAATGGTGACCCCTATGCAGAGCGGCGATGCCATCAATCTGATTACAGCGCAGCTGCAACAGGACTTCAAGTTCGGTATTTTCAACTGGCAGAATATGATTACCTACCAGCATACCAGCAGCAAGAGTACCCTGCCAGTGCCAGACCTCAACGTATATACCAACCTCTTCATCAAGTTCAAGGTGGTAAAAGTACTGAATATCGAGCTGGGTGCCGACGCCAGATACTTCACCAGCTACGAGGCTCCGGATTATTCTCCTTACATCGGTCAATATACCGTACAGGGCAACGGCGAGATGAACGTGAAGGTGGGCAACTACCCTATCGTCAATGCCTACGCCAATGTTCACATCAAGCACACCCGCTTCTTCGTGATGATGAGCCATCTGAATGCAGGTCAGGGCGACAAGAACTACTTCTTCACCCCTCACTATCCGATGAACCAGCGAGTTTTCAGAATGGGTGTAAGCTGGAACTTCTTCAACTAGGAAGCGAATCTTTTCCACAAGAGATTCTTCTGAAACAAAATAGAAGCGAATCTTTTCTTAATGAATAACAACAAGGAGCGAGGTTCCCCAAAACCTCGCTCCTTATAATTTAAAAGCAACAATATGATGATAAAGACAAATTCTATCAAGGCATGGTTTCTCGCCGCCCGCCCCGTCACCCTTTCGGCAGCGGCAGTACCGGTGATGCTGGGAGTAGCCCTGGCATACAAGGATTCAAGTGCCAACTGCCAATGGGTTCCTGCCCTGCTCTGTCTGCTCTTTGCTTGGATAATGCAGATAGACTCCAACTTCGTGAACGACTTCTTCGACTTCAAGCATGGCAACGACGATGAAACCCGCCTGGGACCGAAACGAGCCTGTGCTGAAGGCTGGATCACCATGAAAGCCATGAAATGGGGCATCATCATCACTACCCTTCTGGGCTGTATCATCGGTTTGCCCCTCGCCTTTTACGGCGGAAAAGAGATGATCATCGTGGGTATCTGCTGCGTCCTCTTCTGTTTCCTCTACACCACCAAGCTGAGCTATCTGGGATTGGGCGACCTGCTGGTACTTCTCTTTTTCGGCATCGTGCCAGTCTGCTGCACCTATTATCTGGTCATGCCTGAAGGAATGCAGACTGTATCAACGGAAGCCATACTTACCTCCATCGCCTGCGGACTGGTAGTAGATACGCTGCTCATTCTGAACAACTATCGCGACTATGACAACGACATCAAGGCGGGCAAGAAGACGCTGATCGTTCACATCGGCAAGAAAAACGGCGAGCGTCTCTACTGCGCACTGGGCAACATCGGTATCCTCATCATGATTGGAATCAACATCTATGGTGCACTTGCCTACGATGCAGATACTAAGTTTTTGCCTTTCGCCGCCACATATCTCGTGGTGCACAACCGAACATTCGCCAAGATGAGGAAGATAGGAGAAGGCAGAATGCTGAACAAGGTACTGGGCTACACGGCTCTCAACATCTTTACCTTTGGTATGATCTCTACCTTCATCATCCTTGGAATGATGTGGTAATCCCAGAGATACCCGCCCCCTCTGGAATGGCATGAGAAGATTCTAGAATGAGAAGATAACATTCAGGAATAATAATTATATAATGTACGCGCGTACATTATATATATAAAAGAAGAAAAAGTATGAAGCAACAAGTAAATCTCGAAATCATGCAGTTTGTGGAAACACAGATTCTGCCCAAATATACAGAATTTGGCGAGAGCCACGGATTGCGCCACGTAACCCGTGTCATCAAAAACGCCCTGAAACTCGTACCTGTAACAGGTGCCGACATCGACATGGTTTATATCGTTGCCGCCTACCACGACCTGGGAATGAGCGGTCCGCGCGCCATCCACCACCTCACCAGTGGCAAAATCCTCCAGGCTGATGCCAGACTGAAGCGCTGGTTCACTCCCGAGCAGATTAAAATCATGAAAGAAGCCGTGGAGGATCACCGCGCCTCCTCCAGTCGCCAGCCCCGAAGCATCTATGGCAAGATTGTTGCCGAAGCCGACCGCGACATCGATATTCACGAAATCTTTCTTCGTGCCATTGAATACGGAGAGGAGAACTATCCCGGAAAAGGAAAGGAAGAGCAATGGCAGCGGTTCGCCGACCACATGGACGAAAAATATTCCCGCAACGGCTACATCAAGCTCTGGATTCCCAACTCACCCAATGAGAAGGCTCTGAAAGAGCTGCGGAATATCATTGAAGACAAGACAGAACTCAGGAAATATTTCGAAGAAATATACGAAGAGCTCAGGAAAAAGAAGTCTTGACCCTTGAGAGAAACAAGGAAAAGGGAGTTCTGACTTTTGATAAAGAAGATTTTTCGAAAAAATCAGCAGAAAGATTTGGTAGTTTCAAAAGATTGCATTATCTTTGCAGTATAGAAAACCCAAAGACTTCTATCAATAGATGATAGCCTATGCTATGTCTATTCGACAAAGATATAAGGGTCGTGTCGGTTCGATCGGGATACTCATCAAATTACACTTATGAAACCGAGAAGACTTCTCTTGCCTATGGCGGGCCACATAAACTGACATGTCAACTAAGCTGCAAAGCCGGTGGATTACAAAAGCGGAGAGCTCTCAAATGTTTATGACATTCGGAGTTTCATCACATCATCGAGCGACCCTTTCCTACAGGAGGCAGATTTCCAATAATTGGTAAATCTGCCTCCTTTTTTGTTGACAAAGTCAGCTTATCCCCTATAATTCCTCCCAAAAACAAGAAAAATCAAGAAAATATGCATATTTCTTGAAAAAAGTTGCAGAAAAATTTGGTGGAACAAAAAAAATGTAGTATCTTTGCACCCGCATTTGAGAACGATGCTTGTTGATTTGGCAACAATATCCGATTGGAAGGTTGGGTGAGTGGCTGAAACCACCAGTTTGCTAAACTGACGTGCGGGATTACCGTACCGGGGGTTCGAATCCCCCACCTTCCGCAAGCGGAGTTCAAGATTGCATCGTTGGTCGATTCATCTAATGGTTAGGATACAAGATTCTCAATCTTGGCATAGGGGTTCGATTCCCCTATCGACTAC
>ENA-UEOM01000370-UEOM01000370.1-human-gut-metagenome-genome-assembly--contig:-NODE-370-length-20147-cov-69.368112_pt1 | contig 20147 bp, 15 predicted proteins | sample MGYA00242993_ERZ507994 | MGnify/ENA primary metagenome ERZ507994 (study PRJEB26167, sample SAMN06115536) | human gut metagenome | host: Homo sapiens | place: China:Neimenggu | collected 2014-11-07... | reverse complement strand
TTATGCAAATCACAGCAGGATGCTACATTCTGTTTATTTCTAATTCGTAACCTCTTCTTTTTATGAGATAAAAACTTATCTCATTCTCAATCACTTATAAAAAATACGTACTTTCGACTTGGGAAACTATGTGTTTTGACTAAAAAGACTATATGCAAGAACTCTAAAGGCTATATGCTTTTACTTATAAAAATATTTCTTAGTGTTGAAAACACCATATCTTTCCTTTGAATGATACTATATACCTTTGAATGATACTATATAAATAGACCAACTGTTATAGACGCTTAATTTTTTTACATTACTCTTTAAATGAACTTAAACTTCTTGGGGAATTTAATGAAGTATCAGATTTAATCATTACTTTTGTATCAGATTCATATTAATAAGAAGAAGTAATTTGTCTGGTACAAAGAAAAGATATAAATCAGAGAAAAAGCATGAAGCGTATCATATTGATTTTAACAGTATTGCTTGCCATGTTAGGGCAGGTAGCCTATGCGCAGAAAACCTGTGTCATCGCATCGGCAGAAAATCATGTGCCTATTCGTGAAGCACTTATTCATACCAATAACAATCATTGGGCAAGAACAGATTATCGGGGCTATTGGACGATGCGCTATCAGTTTGATTCAGCAACCGTATCGAAACCTGGTTTTATGAAGGCAACTGTCCGGTACAAGGAACTGCCGGATACTCTGTTTCTCTTGCCGGATGCCAAACAATTAGGCGAAGTGACAGTTTGGGGCAAGAATCAGGAAGGCATCAAAAACATGGAAGAGGATATTCAGGAGAAGATAAACTCTTTGCCAACTTCATCTGCTGGCATTGGTTTTGATGCTTTCGGATGGATGGATAAACAGGGAAAACGTGATAAGAAGCATCTGCAACAGGCTAAAAAGGTATTTGAAAAAATGGAACATAAGGATCCTGTGGTAGCTGCTTATGAAAAAGCAACGGGGAAAAAGTATGAATTGACTAATCCGTATGATGTCTCGGCTTTTAAGAAAGAACCTCTTTCAGAAATGGCAACAGAAGAGAAAAAAGCAACTTCTGATGCTGAATCAAAATCGAAAAAGAAGGAGAATCTTGAAAAATAAGCACAAGAGTAAACTGAAGAAATGAACTCGGGAAAGGCAGAGCGACAGCTATTTTAGCCGACGGGATAAAAAAAAGCATAAACAAGTTGGCTTTCTCGAAAAAAAGTCGTATCTTTGTAGCCAAAAATATAAAGAAAGAAAAATGTTTGAAAATTTAAGTGATAGACTGGAACGCTCGTTCAAAATCTTGAAGGGCGAGGGAAAAATTACAGAAATCAACGTGGCGGAAACCATGAAGGATGTGCGCCGTGCACTCCTCGACGCCGACGTAAACTATAAAGTGGCTAAGGAATTCACCAACAAGGTGAAGGAGAAAGCACTCGGCATGAATGTACTTACTGCTGTAAAGCCGGGACAGTTGATGATCAAGTTGGTGCACGATGAACTGGAAGAACTCATGGGCGGCGAAGAAGCCCCATTGAAGCTCGAAAGCCATCCGGCCATCATCCTCATGAGCGGTCTGCAGGGTTCGGGTAAGACTACCTTCAGTGGCAAGCTTGCCAACATGCTCAAGACCAAGAAAGGCAAGAAGCCATTGCTCGTGGCCTGCGACGTTTACCGTCCGGCAGCTATCCAGCAGCTCCATGTAGTGGGTGAGCAGGTGGGGGTTCCGGTATACAGCGAGCCAGAGAACAAGGATGTGCTCAGTATTGCCGACCATGCTATCCAGCAGGCTAAGACCAACGGCAACGATGTGGTAATCGTCGATACAGCCGGACGTCTCGCCATTGATGAGCAGATGATGAACGAGATCAGCAATCTCAAGAATCATCTCCGTCCAGACGAAACCCTCTTCGTGGTTGACTCCATGACCGGTCAGGATGCCGTAAACACAGCCAAGGAATTCAACGACCGCCTCGACTTCAACGGCGTAGTTCTCACCAAGCTCGACGGTGATACCCGCGGTGGTGCTGCCCTCAGTATCCGTACCGTGGTAACCAAGCCAATCAAGTTTATCGGTACCGGCGAGAAGATGGAGGCCATTGACGTGTTCCACCCAGCCCGTATGGCAGACCGAATCCTCGGCATGGGTGACATCGTGAGCCTTGTAGAACGCGCCCAGGAACAGTTCGACGAAGAAGAGGCACGCCGCCTGCAGAAGAAGATTCAGAAGAACAAGTTCGACTTCAACGACTTCCTCGGACAGATTGAGCAGATAAAGAAGATGGGTAATCTGAAGGATCTTGCAGCAATGATTCCAGGCGTAGGCAAGGCTATCAAGGACGTTGACATTGACGACAATGCATTCAAGGGCATTGAAGCAATCATAAAGAGTATGACTCCGAAGGAGCGTACAAACCCGGAAATTCTGAACCAAAGCCGCCGTATGCGTATCGCGAAAGGTAGCGGTACAAACATCCAGGAGGTGAACCGACTCATCAAACAGTTCGACCAGACTCGCAAGATGATGAAGATGGTTACTGGTACAAATATGGCAAAAATGGCTGGCATGATGAGCAAAATGAAAGGCATGCCAGGTATGCCAAAGTTCTAAAAAAGAAGAGATATGCAACTGATTGACGGAAAAGCAACTGCTGAAGCTATTAAAGCAGAAATAGCAGAAGAGGTGAAGAGCATCATGGCTGCAGGTGGCAAGCAACCGCATCTTGCGGCAGTGCTTGTAGGTCACGATGGTGGCTCAGAGACTTACGTGAAGAACAAGGTCATTGCCTGCGAAAAGTGTGGCTTCAAGTCGACACTTATCCGCTACGAAGACGATGTCACCGAGGACGAACTGCTCGCATGTGTAGAGCGTCTGAACAACGACAACGATGTAGACGGATTTATCGTGCAGTTGCCGCTCCCACGTCATATCGACGAGCAGAAGATAATCGAGGCTATCGACTACCGCAAGGATGTCGATGGTTTCCATCCGATCAACGTCGGACGCATGTCTATCGGTCTGCCATGCTTCATATCCGCTACCCCACTCGGTATAGTGACATTGCTGAAGCGCTACAACATTGAAACCGCCGGCAAGAAGTGCGTTGTGCTCGGCAGAAGCAACATCGTAGGCAAGCCTATGGCACAGCTGATGATGCAGAAGCAATATGGCGATGCAACAGTTACGGTATGCCACTCGCACACCGCCGACATCAAGAAAGAATGTCGCGAAGCCGACATCATCATAGCAGCAATCGGCAAACCCGACTTCGTAACAGCCGATATGGTGAAGGAAGGTGCTGTGGTAATCGACGTGGGTACTACTCGCGTTCCTGATGCAACACGCAAGAGCGGATTTCGCCTCAACGGCGACGTGAAGTTCGACGAAGTAGCTCCGAAGTGTTCGTTCATAACACCAGTACCAGGCGGCGTCGGACCGATGACAATCTGCTCGCTGATGAAGAATACGCTGCAAGCAGCGAAAGGATGGTAAAATGAAGACAAGTGTCAGCATCCGGCATCACAGGTGCTGACAACTGTCAACACAACAACATAACACACCCCAACCTTAATAAGTATGACAGCAGAAGACTATTACAAGCTCGGCAACGAGTACAGACGTAAAGGCGATTGGAAGCATGCTATCGACAACTATCTCGAAGCAATAGCTCTCGACCCCGAGTCGCCTGCAGTGGAAGCAAAGCAAATGCTCGACGACATGTTCGCCTTCTACTGTAAAGATATGTATAACCCCTAACTCTAAACGATATATTACTATGGGAAAAATCAAAGGTGCTATCGTGGTTAACACCGACCGATGCAAAGGATGCTCTCTTTGTGTTGTAGCTTGCCCGAAAGATGTCATTGCTCTCACAGCAAAGGCAGTGAACGTGCATGGTTATCAATACGCCGAGGCTGTAAGACCTGACGATTGTATTGGTTGTGCATCGTGCGGAATTGTATGTCCAGACGGATGTATTAGTGTTTACCGTAAAAAAATGGAGGATTAACACAATGGCAGAACAGGAAGTTAAACTTATGAAAGGCAACGAGGCTCTCGCCCACGCTGCCATCCGTTGTGGTTGTGATGGTTATTTCGGCTATCCTATTACTCCACAGACCGAAGTTATCGAAACACTCTCAGAACTTAAGCCTTGGGAGACCACAGGCATGGTAGTGCTTCAGGCAGAGAGTGAAGTTGCATCAATCAACATGCTTTACGGTGGCGGTGGCACCGGCAAACGCGTTATGACATCGTCGTCAAGTCCGGGCGTATCGCTCATGCAGGAGGGTATCTCTTATATGGCAGGCGCAGAAGTACCGGGTCTTATCGTCGACGTTCAGCGCGGCGGTCCTGGTCTTGGCACCATCCAACCTTCACAGAGCGACTATTTCCAGGCTACCCGTGGCGGTGGCAATGGTGATTACTATATCCTCGTGCTCGCCCCGAACTCTGTTCAGGAGATGGCAGACTTTGTCGACCTCTCTTTTGAACTCGCTTTCAAGTATCGCATCCCTGCAATGATTCTCTCTGACGGTGTTATCGGTCAGATGATGGAGAAGGTAGTTCTTCCTCCATTCAAGCCACGCCGCACAAACGAAGAAATCATAAAGGAATGTCCGTGGGCAGCTACTGGTTGCAATGGTCGTAAGCCCGTCGTTATCACATCTCTCGAGCTTAAGCCTGAGATTATGGAGCAGCGCAACCTGCAGCTTCAGGAAAAGTACCGCAAGATTCGCGAGAACGAGGTTCGCTACGAGACCAAGTTCATGGACGACGCAGAATACATGATCGTTGCGTTCGGTTCGGCAGCGCGTATTGCAGAAAAGACTATCGAGCTTGCACGTGCAGAGGGCATCAAGGTCGGTTTGTTCCGTCCTATCACATTGTGGCCTTTCCCCGAAAAGGAGATTGCAGAGGCAGCTAAGAAGCTCAAGGGTATTCTCGTTGCAGAGATTAACGCCGGCATGATGATCGAGGACGTACGCCTCGCAGTAAACGGCACTGTACGTTGTGAGCACTACGGACGACTCGGCGGCATCGTTCCCGAGCCAGAGGAAATGGTTAAAGCTTTAAAGGAGAAATTTCTATGAACGATATAATATCACCGGAGAACCTGGTTTACAAAAAGCCTGAGCTTCTCAACGATACCCACATGCACTACTGCGCAGGTTGTTCGCATGGCGTAGTTCACAAACTTGTGGCTGAAATTATCGAAGAAATGGGCATGCAGGAGAACGCCATCGGCGTAAGCCCGGTAGGCTGCTCTGTATTTGCCTACAACTATATCGACATCGACTGGCAGGAAGCAGCACACGGACGCGCTCCAGCTCTTGCTTCTGCCATCAAGCGTCTGTGGCCAGAGCGCCTTGTCTTCACCTATCAGGGCGACGGCGACATGGCTTGTATCGGAACAGCCGAGAGTATCCACGCACTGAACCGCGGTGAAAACATCACTCTCATATTCATCAACAATGCCATCTACGGTATGACTGGTGGACAGATGGCTCCGACAACGCTTATCGGTCAGAAGACATCTACATGTCCTTATGGTCGCGAACCGGCGCTGCATGGTTATCCACTCAACCTCTCAGAAATGGCTGTCACTCTGCCTGGCACATGCTTCGTAACACGCCAGAGCGTAGAGAACGTAGCATCAATCCGTAAGGCAAAGGCTGCTATCAAGAAGGCATTCACAGCATCTATGGAGGGCAAGGGTTCATCACTCGTTGAGATTGTTGCTACATGCAACAGCGGATGGAAGTTGCCACCGGTGAAGGCCAACAAGTGGATGGAAGAGAATATGTTCAAACAATACCCGAAGGGTGACTTAAAAGACACGACAAACCTATGAAAGCAGAAATAATTATAGCAGGTTTCGGAGGACAGGGCGTGCTCTCAATGGGTAAGATTCTCGCCTACTCCGGTCTGATGGAGAACAAAGAAGTAACATGGATGCCGGCTTACGGTCCTGAGCAGCGTGGCGGTACAGCCAACGTGACAGTAATCGTGAGCGAAGAGCGCATCTCATCGCCTATCCTTAGCCATTATGATGTGGCTATTGTGCTTAACCAGCCATCGCTCGACAAGTTCGAGTCGAAGGTGAAGCCAGGCGGAATACTTATATATGACGGTTTCGGTATTATCAAGCCACCGACACGTAAGGACATCAATGTCTATCGTATCGACGCTATGGATAAGGCTGCCGAATTGAAGAACTCAAAGGTGTTCAACATGATTGTACTCGGCGGCCTGCTAAAGGTTTGTCCGATTGTGAGCACCGACGGCCTCAACAAGGCTCTTTACAAGACACTTCCCGAGCGTCACCACGGTCTTATTCCTCTGAACATGGAGGCAGTAGAGGCTGGCGGACAGATTATCGAGAAGGTTTAAAATCGGAAAACTTATTTTTTTATAACTCTCTAATTATTTGAGGGCGGGCTGCAGTGATTGCACCCCGTCCTTTTTTGTTTCAATACAAGACAAAAAAATAGGAGATCTTACGACCTCCTATTTCGTATTGTCATATTAAATTGACTTCTATATAACGGTTATTCCTTGTTAGGCAAATGGAATTCGTACGACTTATCGAACACTTGACTAACCTTATTGATTTCGAGGAATGTTGTGCCCGTCGGGTTGCCCAATCCGAAGCTACCACTAAGGTACGCAATCTTATCGTCGGAGCCGATGTAGCCTTTCTGTCGAAGCATACGCAATGCAGCTGTGAACATGTATGCAGCAGGCGCATGTTCCTTCTGATGAACGGGGATGACACCAAAGCTGAGATTTAACCAGCGTTGTGTCTTTTCCTTATAACATATTGCAAGGATAGGGTTCGGACCGCGGAAAGCAGCCAAATGGCGTACGGTCTCGCCAGTAAGACTGTCGGTGATGATACCAGCAACGCCAAGTGTCTTTGTTGCTTCAATAGCTGCATGTGCAAGGAACTCACGCTGCGAGCAGTTCTCGTTCATCGGTACCTCATAGTCGCCAAGCGCAGAGCGGTCCTTCTCTGCCTGCTCAGCAATGGCAGCCATTGTCTGCACAGCCTCAAGCGGATACTTGCCACTTGCCGTCTCACCACTAAGCATGAGTGCATCTGTATATGAATAGATAGCATTGGCTATATCAGTAACCTCAGCACGTGTAGGGCGCGGATTCTTAATCATCGTATGGAGCATCTGTGTTGCGACGATAACCGGCTTCTTCTTCATCACACACTTGCGTATAATCTGGCGTTGAATGCCCGGTATCTGCTCTATTGGCACCTCTATACCAAGGTCGCCACGCGCAATCATAATGCCATAAGAGGCATCAATAATCTCATCAATATTATCTACTCCTTCTTGATTTTCAATCTTTGAGATAATTTTTATGTCGCTATTGTGCTCGTCGAGTATCTTCTGTATCGCAAGAACGTCATCGGCAGAACGCACAAACGAATGAGCAATAAAGTCGATGTCTTCTTCAATAGCAAGGAGTATGTTATCGTGATCCTTCTGCGTAATAGCAGGCAGAGCGATATGCTCGCCAGGTACGTTCACGCTCTTGTGTGCACCAAGCACACCATCGTTCTGCACCTGAGCTACAAGCATCGGACCATTGTTGTCTATGACAAGCATATCAAGTTCACCATCGTCAAAGAGCACATGATCACCAACCTTCACATCCTTAGCAAAGTCGATGTATGACACATTGACGATATCGTGCGATGAGTCCATACCCGGACGTCCAAATATCTTAACCACATCGCCCGTCTTGTACTCTATTGGCTCAGCACAACCAGTGGTTCTCACCTCTGGTCCCTTTGTGTCAATCATAAGAGCCAAGTGGGGCGAAACAGTTCGCACATTCTTTATAATATTACGTATCCCGTCAGGCGTCGCATGTGCAGTATTCATTCTTACGACGTTCATTCCGGCAAAGAACAATTTGCGGAGGAACTCGACATCACAACGGCGATCGCTAATAGAAGCAACAATCTTTGTTTGTTTCATCGTATATATATTTATATGTTTCTCGTATGCAAAGTTACTGATTTTCTCAGAAAAACCACGTTAATGCACTACACATAAAATCTTAAATATGTGTAATAATTAGTGAGCTATCAGCGATGTATTCAGTAAATTATTCGTCGTATCGTGTATTCTCATACGATACTTATCTGCATAGCTGATGCTCATTATGCGTTGTGGTTCGGCAATTGTAGGCGTGAGTGACAAAGCAAGATGCCCCATAGTGCGACGCAGATTAAGTTCTACACACGGATGAAGCAGGAAGCCGTCAGCACTCTCACGTGCTACAGCCATCATGTCAATGCCGAAAGCTCCAACATATATACCCTTAAAATACAGAGAAAGCACAGCACGAATACACTCGCAGATATTATCAACAAGAGCAATGTCGGCATACCGTGATAATATTTCACGCTTATCAGCCTCTGTGGCAAGTATATTGCCTACATATGCACCACCACGTGTAGCGAAGAGCGAGAGTCCTTTGAAATCAATCGACCCGTCGGAATTGCTCACAAACTCAAGTCCGAAGTCGTACACCTTACTATATAATGGCTCTACCATTATGCCACCCTGACGTTTTACGACATTCGCTGCCCACCCTTCAAGATGTGCATCAAGTACTGTGGTCTCTACATAACGCACTCCCCTGCCGCTACTGCTCCATGGCGACTTGAGCACGCTTCTTCCGTTGCGTTTTAGCACTTGAAATACCTCCTCCATTGTTGTGCAGTAGTGGCTTTCGCCAACAGTTTGGGACTCAGCTATTTCACGCAACACAGGCAAAAGATGTTCTGCAGCAAAGCGTCTGTTGCTCATCTCTCTGATAGTAGCAAGCGCATCGTCACTTGGCATGAATGGTTCAAGCCCTTTATTAGCACGCAACAGTTGTTCCTTTATTGTGCGATTCCACCCCCACGGCTCTACCTGAAAACTCTTAACATCGTCCAAATTAAAATCTTTCAAGTCGGCAGCGGTGACAAATACCACGTCATTGCCGAACTTACGTAGATGGCGACGTGCCTCTATTGCTGCCTCAACATCGTCTACGAGTACCATATCGCCTTCTGAAGCCCAGAAAGCAGGGATAAATCCCAAGTCGGTACGCAAACGTCTACCTGCATGAGGGGCGGTGAAACATTCTTGATTGGCAGCAAGAGCTATGTCGTGCTCAGGATTGAATATATGTAACTTCATCTGTTCTTATCTTTAATTACTTCGTAAGCAAGTGCAAAAATACCACTTTTATTTCACAATCGAGCGACTACACATCTGCATAATAGCACACCGCAAACGATACAGACGCAAAAAATAAAAAAAAATGCAGTTTTTGCAATACAGAGTTTGCAAATAAAGAAATTAATATTACCTTTGCATAGTTGTAGAAGACTATATAATAAATAGCAAAATATTCAAGTAACAGAAGCAACAGAAACAACCGATAGAGTAATGGAAGCTTTCTTTAAAACTCATAAATACCTCGTAGAGCATACGGACGCACCAGTCAGACGCAATCTTATGGACGAGATTGACTGGAGCGATCGTCTCATTGGCATTAAGGGTACACGAGGCATTGGAAAGACAACATTCCTATTGCAATATGCCAAGGAGAATTTCGACACTAACGATCGTCGTTGTCTCTACGTGAATATGAACAACTTCTACTTTCAGGGACGTGGCATCGCTGACTTTGCGATGGATTTCTATAACCACGGTGGCGAGGTTCTACTCATTGATCAAGTGTTCAAGCAGCAGAACTGGAGCAGCGAGCTTCGCAAATGCTACGACCAATGTCCCAACCTGAAGATTATATTCACGGGCTCAAGTGTGATGCGATTGAAAGAGGAAAATCCCGAACTCTGTGGCATCGTCAAGAGTTACAACCTCCGTGGCTTCTCGTTCCGCGAATACTTAAACCTACAAACAGGCAATAACATCCCCGTCTATACGCTTGACAACATTCTCGCCAATCATGTAGAAATAGCCAACGAGATTGCAAAGAATGTAGACATTGCCGAACACTTCAACTCCTATCTTCATCATGGCTTCTATCCATTCTTTCTTGAGCACCGCAACTTCGAGGAGAACTTGCTCAAGACTATGAACATGATGACCGAAGTAGACATTCTTCTGATAAAACAAATCGAGCTTAAATATCTCACAAAGATAAAGAAGCTCCTCTACCTACTTGCTGTAGAAGGACTGAAAGCACCGAACATCAGCAACCTGGCAGGAGAGATTAAGACAAGCCGTGCTACAGTGATGAATTATATCAAGTATCTCTCTGATGCACGTTTGATAAACATCATTTACCACCCTGGCGACGAGTTCCCGAAAAAACCGTCAAAGGTGATGATGTACAACCCCAACCTCATGTACTGCATCTACCCAATCGTGGCAGACCGTCAGGATGTTATGGAGACATTCTTCGTCAATATGCTTTGGAAGGACCACAGCGTCAATCAGGGCAACCGCGACGCTGCATACATCATTGACAACAAACTTCACTTCCATGTCACGAGTGCCAACCATATACGACGCACTCGCAACTCCTCAGAGCAACTATACGCCACCTACGACCTCAATATTGGTCAAGCGAACAAAGTTCCGCTTTGGATGTTCGGCTTACTCTATTAAAAGTAAAAGAGTAAAAGAGTAAAAAGTAGGAAGGCTTAAGAAGGCTTAGAAAGGCCTAACTCGGCTTAGGAAGACTTAGGAAGGCTTAGGAAGGCTTAGTTCGGCTTAAACGCCGCCTTTAATGAGGCTTAGACAGAAAAAGTTTAAAACAACTATAAGTATTCACTAATTAAAAAGAATTAGTAAAATGGCTAAAGAAAAAAAATTTATCACTTGTGATGGTAACACAGCTGCCGCTCACGTGAGCTACATGTTCACAGAGGTTGCTGCTATCTATCCTATCACTCCGTCATCTCCGATGGCAGAGCATGTAGATGAATGGGCTGCCAAGGGTCGTAAGAACCTCTTCGGTCAGCGAGTTTCTATCCAGGAAATGGAGTCAGAGGCTGGTGCAGCAGGTGCTCTCCACGGCTCACTTCAGGCTGGTGCCCTCACCTCAACATACACTGCTTCGCAGGGTCTGTTGCTGATGATTCCTAACATGTATAAGGTTGCAGGCGAGTTGCTGCCGTGCGTGTTCAACGTTTCTGCACGTACATTGGCTTCACACTCTCTCTGTATCTTCGGCGACCACCAGGACGTTATGGCTTGCCGTCAGACAGGCTTCGCAATGTTCTGCTCTGGTTCAGTACAGGAAGTTATGGACCTCTCTGCAGTTCCTCACCTTGCTACACTTGAGACATCAGTACCGTTCATCAACTTCTTCGACGGTTTCCGTACATCACACGAGTACCACAAGATCGAGGAGATGGATATGGAAGACATCCGTCCGTTGGTAAATCCGGACTACATCAAGCGTTTCCGCGACCGTGCCCTCACACCTGAGCGTCCTGTTACACGCGGTACAGCTGAGAACCCGGAGACATTCTTCACACACCGTGAGGCTTGCAACGAGTACTACGACCGCATCCCTGAGGTAGTAGAGAAGTACTGCCAGGAGATGACAAAGATTACTGGTCGCGAGTACCACCTCTTCAACTACTACGGAGCAGAGGACGCAGAGAACGTAATCATCCTCATGGGTTCTGCTACAGAGCCTGCACGCGAGGCTATCGACTACCTGAACAAGCAGGGTAAGAAGGTTGGTATGGTTGCTGTTCACCTTTATCGTCCGTTCGCAGTAGATTACCTGAAGAAAGCTCTTCCTGCTACAGTTAAGCGCATTGCTGTACTCGACCGTACAAAGGAGCCAGGCGCAGAGGGCGAACCGCTGTACCTCGACGTTAAGTCGGCTCTCTACGACGACGAGCGCAAGCCGCTTATCGTTGGTGGTCGTTACGGCCTTGGTTCTTCAGATACAACACCGGCTAAGATCGTTGCTGTGTTCAAGAACCTCGAGCTCCCGCAGCCTAAGAACCACTTCACAGTGGGCATCGTTGACGATGTTACATTCACTTCACTTCCTGAGGAAGAGGATATTCCAATGGGCGGCGACGACTTGTTCGAAGCTAAGTTCTACGGACTCGGTGCTGATGGTACTGTAGGTGCTAACAAGAACTCTGTACAGATTATCGGTAACAACACCAACAAGTACTGCCAGGCTTACTTCTCTTACGACTCTAAGAAGTCAGGTGGTTTCACTTGCTCACACCTCCGTTTCGGCGACAGCCCAATCCACAGCGCATACCAGGTAAATACTCCTAACTTCGTGGCTTGCCACGTACAGGCTTACCTGAATATGTACGATGTTACACGCGGTTTGCGCAAGAACGGTTACTTCCTGTTGAACACTATCTTCGACGGTGAGGAACTCGTTAACTTCATCCCGAACAAGGTGAAGCGCATTTTCGCCCAGAACAACATCACTGTTTACTATATCAACGCAACAAAGATTGCTCAGGAGATTGGTCTCGGTAACCGTACCAATACCATCCTCCAGTCTGCATTCTTCCGCATCACAGAGGTTATTCCTTTGGATCTCGCAGTAGAGCAGATGAAGGCATTCATCGTTAAGTCTTACTCTAAGAAGGGTCAAGACGTTGTTGACAAGAACTTCGCAGCTGTTGACCGCGGTGGCGAGTACAAGCAGCTCACTGTTGACCCGGCATGGGCAAACCTCGCTGACGAGGAGGCTAAGGCTGACAACGCTCCGGCATTCGTTAAGGAGCTCGTTCGTCCTATCAATGGTCAGGCAGGCGACCTCTTGAAGGTTTCTGACTTCGTTAAGCACGACACCGTTGACGGTACATGGCAGAACGGCACTTCAGCATTCGAGAAGCGTGGTGTTGAGGCATTCGTTCCGGTATGGAACGTAGAGAACTGTATCCAGTGTAACAAGTGTTCGTTCGTATGTCCTCACGCAGCTATCCGTCCGTTCGTTCTTACCGACGCAGAGCTTGCAGGCATCGAAGGTCTTGAGACACAGGAAATCAAGGCTCCGGCTACTCTCAAGGGTATGCACTTCCGCATTGAGATTTCTGTACTCGACTGTCTTGGCTGCGGCAACTGTGCCGACGTTTGCCCAGGCAAGAAGAACAAGGAGACCGGTGAGCTCGAGAAGGCTCTCAAGATGGTTCCGTTCAACGTAGACGCAGAGGATATGCAGAAGGAAGCACAGAACTGGGAGTACCTCGTTCACAACGTAGCTTCTAAGCAGGACCTCGTAGACATCAAGCAGAGCCCGAAGAACTCTCAGTTCGCTCAGCCTCTGTTCGAGTTCTCAGGCGCTTGCTCTGGTTGCGGTGAGACTCCTTACGTTAAGCTCATCTCTCAGCTCTTCGGCGACCGTCAGATGATTGCCAACGCTACTGGTTGCTCTTCTATCTACTCAGCTTCTATCCCGTCTACACCTTACACAACCAACGCTAAGGGTCAGGGTCCAGCATTCGACAACTCACTGTTCGAGGACTTCTGCGAGTTTGGTCTCGGTATGGTTCTCGGTAACAAGAAGATGAAGGAGCGCATCTGCCACCTCCTCGAAGAGGCAAAGGCAGACGAGCACGTTCCGGCAGAGTTCGTAGCTGCTGCTGACAAGTGGATGGCTAACATGAACGACTCTGAGGGTTCTAAGGAGGCTGCTGCAGAGCTGAAGCCGCTCATCGCTGCTGGTGCAGAGAAGGGTTGCCCGGTTTGCACAGAGCTCAAGACTCTCGACCACTACCTCGTAAAGCGCAGCCAGTGGATTATCGGTGGCGACGGTGCTTCTTACGATATCGGCTACGGCGGTCTCGACCACGTATTGGCTTCTGGTGAGGACGTTAACATCCTCGTACTCGATACTGAGGTTTACTCTAACACTGGTGGTCAGTCATCTAAGTCTACTCCGCTCGGTGCTATCGCTCAGTTCGCAGCTCAGGGCAAGCGTATCCGCAAGAAGGACCTCGGCCTCATGCAGACAACATACGGCTACATTTACGTAGCTCAGATTGCTATGGGTGCTGACAATGCTCAGACATTGAAGGCTATCCGCGAGGCAGAGGCTTACCCAGGTCCGTCACTCATCATTGCTTACGCTCCGTGTATCAACCACGGTCTGAAGCGTAAGGGCGGTATGGGTCGCTCACAGAACGAGGAGAAGCTCGCTGTTGATTGCGGTTACTGGCACCTCTGGCGCTTCAACCCGCTGTTGGCTGACGAGGGCAAGAACCCGTTCACACTCGACTCTAAGGCTCCGAAGTGGGAGGACTTCCGCGACTTCCTCCTTGGTGAGGTTCGCTACCTCTCTGTTCAGAAGGCATTCCCGAAGGAGGCTGACGAGCTGTTCAGCCAGGCTGAGAAGATGGCTAAGCTCCGCTACCAGACCTACGTTCGCAAGAGCCAGGAGGATTGGAGCGAGCAGATCTAATCAGACCGAAATCGAAGGAGGAGACGGATAGCACGCCTACCCTATCCTCCTAAGATATAGATATTATAAAACGGCAGCAATGATGTTTAGACATTATTGCTGTCGTTTTTTTGTAGTGTCCTCGATTTCCGCTAACTTTGCAATACGGGTGTACGTTGAGTAAGCAACCAAGTGAAATCTTCGGTCTATCATTCAATACACTATCATTAAAAAAGAAGACAAAGGAAATCAATTCTAAATAAACAAGCCTACTAAAACAAACAAGATAAACAATACAATGAATTTTAAATTGCTCACAGGAGTCATTGTCTCAACGGCATTTATCCTGCCCGGCTCCGCATCGGGACAGACTGCGGACTTCAACATCGTACCTCAACCGCTGCAGGCTGACGTAACTAACGATGCACCTTTTATCCTCAACGGCAAAACATCAATTGTAGTTGCGACCTCAAACAACGACATGAAGCGCAATGCCATCCTACTCGCATCGTATATCGAACAGACTACCGGTGTGCGCCCCAGTGTCGGAAAGCAGGGCAAGGATGCTACAGCTATTGTCCTTTCTATCGACAAGACAATCAGCAACGCTGAAGGCTACAAGCTCGATGTCGACGCTAAACGCATCAGCATTGCTGGAGCATCAGCAGCCGGTGTGTTCTACGGCATACAAACCTTGCGTAAGTCGCTGCCCGTAGTGAGTGGCAAGGCATCACAAGTGACCATTCCCTGCGCTCACATCGTCGACGCTCCGCGCTTCTCTTACCGCGGAACCCACCTCGATGTGTCGCGCCACTTCGTAAGCACCGACGAGATACGCCAATTCATTGACATGCTCGCCCTGCACAACATCAATCGCTTCCACTGGCATCTCACCGATGACCAGGGTTGGCGCATTGAGATAAAGAAGTATCCGTTGCTCACCGAGGTTGGTTCAAAGCGCACACAAACCGTCATCGGCCACAACACGGGCAAGTACGACGGCAAACCATACGGAGGCTTCTACACACAGAAGGAGATACGCGACATCGTGAAGTACGCTGCCGACCGCTACATTACTATCGTTCCAGAGATAGACCTGCCAGGACACATGCAGGCTGCTCTTGCTGCTTATCCCGAACTGGGCTGCACGGGCGGTCCGTATAAGGTATGGGAGATGTGGGGCGTGTCGGACAACGTACTCTGTGCTGGCAACGACAAGGCAATGAAGTTTGTAGACGACGTGCTAAAGGAGGTTGTGGCTCTCTTCCCGTCTAAGTACATACATGTTGGTGGCGACGAGTGTCCGAAGACCCAGTGGCAGAAGTGTCCGAAGTGCCAAGCACGCATCAAGGCACTGCATCTTGAGGCTAAGGATGGACACACAGCCGAGGAGCGTCTGCAGAGCTACGTCATCACTCACGCTTCCAACTACCTCAAGTCGTTAGGCCGCAACACCATCGGTTGGGACGAAATTCTTGAGGGCGGACTCGCTGAGGGTGCCACCGTTATGTCGTGGCGCGGAGAGACTGGCGGCATCGCGGCTGCTAAACAGCATCACGACGTGGTGATGACACCAAACAGCTATCTCTACTTCGACTACTACCAGTCGCTCGACAAGGCTAACGAGCCAGAGGCTATCGGCGGCTACCTGCCGTTGGAGCGCGTCTACTCTTACGAGCCGATGCCTAAAGAACTGACTGCCGACGAGGCACGCCACATCATCGGTGTGCAGGCGAATATCTGGACAGAGTATATGCCTACATTCAAGCAGATGCAGTACATGGCTCTGCCGCGTATGGCGGCGCTGAGCGAGGTGCAGTGGAGCCAGCCCGAGCTGAAGAACTACGCCGACTTCACAAGTCGTCTCGTTGAGTTCACACATCTCTACGATCACCTGGGTTACAACTACGCCAAGCATCTCTTCAACGTGGACATACACGTTGATACCAACACGAAGTGGCACGAGATTGTAGTACATCTCACCACAACCGGTGACGCTGAAATACGCTACACACTCGACGGCACGGAGCCTACAGCCAATAGTCCGCTATACGTTGGTGCCATCACCCTGCAGAAGTCTGCCAACATCTGCGCAGCTGCCTTCCGCGACGGCAAGAGAAGCAGCGTTAGCCGTCAGGAGATAAACTTCAACAAGGCGACGGCTTGCCCCGTCACATTGCTGCAGCCCACACACAAGAACTACACCTACAATGGTGCAGCTGCGCTGACCGACGGACTGCTTGGCGACACGGGCTTCGGCACCGGACGCTGGCTCGGCTTCTGCGAGAACGACCTTGAGGCTGTTATAGACATGCAGAGACCTTCTGTAATCTCGCACGTAGAGTTCAACACCTGCGTGGATAAAGGCTCATGGATCTTCGACGCACGCGACATCGAGGTGAGCGTCTCGCAAGACGGCAAAACATTCAAGCAGATGGCTACGAAGCAGTTGCCAGCACTTGGCGAGGATGCAGCCGATAAAGTCTACACCCACAAGCTCGACTTCCAGCCCACAAAGGCACGCTACGTGAAGATCAAGGCTACATCGGAGCGCAACATGCCTGAATGGCATAGCGGAAAGGGCAAACCGGCGTTCCTCTTTGTTGACGAAATAAGCATTATGTAGCAGAAAAGTCATCGTTCTCCGTACGCAACCCAATCAGATTCCGAACGCAACCCAACCAGATTCCGAACGCAACCCAACCAGATTCCGAACGCAACCCGATCAGATTCCGTACGCAACCCAATCAGATTGCGTACGGAGAACGATGACTTTTGTTAGTGTAAAAGACAACACCCAAGTAGGTTTTAGGCGAAAGAACCAAACCTACTTGGGTGTTTTTGTATGGAGTGCAGAAAGTCTCTGCAATAAATAAAGTTTAGTTAAAGAAATTCCAGCTAACGCCAAAACGCAACACACGCTGGTTGAGCGGATAATGAGGCGTGAAGAAATATGAACGGTTGCCGCTGCCGGCGTTCACATGGCTCATCATCACAAAGAAGCGTGCCTGCTTCAAATGGAAATTGGCGTAGACATTCACAAGCGGATAGTTGCCTACCTTCGTCTTGCTTGGACCATCCTGCACGGCATATTGTCCGAGAGCCGGACTATAATCGGGTGCGTAGTAGCTGGTGAAGTAACGCGCATCGGCACCAAGGTCACACTTCAACACGCGCGCTATCATAAAGCGCAAGTACAGATTGGTGTAGACGTTCAAAGTGGGCACAGGCAGCACTGCCTCATTAGACGATTTCTGGAACGTAACAACGCTCTCCCAATTAACCGGACCGAGGGTCACATCCTGCTGCAAACCTACGGTGAAGAGACTTATCGCCCCACCAGCTTGTTTCACGCTGAGCGTGTTCTGCGTGCGCAGATGCTCATCGGTTATGTTGTATCCCATTGCGAAGTAGGTGTAGTTCTTCAGCTCATCGAACGCCACACGCAGCTTTGTGCGTGTCTTGTCGTAAGCAAAGGTGCCCTCCAAGCGCGAGTGAACAATCTTCGCCATATCGTCCTTGTCCCACCAGAAGTGGCGCGAGTGGTAGTGGCGCTGATAGAACGTTGGGTTAAGACTATGGAAGAAGCCTGACGCTGCGAGGCGCACCGTGTCACCAAGGAACTTGAAGTTGAGGTCGACATTAGCATCCACTTTCACCTGACCAGCATCCTTACCTATCGCCCACACCTCGCCCAACACACTATAGTGCAGCGTTCTACCTTGTGTCTTAGAGAGCTGACCGCCTACACTGAGGTTGTGCTCGTTGTACGTAGTGAATGTACGCTCGGTATTAGGCAATGTAAAGTGGCGCAAGTCGGACGTAGCAAACACCTTTACGCCTGCCTTTGCCCACTTGTTGAAGCCTTCTAATAGCGACAAGGCGAGCGTGTTCTGCAAACGATAATGGCTCGTCTTGTCATATATAGAGTCGCCACTGTACGCACCTACATTGTCGTAAGTGTTAGCATAGAAGTCCTTCGGTGAGTTGTAGGCTTGATAAATGCGACGATAGGTGTCGAACTTGGCGGTGTGTATGATGCTCGTAACGGGCACATACTCTGTCTTCATCCACATCGTGTCGAGCTGCGCCTGAGCTGCAAGGCTATTCAGACTGTCGGCTGCTGCCTTGCCGTCCACGCGAATACGCCCCGAGTTGTCTGCCATTTCGGTAGTCGCAGGCTCTTTGCCTGCCACCTTCGCATCGTCAGGACGTCCGCCAAACGATTGCTCCTCGTATTCCTCCTCGTCGAAGTCAGTGCCCTCGCGCTCTGCTTTGCGCTTGGCAGCCTCCTTTTCGTGCAAGGCTGCGTTCTCCTTTTCCGACTCCATTGCAAACTTGCGGGCTGCAATCTCCTCCTCGCTCATCTTCACTTTCTTGCGGAAACCAAAGCTAAAACGATGCGTGAAGAAGATATGCTGATTAGAGTTGCGGTTCCAGTTGCGCTCCAAGACGGTAGGAATCTCGTTCGTTGCGAAGTTGTCGTCGAAACTCTCCGGGTGCTTTATGTACTCGTCGTTGGTGATACCACCATTCTCCGTTACTTTCTGATCGAGAGTGGAGAACAAGAGATGTGCCTGATAGCGTTCACCGAGATAGGAGCCATAGAGCAAGAATTTGAAATGCGACGTGCTTTGCTCAGAGTAATAGCCACGTCCGTAGAGATAATCGACGTTGAAACCAACGCCAAGGCGCTTGCCTGCATTCACTCCAAACTTAGCCGAAAGTCGGTCTTCACCCGTTATTCTGTCACCTGCGGTGTTGTATGTAAGGTTCGTGATAGGCGACAACGTGTTCGTGAAATGAAACTTATCTACGGGCGATACAACATAATCGTATGGCTGCGTAAAGATAAACTGCTCTGTTTCTGGACGATCTATAAATATGCGATGTATGCGCGGTGCACCGAGATTGCCCGTCGTGTTATACTCACCACGCAAACCCGTTGTAAAGATAGAGTTCATAAACATGTGCGACACGGTGTCAACAGCAGCTTTCCTTTGGTCGCCAAAACGCGAATCGACCGTCCATACCCTTATGCCGCGCGGTATAACCTTGTCCGTACCCAATGAGTCGGCAGCGTTTCGGTTGCGCTTGTTCACAGAGCCATCAGGGTTCATTTGGTTGAAGCGATCGTTGTCGTCCATACCTATCTGTGCCGACAGACACATCGGAACAGACAACAGAAACGCAAGAAGTCCTAATAATTTTCTTGTTGTTCTTATCATTGCAGTTATTATAGGCGTATTAATCTGAAACAACACTCCGCCATCTTGAACACCATAGATACGAGAATAATAACCGTGCCTATCGTTTTATCGTGGAAATAGAGCACAAGAACACCCACAACGGCACCAATCATAAAGATAATGTTGAGAATATTCCTTATCATAAAGAAGCGGTCAGAACGTTCTCCTCTGCTATGATGTCGCTCAGGGCGCTTTACAGCCGACTCTTCCAAGTCGAAGTTCTGCTTATCGTCTGTCAAAAATTCGTTGTCCATTCTGTTTTGTTTAAAGAATTGCATAATTAGTAAAATGCAAAATTACGAAATTAAAGCCTATCAGCCGCCAGATTAACCATTATTTAACAAATGAGATATCAAAGTAGGAGGTATGGGCATTCTTGCCCATACCACATCGGGCTTTCGTGCTCATACCACATGGGGGGCGTGTCAAAACTCCCAATATAAATAACTAAAAACTCGTTGTACGTTCTTATGTGGATGTACAACGAGTTTTTGT
>ENA-UEOM01000363-UEOM01000363.1-human-gut-metagenome-genome-assembly--contig:-NODE-363-length-20341-cov-27.484850_pt1 | contig 20341 bp, 10 predicted proteins | sample MGYA00242993_ERZ507994 | MGnify/ENA primary metagenome ERZ507994 (study PRJEB26167, sample SAMN06115536) | human gut metagenome | host: Homo sapiens | place: China:Neimenggu | collected 2014-11-07... | reverse complement strand
CAAAAATATGTTGACCAAAGTGGGCATATATTTAAAATAATAGGAAAAAGAAAATCAAATTTTATAAATTCAATAATCCATTTTAATAAAAAAGAACTGATATTTGAGGATTGTGGTGAGACTATTAGCTTCTCTGTATTGAAGGATTTTTTAATCAATAGATACAATTCATTAGATGATAATTTAGCTAAGTCGGTTCTGATTAGATTAACAAAACAATCAAAAAAGATCAAGGATTTAATTGGGTAAACGTAAAAACATAGCCCATTTTTGAGGTAGTGTAAATAAACTGTATCAAGCGATAACAATTAAAGCCAACACAGTTTATTTTACACTCTCCATACTTTCTTATTCAGAGTATAGTTATTCCCATCCTCCGCTTACTTGTCTATGTATGATGCGACAAAATATACAATCGAAATGACCGTATAAAGGAAACACGGCAAGAAAATCCAAAGAAAGGCCTTCACCCAACCATTCGCCAACCACACGCCTTCATTCCTTGACATCATATTTGACATATCATAGAAATGGCGAGTGAGGATTTCCTTATTCGCCTTTCAGTGGTCTTCAAGAAGTTTGGACTCATCGCCAATGAGTTTCTTTCCCGACTTCGTCATTGCGTACCATAAAATCTTCGTCGAAAAGTTTAGCTATTTTATGATGCCTTGCCATCAGCATAGTTCGTGTATAAGCTCCTTGTTCAGCGACAGTATGCTTTCCACTCCATCGCCTATTCCGCATGGATTTCACGGAAAGGCGCTACACGTCTAATCGCATACGGGGAGATCGAGGATGTGGCGCACAACGTCGGTGGCTTCGCGCACGGTCTTTATGCCGTCGATGCGCATCGACCTGCGGTTGTTGTGCTCATTGAGGTTGGCTATGCGCACATTCTGCTGCAGATAAGTCAGGATGCGTCCGAATGCCGGCGACTGATAGTAGGCCGCATTTTCCGACGACACGAAAAACATCGTCATATGCCCCTGCTTCAACACGATTTTCTCAATGCCGAGGCGGCGAGCAAGCCTGCGCAACGTGACCACAAGAATCAACTCGCGCGCTTGGTCGGGAATCGCACCGAAACGGTCTTCAAGACGTTTGCAAAACGCATCGACATCCTCCTGCCGCTCCATGTTGTCGAGTTCTTGGTACAGGAGTATGCGCTCGCTCTCCTGAGGCACGTAGGATGCCGGAAAGAGGATTTCGAGGTCGCTCTCGATAGTGCAGTCGTTGGCATATTCGGTGTTGGCGGAGTCTTGATGCTCGTCGGCGAAGGTGTCGGCAAATTCCTCCGTCTTCAATTCAAGCACCGCTTCTTTGAGAATTTTCTGATACGTCTCATAGCCGAGATCGGCGATAAAGCCGCTCTGCTCTGCGCCGAGCAGGTTTCCAGCGCCGCGGATGTCAAGGTCCTGCATGGCGATATGTATGCCACTGCCGAGGTCGGAGAAGCTCTCGATGGCTTGCAGACGGCGACGCGCCACCGGTGTGAGCGCGGCTTCAGGCGGCACAAGCAGATAGCAGAACGCCTTGCGGTTGCTGCGCCCAACACGTCCACGCAACTGATGCAGTTCCGACAAACCGAAATTCTGCGCATTGTTGATTATGATGGTGTTGACATTCGGCATATCGATACCGCTCTCAATGATTGTGGTGGCAAGCAGCACGTCGTACTGATGCGCGGCGAAGTCGATGATTGTCTGCTCCAGCTTGTCGGACGCCATCTGCCCATGCCCCACCACCGTGCGGGCGTCGGGCACCAGACGGCGCACCCGGCTCTCAAGGTCGAACAGCTGCTCGATGCGGTTGTTTACAATAAAAACTTGTCCGCCCCGCGCCAGCTCAAAATTGATTGCCTCGCGCAGTATTTCGTCATCGAGGGCAGTGACATTGGTTATAATCGGATAGCGGTTGCGCGGCGGCGTGTTGATGGCGCTGAGGTCGCGCGCACCCATCAATGAGAACTGCAGCGTGCGCGGAATCGGCGTAGCCGACATTGTAAGCGTGTCCACGTTCACCTTCAGCTGTTTCAGTTTTTCCTTCACACCGACGCCGAATTTCTGCTCCTCATCGACCACGAGCAGCCCCAAGTCTTTGAACTGCACCGTCTTTCCGATAAGTTTGTGAGTGCCTATGATTATGTCTATTTTACCTTCCTTCAATTCCTCAAGGATGCGCTTCACGTCTTTCGGCTTACGCGCACGGCTGAGATAGTCGACACGCACGGGAAAGTCCTTCAAGCGTTCTGAGAACGTGGTGAAATGCTGATAAGCCAGCACCGTGGTGGGCACAAGCACAGCGGTCTGCTTGCCGTCGGTGGCAGCCTTAAACGCAGCGCGTATCGCCACTTCCGTCTTGCCGAATCCCACATCGCCACACACCAGGCGGTCCATCGGGCGTTCGCTCTCCATGTCGGCCTTCACCGCCTCCGTCGCCTTCAGCTGGTCGGGCGTGTCCTCATAGATAAACGAAGCCTCAAGCTCATGCTGCAGATATCCGTCGGGCGAATATGCGAATCCCTTCTCCTTGCGGCGTGCGGCATAAAGCTGGATAAGGTCGCGCGCGATGTCTTTGAGTTTCGACTTCGTGCGCTCCTTCACCCTGTTCCACGCCCCCGACCCAAGTTTGTTGAGCTTCGGAGGCACACCCTCCTTGCCGCGGTATTTTGCCAGTTTGTGGAGCGAATGAATCGACACAAAAATCTTATCATCGTTGAGATACGTGAGTTTTATCATCTCCTGCATCTTTCCGTTGACGGCAGTGCGCACCAACCCACCAAAGCGTCCCACTCCGTGGTCGACATGCACAATAAAGTCGCCCACCTCTATCTGCGACAACTCCTTCAGCGACAGTGCCAACTTACCCGAACGAACACGGTCGCTCTTGAGCGTGTACTTATGGAAGCGTTCAAAAATCTGATGGTCGGTAAACGCACAAATCTTACGCTCGTTGTCTACAAATCCCTCATGAAGCGTGCGCAGCACCGGCGTGAAGCGGATATCGTCCTTTCGGTCGTCGAAGATAGAGCGCAGTCGTTCAAACTGAGGCTCGCTGTCGGAAAGTATGTATATTTTGTAGCCGTCCGACTCAAACTGACGGAACGTAGAACTGATGATGTCGAAATTTTTGTGGAACACGCCCTGCAACGATGTGTCAAAAGTCAGCGCCGCATCATAGTCGCCACGGTTGTTAACCGCATAGTCGGCATATCGATGGCTGTCGATGTCGCAGCAGAACTGCTCTGCGTCGACCACATTGTCCATAGCATACTTGTCGCCCTCTTCGGCTATCAACGCACTTTCCGACAACGTTTCCTCCGCCACTGCACGCACACGCTGCCGCAACCATTCGCGGTCGTGAATCAGCAACACCGTGTCGGCTCCTGCAAACCGCAGCAACGACTCGCCGCCGCCTGCTCCGGTAGACAAATTATTGACCACCGTAATCTCATCGACAGACTGCTCCGACAACTGCGTTTCTATATTGAACGTGCGAATGCTTTCGATGTCGTCGCCAAAAAAGTCGATACGGTAGGGCTGCTCATTGGTGAATGAAAAAATATCAAGGATGGAGCCACGCACGGCAAACTGCCCCGGCTCGTACACGTAATCGACCGTCACAAAGCCAAAGTCGCGCAGACGCTGCGCCGTCGCCGTCAAGTCGGCTGTGCCGCCACGACGGAACGACAATGTGCTATCGATCAATTGCTGACGCATAGCCACCTTTTCAGCAAGCGCCTCAGGATATGTGACCACAACGCGCAACTGAGGGTCGTCCCATCGGCTAAGCACCTCCGCACGCAGAATCTGCGACGGAGCGTCCTCCTGACCATATTTGATGTCGCGTTTATAGCCCGACGGGAAAAGCAAAGCCGCCTGTTCACCTAAAATCTGGCACAGGTCACTATATAAATATCCCGCCTCATCCATATCGTTGGCAACTGCAAGATAAGGCTGCTTCAATCGAGGCAACTGCGAGAACACGACTGAAGGAGCCGAACCCACAAGCCCGTCAAGTTTGATTCTCTTTATCTTTTTATCTTTAAAGCATTTACCCAATGCCGCAACGCGGGCTGCCGGCATCAGCAGTCCGCAAAGTTCGGATATTTCCATCTCTCAATATTTTTCAAGAACAAAGATAGTGCAAGGTGAGAGAAGAGCAAAACAAATTTATTTGATTTTGCATTTCCGAACCGCAGCCTATCTTATCAAAAGATAGTGCAAGGTAAGAGAAGAGCAAAACAAATTTATTTGATTTTGCTCTTCCGAACCGCTGCCTATATTATCAAAAGATAGTGCAAGGTAAGAGAAGAGCAAAACAAATTTTTGATTTTGCTCTTCCGAACCGCAGCCTATATTATCAAATATTGCTGTCCGGCAAAACTTCCGTAACATCAGTACCTGTCTAATTTCTCCATAATTGGAAATATACCACCAAAAGATGAGTTTTTCGGATTTTTATTCATACTTTTGCCATGCCTGATGAAGTTTTGTTTAATTATTTTTGCAACACTAAGTTAAGTGAATCCTCCAGCACAGCAAAATCCTGGGTAAGTTTTTATTGCTCAAGATGTTATAAAAGTTAGAATTTATAGAGTTGCGGAATTAAGGTTCAAGAACGCAGCCCTCGACCCTTTCAAAGACGGCAACGGGACGGTCGCCGAGATTGCAACATCCGATGCAGCCGAATGGTTCGACCTGCAGGGCAGGAAGGCCAACAACCCAGAAAAAGGCATTTACATCCGCAAGCAAGGCGCCGACACACAGAAGGTAGTGCTTCGGTAAGCTGCGTCAGATGGAGCGTCTGCGCCATGAGCCTCGGCGCATGTACGCCCCGCAAAAGGCAAACATCAGCGACCCGTAGACAATCTCCGCCGTCCATGCCCACATCACGTCGACACGCATGATGTAGACAACCCATGTGTTATATATCATATAGAACACCAGCGCAGCCATCTCAAGCCAGAATGCCATTCGAGTGTCGCCTGTGCCCGACACGCTGCTGAACAGCACGTTGGCTGGCACCAGCACCACATAGGCAGAACACATCACCCACACCGTAGGCACCGCAGCGTCGATAAGTTGCGGAATGTCGGTGTAGATGCGTATAAACATTTGAGGGAAAGCTGCCACAACCAGCAGCAACGGCGTCACACAAAGATAAGCAAGCCATATATGGCGGCGTATGGCAAGCGCCACCTTGTCGGTCTGACCAGCCCCTATCATATTGCTGACAATCGAGCTTGCCGCCGAGGCAAACGCTATCACCATCATAAACGGAAGTCCGCTGATGTTGCGTGCAAGGTTGGCTATGGCAAGCGACTCCTCGCCAAGATGCTCGATATAGACAAAGAAGATAAACCACGTGGACAGCGATACGAAACTCTGCACCATCACCCACATCGACACGCTGAGGATAGAGCGCTGACGCTTGATGTCGAGCGCAGGGAAACGCGACAGACCGAAATGTCGGCAATCGATTTTCGCACGCGTATAGCAGACAAAAAACACCAGCGACACAAGTTCGGCAAGCGACGAGCCTATCGCCGCGCCGGCGATTCCGAGCGCGGGCAAGCCGCATTTGCCAAACACGAGCACATAGTTGAACACCACATTCGACAGCACCATTACAATGGAGTTGAGCGTCAGCGTCTTAGTCTGTGTAGTGCCCACATAAAACGATCTGAACATACCGCCGGCAAAGGCAAAGAAGAAGCCATAGACACGCCAATGGATATAGTCCTCCGCCTTGGCAAGAATGTTGGGCGAGGAAATCATCATCGACAGAATTTCATCGGCATACATCTGGCATACGACAAACAGCACCGCGGCAAGCGCCATCAAAAAATACAAGCCCTGGTAGAACACCTGCCCCACCTCACCATAACGCCGTTCGCCATTGCGTCGCGCAATCAGAATCTGCGTACCCACGCAGAATCCGTGGCCAGCCATAAAGATAACCATATAGAACACTCCAGCGATAGCCGCCGCGCCAAGTTCCACCTCGCCGACACGCCCCATAAAAGCCGTGTCGGTAAGCACTATCATCTGTTCCATCAAAAGGCTTACCAAAATAGGATAAGCCACTCGCCAAATCTGTTTATAACTATAATCGACCGTTGTTGCCATAGGGCGGCAAAGTTACTACAATTCGGCGAGAATCGGACTATTCCGTTATAGAGAAATCACCCAGTCGTTAACCGGGGCTTCATTGCATACTAAAAAAGCGATGGAACGCGTCATCACATCCGCATTCCATCGCCACTTCTCTTTTTTTACCTATTGTCTAATTGTTCTTGTTGGCGCGCTTGCGTTCAAGCTCGTCAAGAATGATTTTGCGCATACGCATGTGGTTAGGTGTAACCTCGACATACTCGTCAGCCTTAATGTATTCAAGCGCCTCCTCGAGGCTGAACACAACCGGCGGGATGATGCGCGCCTTGTCGTCGGCACCCGACGCACGCATATTCGTAAGTTTCTTCGACTTGGTGACGTTCACCACGATATCGTTGTCCTTGGCATTCTCGCCAACCACCTGTCCGGCATACACCTCCTCTTGCGGGAAGATGAAGAAACGTCCGCGATCCTGCAACTTGTCGATGGCATAAGCATAGGCAGTGCCCGACTCCATTGCGATGAGCGAACCGTTGGTGCGGCGTTCGATTTCGCCCTTCCACGGCTGATATTCCAAGAACTGGTGACTCATGATAGCCTCGCCAGCCGATGCCGTCAGCACGTTTGTGCGCAGACCGATGATGCCACGCGACGGGATGTGGAATTCCATCTGCAGGCGGTCGTTCTGCGTGGTCATCGACACGAGCTCGCCACGGCGGCGTGTCACCATATCGATAATCTTGCTTGAGTACTCTTCAGGCACGTTGACAGTCATCAACTCCACCGGCTCGCATTTCTGACCGTCGATTTCCTTGATGATAACCTGAGGCTGTCCCACCTGCAGCTCGTAACCCTCGCGACGCATTGTCTCGATAAGCACAGACAAGTGGAGCACGCCACGGCCAAACACCGTCCATACGTCCTCGTGCGGCTCTTTCTTCACCCGGAGAGCGAGGTTCTTGTCGAGCTCGCGCTCCAAACGCTCGGCAATGTGGCGCGAAGTCACAAACTTGCCGTCTTTTCCGAAGAATGGAGAGTCGTTGATAGTGAACACCATCGACATTGTAGGCTCGTCGATTGCGATGCGCTCCAATGGTTCAGGGTTGACCGGATCGGTCACAGTGTCGCCGATTTCAAAGCCTTCGATACCGACAAGCGCACAGATGTCGCCACTCTTCACGCTTTCCACCTTGCGGCGTCCCATACCCTCGAATGTGTGAAGCTCCTTGATGCGCTGGCGCACCACCGAGCCGTCCTTCTTGCAAAGGCCAATCTCCATGCCCTCGCGCAGTTCGCCGCGATGCACACGGCCAATTGCGATACGTCCTACATACGACGAGTAGTCGAGCGACGTGATGAGCATTTGCGGAGTGCCCTCGAGCACTTGAGGTCCTGGAATATATTTGATGATGGCGTCGAGCAGCGGGATGATGTTGTCGGTCGGTTTTTTCCAATCGTCGCTCATCCAGTTCTGCTTTGCAGAGCCATAGATTGTCGGGAAGTCGAGTTGTTCTTCGGTTGCATTGAGGTTGAACATCAAGTCAAACACCATCTCGTTGACCTCGTCAGGACGGCAGTTCGGCTTGTCAACCTTATTGATAACCACAATCGGTTTCAGCCCCATCTGGATGGCTTTCTGAAGCACGAAACGCGTCTGCGGCATCGGGCCCTCGAAAGCGTCGACGAGCAGCAAGCATCCGTCAGCCATATTGAGCACGCGCTCCACCTCACCACCGAAGTCGGAGTGTCCCGGAGTGTCGATAATATTGATTTTGTAACCGTTGTAGTTGATTGAAACGTTTTTCGAGAGGATTGTGATGCCGCGCTCGCGTTCAAGGTCGTTGTTGTCGAGCATCAATTCTCCTGTGTTCTGATTGTCGCGGAAAAGGTTTCCCGCAAGCAGCATTTTGTCCACCAATGTCGTCTTTCCGTGGTCCACGTGAGCGATGATGGCAATGTTTCTGATATTCTGCATATAAACTATACCTATTTTGAGCGCAAAATTACGATATTTTTAGCATTCTCCATTATTATTGTCATATTATTTTCGCCAACAACACCAAAAAAGATGCTTAACAACATATTTTCCACAAGCATTTCTATGATTCTTGCCAACCGCACCGCCTACAATGCGCCTACGGCATACAGCGGGATGTTGCGCATCCAATCCTGCCTACGGTATGGCGACATTGAGAATCTGACTCCCTCCAGACCCTTGTGACTGTCAACAAACGAGCGAAGCGACTTTGACCTCAAATTCTCCTCTGCCTTAACCTCTATCGGCACTATTTCGCCCTTATATTGCACAACAAAATCTATCTCCAGTCTGGAATCATCGCGGCTGTAATAATAACAATGGATGTCATTTAGACACATCAGCTGGCACAGCACATAGTTCTCCGTAAACGCACCTTTGCTTTCCGCCATTGAATTGCCTGGCATAAGCATGTCAATCGGCTCCATCTCGCCCATTGCTCCAAGGAGTCCACTGTCGACAACAAACAGCTTGAATGCATTGAAATCTTCATAAAATTTCAATGGTTTTCCAACTGTTTTCACACGCGGCACACGATAAACCAACCCGGCATCCACCAACCATTGTATTGCCAACTCGAAGTCCTTCGCCCTCGCACCGGCCTTGACAGCACCATAAACAAATTTTTTGTTCTCATGGGCGAGCTGCGTCGGAATCGACTGCCATACCATACTTATACGAGTTGCCACAGTTGGCGTCACATGCTTTGACATATCGCTGCGATAAACAAACAAAATGTCGTTTTGCACCTGCCTCACCGCATTTACATCATTTGTGTCGACAAACGTCTTCACAGCCTCCGGCATACCTCCGACAAAATAATATTCCCGGAGTAATTTAGTAAGCCTATCGTGAAGTATGTTAATCGACGCCCAATCTTTCTTGCCAAGCAGTCCACAAACCTGCGACTCTCCCCTTGCCATCAGATATTCTTCAAACGACATTGGAAACATCTGCATAACATTAACCTTCCCCACTGGCGCCGATTCACCTTGCCGCATCGCCACGCCAAGCAACGAGCCAGCCACCACGACATGGTATTCCGGAATTTCCTCACAAAAATATTTTAACGAAGAGAGGCCTCTCGGCAACTCTTGAATTTCATCAAGAATTATCAAGGTTTCGCCAGGGACAATAGGCTGCTTCGTAATCGCACCTATTATCATCAGCACCTTTTTCATATCATAATCCTCATCAAAAAGGCTTCGCACGTCAGGGTTGTTGTCGCAGTTTACGTATGCAACATTTTTAAATTCCTTCTTGCCGAATTCTTTCAGCACATACGTCTTCCCAACCTGCCTTGCCCCTGTCAAAATCAAAGGTTTTCTGAACTGACTGTTTTTCCAATTTTTCAATTGCATCATTACCGTTCTTTCCATATCTTTCAGACATTAAGGATTATTTTCTATATTTTAGACAATTACATCGCAAAGATACACTTTTTTACACGATCTTTTGCCACAATACTACATTTTTCTGAACGATCTTTTGCCTAAACACTACATTTTTCTGAGCGATCTTTTGCTTAAACACTACATTTTTCTGAGCGATCTTTTGCCTAGACACTACGAATTTTGGCGAATTTGGAGGTTTTTGCTACCTTTGGATTCCCCTTAAATTGCAAAGGTTATGAAACGATTGAATTTATCGACCAAGATGAAGGCTGCCGTGGGATATGCGGCGGTGATAGCGTTGTTTTTGGCGGCGGTGTGGCTGATTGTAGGCGTTCTCGACTCGCTGACACGCTCCGACGGTGCCGAACGCACCATCAACAACCGGCAGCGCGCCACAAACGACGTGGTGAGCCAGCTGTATCAGGCGGAGGTGATTGGACAGGCGTTGAGCGCCGGGCAGACCGACCTGTTTCAGTCTTATGTCGATGCTATGATGCTGACAGCACAGGCAGTCGATTCGCTGCGCGCCATCGTCAACGACCGCGCACAGGTGGCGAGGCTCGACTCTGTGAAAATGCTGCTCGGCAGAAAGGTTGACAACATGGACAACCTCCTCGACGCAATGGAGGCCGACAACTCCGACGAACTTTACCAACAATATATCAGCGACCTCATAGCGAACCAGAACCGCGAGATAGCGGCGCCGAAAGTGCAGCATTCGCAAACGGTGCGCACAAGCGAATATGTGGTTCACAAGAAACGGAAAAACTTTTTCGGACGTCTGCGCGATGCTTTCTCAAAGGAAGACAACAATCCGCAGCACGTGAGCGAGACGGTCACGGAGCATCACACCGACACGCTCACCAACACCATCAACCCCGCCGACACGGTGGTGAAAATGCTTTCCGGTGTGCGCAAGCGGGTCGACGGACACCGCATCGGACAAATCGCACAGCTGAAGCGGCAGACGGCGGAACTGCGCATCAACGGACAGATGCTGAGCCGCAAGGTGAGCGAGCTGCTTGCCGTGATTGTCGACGAGAGCTCGCGCACGGCAGAGACAAAGCATCTGCAAGCCGAATCGGTGCGACGCCATGCCGCCCGTGAGATTGCCGCAATAGCATTTGCCGCAGTGGTTCTGGCAATGGCGTTCCTGTTTATGATATGGCGCGATATCACCCGCAGCAACCATTACCGCCACGAGCTGGAAAAAGCCAAGAAACGCGCCGAGGACCTGCTCGACGTGCGCCAAAGGCTGATGCTCACCATCACCCACGACATCAAGGCTCCTGTCGGCTCGATAATCGGCTATGCCGATTTGCTCGACAAGACAGCCGACGGAAAGAAACGCGCGGCATACCTCGGCAATATGCAGACGTCGGCGAAACATCTGCTTGACCTTGTCAACTCGCTGCTCGACTACCACCGTCTGGACGCCGATAAGATGGACATCAACACCGCGGCGTTCAACCCGCAGCAACTGCTCAACGCCGTTGCCGACAGCTACCGTCCGGCAGCAGCCGCAAAGGGTCTGCTCCTTGAATACGACTGCGACAGCGCGCTCGACGGCTATTTCTCAGGCGATCCTTTCCGCATCCGACAGATTGTCGAGAATCTGATGTCGAATGCAATGAAATTCACCAAGGAAGGCTCTGTGTCAATTGCTGCAAAACTCGACAACGGACGGCTAAGCATCAGCGTAGCCGACACCGGATGCGGAATGACCGAAGACGAGCAGAAACGGATATTCCAGGAGTTTACCCGTCTGAAAAGCGCGCAGGGACAGGAAGGTTTCGGACTCGGACTGTCGATAACACAGAAACTCGTGGCTCTGCTCGGAGGCACGATGAGCGTGAGCAGCAAACCAGGAGAAGGCAGCCGGTTCGGCGTCGAGCTGCCGATGCCTAAAGCCGATGCCGACACAACATCTGCCAACGAACGCCCCGCGGCAAACGCCCGGTTCAGCCAGCCGTGGAGCCTGCTGCTCATCGACGACGACAATCTGCAACTGCAGCTCACGGAAGCCATGCTGCGCAATCTTGGTGCCAACGTCACCGTATGCCGGCAGCCACAGGAACTGTTTGTCAAAATCGCAGAATGCCACCACGACGCCGTGCTTACCGACATCCAGATGCCAGCCATGAACGGCTTCGACCTGCTGCGCAACCTCCGCGCCCTCGGATGCGACGAGGCAGCGTCGATTCCCGTAATAGCCGTGACCGCACGCAGCGACATGGACGTAGACTCACTGCGTGGCGAAGGCTTTGCCGGATGTCTGCACAAGCCGTTCCGCCAACAAGAAATTGTCGACGTGGTTGAGGCTGCCATGGCAAATAACGAGACCGACACATTCGACTTCTCCGCACTGACAGCGTTCAGCGCCGACGACGCCGACGCCTCGCGCGAGATTATGCTCACGTTTGCCGAAGAAACGCGGAAAAACATCCAGCGCATGGAGCGCGCCATAGCCGACGGCAACCTGAAAGAAATGGCTGAGACCGCCCACAAGATGCTGCCGTTGTTCACCATGATAGGCGCCGAACGCGCCGTTGCGCCACTCTCCTGCCTCAACGACAAGCGTGCAGGCGGCGATGCCGGCTCCGCCGACACAGAGATGGCACAAACCATCGTGGATGTAGCTAAAAATGTGGTAAACGAAATAGCGAAAGCGAGTTAAGATTAAAAAACTTTCAAAACGAAAGCAAAAAGTTTCGTTTTGATTTTGTTATAATAAACAAGAATAGTAATTTTGCACCACTATATATAGATATGGAACAATCGGCTAAAACAAAAGAGCGTTTCTCGGAAACCAACGAAAGTTTCACTATGCTCGAGGCTATCAACGAGGCAAAGCGATGCCTTCACTGCAAGGCACCGCAATGCAGCAAGGGCTGCCCGATCAGTCAGGACATTCCCGACTGGATTCACGAACTGTCGATGGGCAACCTCGGCAACGCCATGCACATAATCAACGGCAAGAGCAACCTGCCTGCCGTGTGCGGACGCGTATGCCCGCACGAGCGTCAGTGCGAGGGGCATTGCGTGCTCGGAAAAAAGGGACGCCCTGTGGCTATAGGCAAACTGGAACGCTTCGTTGCCGACTTCGACGGCAACATGCAGCTCATCCGCGAGCGGCTGCCGCAGAAGACGCGTGGACACGTGGCGGTGATTGGCAGCGGACCTGCCGGACTTGCCGTCGCCGGCGACCTTGCGCGAAAAGGCTTCGCGGTGGAGGTCTTCGAGATGGAGCCAGAACCGGGAGGCGTGCTGATGTTCGGCATTCCTGAATATCGACTGCCTAAAGAGGTGGTGCGCCGCGAAATCCGCAAAATCGAGGAACTCGGAGTGGTCTTCCGCTGCAACACGACCATCGGTCAGGACCTGACCGTCGACCAGATGTTCGACCGCGGCTTCGACGCCATCTTCATGGGCACAGGCACAGCCAAGCCCAAGAAACTGCAAATTCCCGGCGGACACCTGCGCGGTGTGCGCCAAGCCATATACTTCCTGCGCCGCGTGAGCCTCTACAACGAGGGCAACCTCGACCGCAACGAAGTGCCTGTGGGCAACGGCGACCGCGTCTTTGTGATAGGATGCGGCAACACGGCTATGGACGCGGCACGCTCGGCAGTGAGACTGGGCGCAGAGAAGGTGACGGTGGTCTACCACCGCACAATCAACGACATGTCGGCGCTGCGCTCCGAATACGACGAGGCGGTTTCCGAAGGAGTGGAGTTTGAATGGCAGTCGAGCATTGTCGACATCCACGACGATGCAGGCGATATAACCGACGTGGTGATTGAGTGCAACGGCGAGCGTCACGAAGAAGACGCCGACGTGGTGATAATGGCTGTCGGCTCACAGCCAGCCAGCCGTATAGTCTCCACAACGGAAGGAATCGACGTTGACGACCGCGGCTATGTGCTGACACGCGACATGCCCTACGGCATGACAACCCGCAAGGGAGTGTTTGCCGGCGGCGACGTGGTCAACCGCCCGTCAACGGTGGTGCTCGCCATGAGCGACGCCAAGAAGGTGGCAGAAGGCATAGCGCAATATGTTGACGCCATCAAACTGCTGGAAGCAATTTCATAGACATAACATATACACAGAGATTGAATTACCATAGTAGCAGACCGCCCCGGATGTCGTGACGACAACCGGGGCGGCAATTTTTCCGCAAGTCAGGATTTATTTTTTTCAGAATTTCACTTTCTTCACACCATCCACAATGTATATGCCTGCCGGCAGACTGTCCCAATCAACGTCGAGCTTCACGCCCTGCATGTTGAACGTGCCCCGGCGCGACTCAGGAATATCGGCCGTAATGTCATGGATGCCGTCGGCATCAGGCCTGATGACAAGTTTTTCAACAGGCTTGCCTTCAAACACCAATGCCCTCATAGCGGAGTCAAACGCCGCGCCCGCCGGCTCCGTGATGTGGCAGCCGTCAAGCTGCACGTCACCGATTGCCGGAACCGCGCCCAGCACCGAGGTTATCTCCACGTCAGCCTTGCGCACCACGAGCCGCTCATCGCCGACGTCGGCATCACCAACTATACACTTCGCTCCGGCAACACCCATTTCAGCATTGATGCTCACCTTGGCGCCGTCGATGACAACAGGCGAGGCAACGGTCATAATGCCGTCGTTTTTTGCTTTGATGTTAAGCGTTCCCGGTCCCAATACGGTAAGCGCACCTATCGTGCATATACCCTTATCGCTCGATATGAAATTGTTTTCGCCAATCAGCATAATCTTCAAGTCGGGAATCATACTATTCACAGCCACATTGCCTGTTATCGCCGCGTTCCCTAAGGAGAGGGTGTTTGTCGCAGGGTCGAACGACGCCATGCCTTCCACTCCAGGTATCACACTGAGGTCGCCGCAATTCTTGCCCGTCAAAGCCACGCCAGCCACATTTACACCATACGTCACAGGACCAATCACAACCTTGCCTTTCACCAACGCCCCGTCGAGAGCCACGCCACGCAGCGCGGCGTCGAATTTCGCGCCGACCGGCTCTGTAACGCCACAGCCTTCGAGCACGAGAGCGTCGATATTGATTATCGCGCCATTCTCTCCCTCAACACGCACCACAGCATCACGCACCGTCAGCGAGTTATTTTGCGCATCAATGCCGCAGATACACCATTTGCTTTTGACCACCACTTCACAGTCTTCAATAGTCAATGCGGTACCTCCTATAGACACACAATATCCATCGCGGCACGATAGGTCAAGCTTGCCCGTTCCGCTGATTGTTGTAGGCTTGTCCATTACAAGCGCCCTTCCATCAGAAGTAATTCTGTTATTGCCCTCCAGCCATATCGTCAATCCTTCGCACGCACTGTTGATGATGCCCGATCCAAACAGTCTATTGTTTAGAATAGAAGCATCTTCAAGGATAAGAACCTTAGTTTTAGGATTGAACGACACTTTTCCTGTCACTCCATCTATCACACTGAGGTCCTTGCAATTACTCGATGTCACATTCACTTCGTTCACCATAATGCCATATTTTTCGTCAGGGGCAATCACAACATTGGTTTTCACCAAAAAGCCATCGACTGCAATGCCCTGCAACACTGGGTCGAATGCAGCATTCTCGGGAGCACTGACGTAGCAGCCTTCAAGCACGAGTCCAGCTATTTGACTCACCGAAGCACTTTTTCCGTATGCCTCCACGTAAGCATCGCGCACGGTAACCACCTGACGACTTTCGTTTGCGACACCCATTATACCATAGTTGCCCTCGGCATATACGCTGCAGTTATCTATCGTCACCGGCGCCCTTTGCAAATGTATGCAGTCCTGCGTGTTCGACTTGAGATAGAGTTTGCCGCTTCCGCTTATCGTCGTAGCCTTTTCCGCCCAGATACAAGCGAGAGCGACGCTGATGCTATTTTCGCCAATCACATTAATTGTCAAGTCATTGCAGTCTGCATTAAAGATGCCCACAGTGCTTTTTCCAGGCGCAATTGTGGCATTTTCAAGAGTAAGCGTCCTTGTTATGCCGTCATACTTCACTATTCCGCTCACACCGTCAATCACACTGAGGTCGTTGCAGTTGTCCTTCGTGACAGCCACACCAGCCACACTGATGGCATAATTCGGCTTACCAATCACCAATCTGCCCTTCACAATCTCACCGTCAATAGCCAACGACATACATCCTTTATCGAACACCACCCCCTTAGGCTGCACAATTGCACAGTCTTCGAGAACAATTCCTCCGAAATACAAAACACAACCATTTTTTGCATTTACATCGACACGGGAATTACGCACAGTGAGCACAGACTTTTCGCTAATAAAGCCTCCCACTATGCCTGTATGCTCACTATTGATTGCTATCTCGCAATCTTCAATGGTAAGTGGAACATATATAAACAGAATAGCTTCTTTTTTCTTTGTCCTAATGTCGAGCGTCCCCGGACCGCAAATAGTGGTAGCACTCCGGAACTCCATTCCCACTCCTTCATTGTTAACAATCCTGTTTGAACCTTTCAGCACAATTCTAAGGCCTTCACATTCAGAATTAAAAAGACATCTTTCATTTCCGATTCCCGTTATGGTGGCATTTTCGAGTGTCAGAGTTTTTGTTGCAGGATCGTACTTCACGCTTCCTGTCACGCCCTTGATTCCAGAGAGGTCGTTGCAATTTTTTTCCCATACGCTATAGCCATTGATTCTAATACCATAATCCGCAGCCTGCATTGTGGCAACGGCAAACACAGCAAGCAGAACGACGAGCGCCATGCGCATCCAAATGCAACGTCTCGGCAAGGGAGGACCAGCTTTTTCACTGGAAAGAGAGTCTGTCAGGTTGAATTGTCTCATAATAATTAGTTTTTGGTTTCGGACAGCCACAATATGCCCGATGGATTTGAAAAAAGGTTTAAATTGTAAAAACACTACAAAGCAGCGCAGATGTGGCACTACGCCAAAAAGCAGTCTAATCAACAACTTATGTTTTTTGCAAAGATAAAGGATAAGCAACAAAGCAAATAACAAATCTCAAATATTTTTCAACACAATTCTTTCTTTTTTGTATTTTTCATACATAAAAAACGTTAATAAGTTACAGAAAGGACAACAGCATCCTCTCTGCCGTCGACATGAAAAAGCGGCGCCGGATTTCCCCGACGCCGCTTCAAGCATTGCGTTTCTATGTTGTTTTTATTTTATTGCCACCTTACGGCTGTCGTCGCCGTTCACCACAATGTAGCAACCGGCAGGCAACGCGATTGTAGTCGAGCCGCTGACTGTTGTGCAGCAAGCCTCGCGCGCATCGACAGTATAGACGTGGATGTCGGCCTCGTTTGCAGTTTCCACTACCAATTTGCCGTCACGGCAGTAGGCATCCCATTCAGCATCCGCGCCCACAGCAGCCACCGACGACACAAACGCCGTGATTCCAATGTCATCGATGTTCAAACGTCCGCCACTAACTTGGTTCAGGCGTATGCGCACTGGCTGCGAAGCATTGATTGTTGCCGAGCACTCAACAAGCTGGCTTTTGTCATCTACGCTGAACTCCTTCACTTTAATCCAATTGCTTCCGTGGTCAACAGAGTAGCTTAGCTCCACAACCGGAGCTGCATCCGAGCCATAAGGAGCGGCGAAGAACGACACCTCTCCTGCGCCGTCGACCTTGTCCTCAAGCATCGTCAGCGAGCGCTCCCCTTTCTTTCCAGTGCAAAGAGCCTGCGTACCATGCACTTTATCGCCTTCACGGGCTGCGATGCCGGCATTCACAACGCTCCATTTGCAAGCCGAGCCATTATAGTTAAACGTGTTGTACGGTCCGGCGCCAGGTTTCTCAAAATCCTCAAAGAATGTCACAGGCGCAGTCACCACAGCCTTCACATTCACATCGTCGCCCTCGACGGTTGCCGTGCTGGCAGAGAGCGTGCCATCGTATGTGCCGGCGGCAGAAGCAGGTATGCGCACATAGATTTCAGCCCCTATTGTCTCAGCCGTTTTAGTGTCGACAGCGAGGCTGCTGCGCCAGTCGCTCTTGTCTGCGCTCACTTGGAAGCCCTTTGTCACACTCACATCGATTTCATTCTCCTCAACGTTTGAAGCGTAGACAGTCACCTTCACAGGAGCAGAGTCGACACCCGGAGCCGCCGACAACACGAGTCCGCCCTCCGGCAGGTCGAAACTGATTTCGCGGTCAAGGTCGACAGTGGTCACGCTGACCAAGTTAGACTTCATGCCCTTGACGTTGCTGAGTTGATATTTATATTCTGTCAGATATTCAAGATCAGTCACGGCATATTGCTGAGCAGCAGCCTTCACCGCTTTCGGGAATCCCGGCACGAGTGTAGTGCCGTCGGCAAGATACACATTCAGCGTATAGTCTCCGCCGTTCTTGTCAACGTCGACCCAACGGGCTGTAAAGCCGTCGGCAGTCACGTTTGATGCAGAAAGAGCGGGAATGCCGTCGACAGCCTGAGCCTTCAGCGTCACTACCGACTTAGCCGAGCCGCTTGTCAGCGTAAGCGTTCCGGTGGCAGATGCCTGCACAGCCGAAGAATAGGTCAGATTTATCGATGTGCCCTTGTTGGCATCTGCGGCAGCGATGCTTGCAGCCGAAGCCTTGAATCCAGCTCCAGCCACGCTGACAGCCACATTCTGCGTCAAGCCTTCCGCCTTTACGTTTACAGTATAGGTAAGCGTCGTGTTTACAGCCGTAACACCGAAGTCGACAGTCGAGCCGTTGTAAGGCGACGTAATCTTCGGGTCGACCACACCGCCCGGAGTCCATCCGATGTTCTGCTTGTCGCCCCAGATATACTCCGCGAGCTCAGGATGGTCGATAAACGGATTTCGGTTGTTCTGATGCTTGTAGACAGCGTTGTTGCGGTCAATCTCCTTCTGGCTCACCGGGTCTTGCTCGTTCCACTTCAAGAGCAGATTTACAGCCCACGTAGTGTAGCAAGGATAACTGTTTCCGGCAAGCATAGGACTGCTCCACGAAGCGATTTTGTCGTTATAGCAAGCCGCCATATAGAAATAAGAGCGGGCAAAGTCGCCCTTATACTCGTCAACCGGCTCGAAAACCGTACCCGAGTAGCCCGGGAATGTCGACTTTCCGAGTTTTCCGAGAGCGTCCACACCATTGCACGACGGCAACGTTGTTCCGTTGGCACACTCTCCATAAGGGAAGTTGCTGCGCTGTCCGTTCACCTTACCGTCGGTAGGATAAATATGGAACGCGTCCGACACCATCGGCTGTCCCTCTTTGAACCAGCTTTTCGGGAACGAGTGCTCGCGGTTTACGCAGTCGCCCACATGGCTGTAGTTGCCACACTTCTGCTGTCCCTCGCGGAATTTCGAAGTGGAATACATGTCCCAATAGTAATTCGTGCCAGGGCGAATGTCCGAATCCTTGTACACGTTCCACAATCCGTTGTAGCCCACGTTTTTGTGCGGTCCGACGATTTCACACAGTTGTTTCAACAATTCCTTCTGGCTTTTGCCTTCCGCCTTCTTGTAGTACCCCGAAGGCTCTTGCGCATACGCCAAGCCCGAGAATAGGCAAATCAGCAGCGCAACCAATGAGAGTTTTGTCAATTGTCTGTTCATATTGAATAGTGATTTATTTGTTGTCTTTCAGTTTGCGTCCGGCAAGCATCCCGCAAGCCGCCATAATATCCTCTCCGCGCGAACGGCGGATTGTGCAAGTCACGCCGAGCGAGTTCAGCCTGTCGCGGAAAGCCGTCATCCGCCGCTCGTCGCTCGTTTTCAGTTCCGAGCCAGGGATAGCGTGGAAACGGATAAGGTTGACACGCACCTTCTGTCCCTCCAGGAGTTTTGCAAGAGCGTCGGCATGCGCCTCGTCGTCGTTAAGCCCAGCCCACATGATGTACTCCACCGACAGACGTCGCTGATGTGCGAAATCGTAGTCGCGCAGCATCGTCATCACTTTCTTTATCGGGAAAGCGTTCTCGACAGGCATCAGGCGTTTGCGCTCCTCATGATACGGCGAATGCACGCTGATTGCGATATGCACGTCGGTCTGCTCCACAAGGCGTTTCAAATCGCCGAGTTTGCCGATTGACGACACCGTGATGCGCTTCGGGCTCCACGCCAGTCCCCAACGTTCCGTCAGCACGGCGATGGCACGCACCACCTCACTGTAGTTGTCCATCGGCTCGCCCATACCCATAAAAACAATGTTGGTAAGCGTCAGCGACTCTGGAATGCTGAAAATCTGGTTGAGAATCTCCGCCGCCGTCAAATCGCCGTGATAGCCCTGCTTTCCCGTCATGCAGAAACTGCAGTTCATCTTGCATCCAATCTGCGACGACACGCACAGCGTGGCACGGTCGGCATCAGGGATGTAGACACTCTCTATCATTTTGCCACCGGCAGTGCGGAACAGATACTTCACCGTTCCATCGACACTGCACATAGCCTCCGCCGGAGCCTCACGCCCCACGCAGTAGCGCTCGCTGAGGCGCGCGCGGTTTGACTTCGACAAGTTGGTCATTTCGTCGACCGTCGTGGCACGCTTCTCATAAAGCCATTGCGCCATCTGCTTCGCCGTGAATCTCGGCATCGCCATCTCTGCCGCCACCGCTTCCAAGTCGGCAAGCGACAATCCTAACAATTTCTTTTTCTCTTCTGCCATATCATCAATAAAGAGGGAACTGCAAAGTTACAAATATCATTTGGAAACGGACTGATTTTTTCAGACATATTAACCTATAAAATCCCTTGTTCGGGCGTAATATCAAGGCCGGCGGCTTCGACAAGTTGCCGGTCTTTCTTCATTACCTCAG
>ENA-UEOM01000360-UEOM01000360.1-human-gut-metagenome-genome-assembly--contig:-NODE-360-length-20362-cov-7.212226_pt1 | contig 20362 bp, 25 predicted proteins | sample MGYA00242993_ERZ507994 | MGnify/ENA primary metagenome ERZ507994 (study PRJEB26167, sample SAMN06115536) | human gut metagenome | host: Homo sapiens | place: China:Neimenggu | collected 2014-11-07... | reverse complement strand
GAAAAATGGCGCAGCGCAGCGTGAAAAGACCCGCTGTCCGGGTGCGTTGGGAGTTGGAAGAATACACCCTAAGCGCTGCACCTGCAGCATAGCATTGACCCATTGACTGTGTCAGCTTCTAAATACGCAGCTGACAGCAAAAGTAAATCGTACCCGCCAGCCCGGAATGCTCCGGGCTGGCGGGTACAAACGTGCGGCTCCGATTGCGCACACAATTTTGTTAAATTCATTCAAAAGCATTTGGAGGGGAACCGGAATGTACATGAATGTGCTTCCTGTTTGCGGACGTTATCGCGGTATTTCAAGAACGCTCACCATACCCAAGATCAAGGCCGGTCAGGATTGGGACGATCTGTTCAATGACTTTGAGCAATACGTCGCGTGGCGCATTGCGGGCGGGCGCGTTTATCGTTGGGGCATGTTCCAGATCCTGTGCAAATTATGCGCCGAGCTGAATCGTAACAGCAGCGCCCGCGCCGCGTTCAGATGCAAAAGTTGAATCGCTTCGGTGGGATGTCCTTGAATTGGGCCTGTAAGCTCAGGGCAATACGGCTGGGAACGATGCTGAGGAGCCGCTCGTAGTTTTTCTTGTTGTAGCGTATTTTGATCATCCCCGGGCCGACGCGGACGTTATTGATCTGGCAAAGCTCCGCGTCCCGCAGACGACGGTTGCTCAGGACCATGTAATACATGGGTAGACCATAGTATGGATAGAAGGCTTTGTTCACATAGGGATACTCCTTGTATGTGTGTACCTCCGTTTTCCGAAAGATCTGCCGGTATTCGATTCCATTTTTTGTAAAGACCATATGGGCGTTAACGCCATTATATAGAAAGTATATCGGGAAGACGAGCAAGAATGGGAAGAAAAACAAAAAGAACAAGAAAGCGCCTTCATTTACCAATTCCCGAAAGCAATTCGTAAAACCAATCATAAATATCACATCGATCACACTAAGAAGTCCGCTGACAAACATCGTGCTAATGAACAGTTTTTTGTTGAAATAAATGGTGACATTTTCCCGCTTCATTTCCGTTTCCTCCCGCTTTTTGCGCGTCTGCCGAAAATTCCGAATTTGTGACCATGCCGTGTTGAAGGAGCTGCTTATTAGACGGATCCTGGCGGAAAATTGTTCCGGCCCTGCAAGAGGTACGCCGCAGGCCGGCGCGCTTTTTACAGTGTTTCGCCCGGTATCCCACAGCCTATATATCCTATGCAGCTCCGCAGGCACGCTTTCCGCGCAGTCTGAGCAGCAGAAAACCGGCCAGCAGCACGGAGGCGATGGAGAGCATCTGCGACACCGAAAGGCCCAGCAGGAAGCCCCTGTATGCATCGCCGCGCAGATACTCAAGGCCGAACCGCAGGATGCTGTAGGCGAGCAGATACACCGCAAGCATCCTGAAGCCGTTCGCCTTTTTCGCGCCCATATGGGCCAGCACTCCGAACAGCAGCAGGACTCCCGCCGCCTCATAGAGCTGGATAGGCAGCAGCGGCACATCCGACGGGGCGATCTCTGACCGGGAGAACAGGACGCCCCATTTTTCAGACGGCTTTCCGTAGCAGCAGCCCATGCAGAAGCAGCCCACGCGGCCCAGGCCGTGGATCAGCAGGACCGCCGGCAGGAGCATATTCAGCAGTTTTTCCGCAGAGATCCTTGTAAGCCGGGCGTACAGCAGGGCCGCCGCAAGTGCTCCGTACAGTCCGCCGAAGAACACAAAGCCCGCAGACAGATATTTTTTCAGGAACGCCGCCGTCTGCGTCCAAAGATACGGCAGATCCGCCCGCAGCTCCGGCAGCACCGTACAGAGAAACAGAAGCTTCGCGCCAACGAACGCGCCAACGATGCCATAGACGAACGCAAGCTCCGCGTCCGCCTCCAGCGCCGGATAACGCTTCTCCGCCCGCTTCACATACAAAACAGCCAGAAGAACGCCGAGTCCGGCCATCAGGCCGTACATTGGGATCCTTCTGGAAAACACTTCGATATATGGCAGCATAGTCCCTCCGACAGGTAAACAAATACGCCGCGCCTTGGCGCGGCGTATTCATCCGTTTGATTTACATGTTGCTGAACAGGTCGTCAAAAGCGCCAGTCGCATCGGCAGCGCCGATCGCACCCACGCAGGCCACACAGGCCACAAAGAAAATCGCGCCGCCGATCAGGCCGATCAGGGACAGGACAAAGCCCGCCGTCCGGATGCCGCCGTTGAAGCCCGCCTTCTTTGCGTTGCCGGCCAGGATCAGTCCGACAATACCCAGAATGACGGAGACCAGCGCGGAATAGCCGAAGAACCACAAAACGACCGAGATGATGCCAAGCACAAGGCTGGCGGTAGCAGCGCCTTTGCCGGGGATGTTGTTGTTTTCTTCCATTATTACGCGTCCTTTCTCTTTTTCTGCAAATAATTGCTAACTTCATTATAACGAAACAGAAATTGCAAGTCAATAGGAAAACAGAAGCAATTTGAAATTCCGGAAGGGTTTTCCTTCCCCGGTTTCCTGAGGAGACGCCGCAGGCCCAAGCCGCCTGCAAAAAGGAGGAGCCTCTTCGGCTCCTCCTTTGGTTTCTGTTTTTTATGCCCTTGTATGGAATGCTTCCTTCAGGGCCGGGTAGAGCATCGCATAGCGCTTCTTCGTCAGGCCGTACAGCTCCTCCGCGTTTTCCGACGGCTCCACGCTCCCGCTGAGCGAGATATGGCGCACAGCCTCCGGCAGGCTCTTGAAAAGCCCGATGCCGACGCCGGCGGCGGCCGCCGCGCCAAGAGAGGTCGCGCTGTCGGAGAAGGTGCTCACCTCCAGCAGCTTCACGTTGCAGATGTCGGCGATGATCTGCTTCCAGAGGCGCGATTTCGCGCCGCCGCCGATGATGCGGAGCGTGTCGATCTGTTCGCGCTCGCGGAAGGTGTCGAGGATCTGGCTCAGGCCGCAGGCCACACCCTCAAGCACGGCGCGGGTGAAATGCTCCCGCTTGTGCATGGAGTTCATACCGAAGAAAACGCCCTGCGCCAGCGCGTCAAAGACAGGGGAGCGCTCGCCCTCCAGATACGGCAGGTAGATCAGCCCGCCCGCGCCCGGCTCGACCTGCTCGGCCAGCGAATCGAACGAGCGCAGGGACGTGATCTCGAACAGCTCCTGCGCCCACGAGATCGAGCGCCCGGCGCACTGCGCTGTGCCGAACACGTTGCAGCCGTGTCCGTCGAGCGTATAAATATGAAATACGCGGGTCTGCGGATCGATGAACGGCTTTTCCATCGGCCCGGCGATCCACGCCGTCGTCCCGAGGCTCAGATAGAAGGTTCCCGGCTCCGCCGCGCCCGCGCCGATGTTCGCGCAGGCTCCGTCGCCGCCGCCGACCGACACCGGGATACCGGCCCGCAGGCCCAGATGGCAGGCCGCTTCCTCCGTCAGCCGTCCGGCGATCTCGCAGCCGGTGTGCAGCTGCGGGAATTTTTCCATGTCCAGCCCGACGTTCCGGAACATTTCGCGGTCATATTCGCGCGTTTCCAGATTCATGAGCATTCCGTGGGAGGCGTCGGAAAGATCGGTCGAGTCCATATTTCCGCACAGGCGGTAGACCAGATAGTCCTTCGCCTGCAAAAAGCGCTCTGTTTTCGCGTAGATCTCCGGCTCTTCCTCCTTGAGCCACAGCGCCTTGCAGAGCGTCGTCGTCGGGCTGAGGACGTTGCCGGTGATGTTGTAAAAGTACTCGCGGCCAAACTCTGCGCGCAGCCGGTTCGACTGCTTCAGCGCCCGCGTGTCCGCGTGGATCATTGCCGGGCGCAGCGCCTGCCCGTCGCGGTCCATCGGCAGACAGCCGAGCATGTGGCCGCTGACGCCGACGGCCTGCACCTGCTTGACGTACTCCGGCACCAGCTCCCGCAGCATCATCATTGCGCGTACCGCGCTCATCCACCAGTCCGCCGCGTCCTGCTCACAGCCGCCGCCGGGCAGATGGTGGGTCGGATAGGTCGTCGTCACGTTGCGCAGAATGTTCAGGTTTTCGTCCACGAGCGAGGCCTTCAGTCCGCTCGTTCCAATATCAAAAGCCAGAAGTATGGTGTGCAATTCAATCACCTCGCTTCCAGTATACCAAAAACACGGCGAGATTTCCATAGAAATTCGTGAAAGCGACGAAAAAAGGGGCTATGTCTTTGCCTCCGGCGGTGCATTTCGGATGCGCCGGAGGCGCGGTGCGTTATGTGGCGCCGTCACCGCCGCTCCGCGGGCCCATTCTTTTCTGGCAAGACAGAAAAGAATGGGCCGCCGGAGGCATTCCGCACCGGTTGGTGCAGAAAAATGAGCCTCCGGAGGCATCCCGCGCCATCCAGCGCAAATAAAAAACCGCCGGAATGCCTCCGGCGGTCTCTTGCTTTCTTACAGCTCCTGATAAACGGCCCGCGAGCCGCCGATATACTTCGGCCGCGTCCGCGCACAGAGGATATTCGCCTCGCCGATCTGCTTGAGCGACAGGCGCACCGGCACGGCGACCCGCCGCAGATGCATCCCGATGAGCGTCCCGCCGATGTCCAGTCCGGCATCGGCGACGATCGTCTCGACAAGAACGGGATCGCGGAAATTCGCCCACGCCGTCACGGCGAAGGAGCCGCCCGCATGGGGCTGCGGGATGGCGTTGACGATCTCAAAGCCGCGCTTTTCGGCAACCTCGCGCTCCACAACGAGCGCACGATTCAGATGCTCGCAGCACTGCACGGCAAGCTCGATGCCGTGCTCCTGCAAGACCGGATATATGCCCGCAAAGGCGGCCTGCGCCGCCTCCAGGCTCGAACCCTTTCCGATGCGCGCGCCGACCATCTCGCTGGACGAGCAGCCGACGACGAACAACTGGCCCGGTCTCAGCTTCGCCGCCTCCAGAAGCTCTGTGACGGCCTGACGGGCCTGCCCGGTAATGGTTTCGTACATGATGTTATTCCCCTTTCCAGAAGGCTTTGTGAATGTCCGGCACCCGCGAAAGCGCCGTATAGAGCAGGACGGAAAGGACGATGCCGACCGCGCCCTGCACGAGATTGTTGGGAATGGACGCTGCGGCGGCAAGTCCCTTGCCGAGGATCAGCGCCTTATAGCCGAAGTAGCCCGCGACCATGACCAGCTCCGACGGCAGCTCCAGAAGCGCCAGCTTCCAGAACGGGATCTTCTCGCCCTTCCGCAGAAGCGGCCGCACCAGGAACGCGGCGATCAGCGCGACGAGGCCCTTGATGACGAACGTGCCGGGAACATAGTACGCATAGCTGCTCAGCAGATCGACCAGCGCGCTGCCGACGCCCGCAGCCGCGAAGCCGTACCACGGCCCGAGAACCAGTCCGGCCAGCAGGCACATGCTGTCGCCAAGATTGGTATAGCCGCCCACGGTCGGGACCTGAACGACTCTGGTCATAACATAGGTCAGCGCCGCCAGCAGGGCGGTAAGAACGAGCTTATAGATCTGATTTCGTTTCATAGCATACCTCCGCAAGGCGTTCCTTGCTTTTTCTTTTGGGATATGCTAGTATCATAGCACGTTCTGGTATGAATGAAACAGCCAGAAAAATATTATTTGATAGGGCCAGATCGTTATGCAGACCTACACGCTTGACCGCAGCGGCGCGTCGCCGCTTTATGAACAGCTTTACCGTGCGCTCAAGGCGGACATCCTCTCGGGCGTGCTTCCCGGCGGGAGCCGCCTGCCGTCCGGCCGGGCGCTGGCGGAGCACCTCGGGCTGAGCCGCGTGACCGTGGAGACAGCCTACGCGCAGCTGCTGGCCGAGGGCTATCTGACCTCGCGCCCGCGTGCAGGCTATTTCGTCGAGCAGCTGACGCCGCAGGAGCTTCCGCCGCGCGTGTCGGAGCCGGAGGCGCAGCCCCCGGAGCCGGAAACGGCGCAGAGCCGCTCCGCGCAGCTTTTTCCGTTTTCCGTCTGGGCGCGGCTGATGCGCGGCGTTCTGCTCGACCGGCGGCAGGAGCTTCTGCGACCCGCGCCGGACGCGGGCCTTCCGGCCCTGCGGCAGGCCGTCGCGGCGGAGCTGTACCGCCAGCGCGGCGTCCACGTCTCGCCCGAGCAGGTCTACATCGGCGCGGGCGCGGAGTATTTTTACAATCTGCTGATCCAGTTTTTCGGCCACGGGCGGGTCTATGCGCTGGAGAATCCGGGCCATCGGAAGATCGCCCGCGTCTATCAGGCCAATCAGGTCGCCGTCCGGCCCATCGGCATGGATGCCGACGGCGTGATCCCGGAGCTGCTGGAGCAAAGCGGCGCGGAAGTCCTGCACATCTCGCCGTCGCACCACTATCCGACCGGCACCGTCACGCCCATCACGCGCCGTCAGGCGCTGATGCGCTGGCTCACGGCGCAGCCGGGGCGGTATCTCATTGAGGACGACTACGACTCCGAATTCCGCTTCTCCGGCCTGCCGATCCCGACCATCCAGAGCATGGACCGCAGCGGGCGCGTGATCTACATGAACACGTTCTCGCGGACGATCTCGCCGTCGCTGCGCATCAGCTACATGATCCTGCCGCGCACGCTCCTGCCGCAGTGGCAGGCGGCGATGGGCTTCTACAGCTGCACCGTCCCGAGCTTCGAGCAGATGACGCTGACGCGCTTTCTGGCGGAGGGCTATTTCGAAAAGCATCTGAGCCGGATGAAAAAGCACTACCGCGCCGTCCGTGCGCAGCTGTTTTCCGTCCTGCATACGCCGCAGGCCGTGCGGCAGTGCGCCGTCCACGACACGGACGCCGGGCTGCACCTCGTTCTGGAGCTGAAAAACGCCCCGGAGCCGGAGGCGCTGCGGGCGCTTCTGCGGCAGTCCGGCCTGCCCGACGCGCTGCTCTCGGATTTCTTCCTCGACGCGCCGTCGCCGCAGGCGCAGAAAAGCATCGTCCTCGGCTACGCCGACGCGGAGCCTGCGCAGCTGGAAGCGGCGCTGACGGCGCTGTTCACCCAGCTGGAGGCGTGGGAAGCGCCGGTATGAGCGAAAGCGGCCCGTCGTCCGGCGGGCCGCTGACTTTCTGGCTCAGACCATCTCCGCAACGTCGCAGATGATGTCGGTGCATTTGTCCACACCGATCAGGCCGCTGTTGAGGCAGAGGTGATAATTCTGCGCCTCGCCCCAGTTGCGGTTGGTGTAGTGCTTGTAATAGATCTTACGCTTGCTGTCCTTCTCCTGAAGGCGCTTTTCCATGGGCTGCTTCGTCTCGCCGTAGCGCTCACGCACACGCGCAGCGCGGTGCTCCATATCGGCATGGATGAAGATATGCAGGCAGTCGGGCCGGTCCTTCAGAATGTAGTCGGCGCAGCGGCCCACGATCACGCACGGCCCCTTGTCGGCAAGGTCGCGGATAACATTCGTCTGGCAGACATAGAGCTTGTCCGAGACGGACATCGTATCGATCAGGCCCATGGGATGGGACGAAACGGCGATGTTGAACAGGAAGCTGCTCGTGACGGAGGCGTACTCGCCGATCTCCTCGATGAATTCGTGGGAGAAGCCACTCTCCTTTGCAACGGCATCCACAAGCTCCTTATCGTAGTAGGGGATGCCGAGCCGCTGGGCCACGGCCTTTCCGATGGTGCGTCCGCCACTGCCGAACATACGGCTGATGGTGATGACTTTGTTGGTCATGTGATTACCCCCTCGTATCATATCGTAATTTCTGCCGGTGCGCAGGGCGTACACAGCAAAACATTAAGAAATGCTTTATATCATTATAGCGTACTTTTTGCTGTGGGGCAAGTAAAAAATGGGTAAGCCGGTCAATAGCAGCGCTTGCAGGCCGTAAAGCCGTTGGCGATGGCAGTCTCACGGCTGACCTGAATGGGGTCGATCATGTTGCTGCAACTGGCGCTGCGGTGATACTTCGTGCCGCCGTGCGTCGGGATCCAGACGAGGTCGCCGCCGGTCTCCGGCTCGGGAATGGTGACGGAGCCGCCTCTGTGTGCTCGGGAGCCTCCGGCTCCGGCATTTCCGCCGCTTCGGCGTTCTCCGGCTGCACCTCCGACGGCGCATCCGGGATGGGCGCTTCCTCCGGCGCGGCCGGTTCCTCGGGAAGCACTGGGTCGGGCATTTCAGCGCCCTCTGCGGCAGCCTCCGCCGCCGGTTCCGTCTCTTCCGGCGGAAGCGCCTCCGGTTCGGACGCTTCCGGCGCTGTTTCCTCCTGCATGATGGGGCGTTCCTCCGGAGCCTCCGCTTCGGCGGCCTCCGCCGCCTCTTCGACCAGCTCCAGTTCATCGGTCGGCTCTTTGGCAGGCTTCGCCTGCGGGAGGCTGCACGCGCACAGCGACAGGATCAGCAGGAGTGTAAGGACAAACGATGCAATGCGTTTCATAAAATCACCTCAAAACAGATTTGGTAGATGCAAAATACGCGCGTCTGTGGTAAACTGGACACCGGGAGGCGAGAAATATGACGTTTGAACGGACCGTCCGGGAGATCGACGGCGATTACGCGGTGCTGGTCTCCGACGACGGAGCAGAGAGCCGGACGGCGCTTGCGCTGCTGCCCGACGGGATCACCGAGGGCACGCGGCTGGTGTGCGAGAGCTTCGAGTACCGCATCAAAAAGTAATATCCGCGCCCTCCGCAGCCGGAGGGCCGAAAATCCAATACGGAGGTTTTGAAAATGATCCGACACGTTATCATGTGGAAATTCCGCGAAGGGGAAGAGGAAAACATGCACAGGTTCCTCAACGGGCTGAAATCGCTCGACGGCGTGATCCCGGAGATCCGCCGGATGGAGGTCGGCGTGAACGTTCTGGAAAAGAACAACTACGACGCCTGCCTGATTGCGGACTTCGACGATCTGGAGGCGCTGGAGCGCTATAAGAAGGATCCGCGGCATGTGGCGGTGTCCACGCTGTGCAAGTCCATCCGCGAGGCGCGCGGCGCCGTCGATTTCGAGATCTGAGCCCAGTCCGCGCCGCCTGCGTGGGAGCGCTTCCGCGCCTTTGCCGGTCGAGCCGCCGCCCGATGGGCGGTTCGCAGTCCGGCGGCATAAAAGGCGCATTTCTCCATTCGTACCTGATTTTGACAATGCCCGTTTGGGAAAAACCGCACGACCCGGCCCGCGCCGGTGCGTGCGGTTTCATTTTTATCCAGCCGAGGGCATTCGCTGAGAGATTTTGGCCCGAGGCCAGCTTGGAAGGGGCGCTGGAACACATCGTGTATTTCAAGCCCTTCCAACCGCCGCATCGGGTCAAAAGATCCATCGAAGGCGCTTTTACTCGGCTTCCAGCGCCATGACCTTGTCGATACGCCGCTGGTGGCGCGCTTCGCCGGAGAACGGCGTATCGAGCCAGGTGTCCACGATCTCGAGCGCCAGCTTTTCGCCGACCACGCCCGCGCCCATCGCCATCATATTGGTGTCGTTGTGCTCACGGGTCAGGCGCGCAGACATGAGATCGCTGAGCAGCGCGCAGCGGATGCCCCTGATCTTGTTCGCCGTAATGCTCACGCCGATGCCGGTCGTGCAGACGACGATGCCGCGCTCACATTCGCCCGAGGCGACCGCCCGCGCGGCCGGTGCGGCAAAGTCCGGATAGTCGCAGCTCGTGTGGTCATAGCAGCCGAAATCCTTATACGCAAGTCCGCGCGCGTCCAGATGGCGCATGATCGCCTGCTTCAGCTCCAACGCGCCGTGGTCACATGCCAATGCAATCATTTTTCAGTTCCTCCTGTTATTTCCGCGGAATACTCCGCAAATTTACATACCGCTGAGAAACAGCAGCACCCTTCCGGCGACTGCTGCGCACAGCAGAAAGATCGCGCCGATCGTCGCGTTGAGCGTTCCCTCGCGCTGGCCCCAGTAGTCCCAGACGCAGACCATCAGCGGCAGACAGCCGACCGCCGGAATGGACACGCCCAGCGCCCAGAGCGCCGTGTTTCCGGCAAAATACCAGATCAGCGTCTGAAGCAGCAGGTCGCGCGTCCGGATGGCGAAGGGGAGCGTCGAGGCCGCCGCGCCCAGCCCATACAGCAGCAGGAGCGGATCGACAAAGCCCATCTGCGGCAGCTCACCGGTCGGCAGCGTCAGAAGCTCCTTCCACATTTTCAGCCGGAGCCGCCAGAAATATTCCACCGTATAGCGCGGGATCGGATGCTGCCACGCGACGACCATTCCAGGCACCTGCGTCAAAAGCGCGAACAGCGCCGTCATCAGCGGCAGGCCCAGCAGCACAGGCAGCAGATAGGGGACGACCGCCGCTCTTCCGAATTTCGCAAAGCGCAGAATTTCGAGCGCCAGCGGCGGGATCCACAGCACCAGCCCGAACCAGAGGATCTCCGGCGAAACATATGTGCCGACACCGATTGCTGCCGCCGTCAGCACCAGCCAGGAAAAGCGTTCTTCCCGCCGGTATTCCTGCAGAGCCGCCAGGGCCGTCAGCATGAACGGCGCGCTGTACGACCGCGCGGCAACATAGTTGAACAGCAGGAGCGCCGCCGCGATCAGCGCGACGCCGCTCATATCCGTCATCCGCCGCCCGATCAGATAGACCATGCTGCTGGATACGACGGGTGCGAGAAAATACCGCAGGAGCACATCCGCAACATCCATCCATCCGACGCCCGGCTGCGCCCGCAGCAGGGTCATCGGCACAATGGTACAGCAGCCCACCGCCGCAGCCGCGATCAAAAAGACATACAGGACGTCCCAGCCGTCCAGCGTCTCCGGTGCATAACCGAAATGGAGCCGGGGCCGGTCGACCCGCTGGATCCATTCGAGCGTTCCGCGCATCGGGCGGAAAAGCCGCGTGCCGACGGTAAAATGCACCGCCAGCAGCACGAAAAGCGCCGCCGCAATGCCCCACAGGAGTGGGGAGCTTTGTGCAAAGATGGTGATATCCAGCATTCCGGCAGCCTCCCTTCGGCTGTTTTTTTCTCTCTGCGGAGCCGGCTTCGACACAGCCGCGCAGAGGCCGCCAAAGAGCCGGACGTATCTGCGCGGAGCTGATTTTTGTATATTATACCTGCGGGCCGGTCAAATTGCAATCCTTGCCTTAGGGGTGTATTCTTCCAACACCCTACGCGGCCCGCGCAGGGCCCGGTCAGTCTGCGCCGCAGATCGTTCCGCCGCCCAGCACCGTGTCTCCGTCGTAGAGCACGGCGGCCTGTCCCGGCGTGACGGCCCGCTGCGGCTCGTCGAAGCACAGCTCCGCGCCGTTTTCCGTCAGATGAACGGTGCATTCCGCCGTTTTCGGCGTATAGCGCAGCTTCGCCTGCGCGCGCAGGCCCTCCGGCGGCACGTCGAACGGGATCCAGTTGAGGTCGCGCACCTGCACACGCCGCGAAAACAGCGCCTCGTTCGGGCCGATCACCACATCGCTTCCGCGTTTGGCGACGACGTAGATGCGCGTGCCGTAGGGAATATCCAGCCCCCGGCGCTGGCCCAGCGTGTACGCCTCCTGTCCGCGGTGTGGGCCGAAGTCCCGCCCGTCCAGACCGATGAAATGGCCGGGCTGCGGGCGGACGCCATGCTCTGTCAAGAATCGCATGTAATCCCCGTCGGGGACGAAGCAGATATCCTGACTGTCGTGCTTGTGCGCCACGGCAAGGCCCAGCGCCTCGGCCTTCTCCCGCGCGGCATCCTTGGTCATGCCGCCCATCGGCAGCAGTACGCGCGAAAGCTGCGCCTGCGTGAGGCTGTAGAGGACGTAGCTCTGATCCTTCGCCGCGTCCTCTGCCCGCCGCAGCAGCCAGCGTCCGCTGCCGGCGTCCCATTCGACGCGGGCATAATGCCCTGTCGCCATTTTCTCATAGCCAAGCGCCAGCGCCTTGTCCAGAAACAGGCCGAATTTGACCGTCCGGTTGCAGATCACGCACGGATTCGGCGTCCAGCCGGCCTGATAGATCTCCATAAACGGCTTCTGCACCAGCCGGAAGAATTCCTCCTGCCAGTCGAAAATATGAAATTCGATGCCGAGGCGCTCCGCCGAGCGTCTCGCGTCGGCCAGCTCCTGCGGGGCGTATTCGTGCAGCGCCATCGTCGCGCCGCCGACCGTATGCCCGGCCTCCAGAAGCAGCGCCGCCGTCACCGCGCTGTCCACGCCGCCGGACATCGCCGTCAGAACGCGGCTCATGGCTGCATCTCCTGCGCATTTTTCAGGAGGTCGGCCACCGTCCAGCGGCTGAGATACTCCGTAATGACGCGGTCAAGGCCCTCCCACATGGGGCGGGTCGGGCACTGTCCGGCGCGCTCGCAGCTCTCGCCGTCCTTCATGCACGTCACCGGCGCAAGCGTTCCCTCGGCCAGGCACACGATCTCGTCCGCCGTATATTCCTCCGGCGCGCGGGAGAGGCGATAGCCGCCGCCCTTGCCGCGCAGAGACTGCAAAAAGCCCGCCCGGCTGAGCACGACGAGAATGCTCTCGAGATATTTTTCCGAAATTCCCTGCCGCTCGGCAATCTCCGCCAGCGGCACAAAGCTGCCGTCGTTGTGCGCGGCAAGGTCGATCATCACCCGCAGCGCGTAGCGGCCCTTGGTCGATACGATCATTTTTTGTCCCTCCCAGTTTTCCTAGGGTGTATTCTTCCAACTCCCAACGCACCCGGGCAACGGGCCTTTTCGCACTGTGCTGCGGCATTTTTCCTTGAAATACGTCAGTATTCCTGCGTAAAAATGTCTTGCTCAGCGCAAAAACTCTTCGCTGCCGGTCACTTCGCCAGTTTTCAGATACACCCTACAGTCCATTTAACCTACTATACCACCGGTTAGAAAGGTTTTCAATGGAAATTTACTTTTTCGCTGCGCTGTGATATGATGATAAAAACGCCGTCCGGGAAACGGGCGGCTCTGGAGGTCATTATGCAGCATCGATTTTTCGCATTTATTTCCCGGATGCGCTTCATCGCCCGCTGGGGTCTGATGCGCAATTCCTATCAGGAGAATATTCAGGAGCACAGCCACATGGTCGCCGTGCTGGCCCATGGGCTGGCACTCGTTCAGCGCGATATCCTGCACGATCCGAGCGCGCCCGATCCCGACCGCTGCGCGGCGGCGGCGCTTTTCCACGACGCATCCGAAATTCTGACCGGCGACCTGCCAACGCCGATCAAGTATTATAACCCGGAGATCCGCAACGCCTATAAGCAGGTCGAGGCCATCAGCTGCCGCAAGCTGCTGGCGCTCCTGCCGGAGGAGCTGCGGCTCAGCTATGAGCCGCTTCTCATGGAGTCCGACCCGGACGCGGCGCTGCTCGTCAAGGCGGCGGACAAGCTTTCGGCGCACATCAAGTGTCTCGAGGAGCTGAAGGCCGGGAACGCCGAGTTCGAGGCCGCCGCGAAACAGACGCGCCTTGCGCTCGAGCAGATGCAGCTGCCGTGTCTGGACTATTTTATGGAGCATTTTCTGGATAGCTTCCGGCTGACGCTGGATGAATTGGAATGAGGAGTGCTTCTGACCGTGCATTCGTATGCGCCGGAGGCGCGGTGCAATTTGTAGCGCCGTCACTGCCGCTCCGCGGGCCATATCTTCTGTCTTGGCAGAAAAGAATGGGCCTGCGGAGCAACACCCGCGCCATTCCGGCGCAAAAGGAACGTAAACTCATTCTCTTGTTAAGAGAATGACTGTCTCCACATGTGCACAGCGTGGAAACAGATCGAACGCCTCCGCGTGGGTAAGCGCGTAGCCGCCCTCGCGCAGGAGCTTCACGTCCCGCGCGAGCGTCGCCGGGTCGCAGGAGACGTAGACGATGCGCTTCGGGGCCATTTCGAGCATGGCGGCGATCACGTCGCGGCTGACGCCCTTTCGAGGCGGATCGACGACGATCACGTCCAGCTTCACGCCGCGCCGCGCAAATTCCAACGCCGCTTCTCCGGCGTCGGCGCAGAAAAACTCCGTGTTTTCAAGGCCGTTCCGGGCGGCGTTCTCCCTGGCGTCGCGGATGGCGGCGTCGATGATCTCCACGCCGTAGGCCTTCCCGGCATGGCGTGCAAGGCAGAGCGTGATGGTGCCCGCGCCGCAGTAGAGATCGAGCACCGAGTCCTTTTCCGTCAGGCCTGCCAGCCGCACGGCGGCGTCATACAGCCGCTCCGCCTGATCGTGATTCACCTGATAGAAGCTTCTGGCAGAGAGCCGGAAGCGCAGGCCGCAGAGCGTATCCTCGATCGTATCGCTGCCGTAAAGCGTCTCAAAGCGGTCGCCGAGGATGGTATTGCCGCGCTTTTCGTTATAGGAAACGACGATTCCTGCCGTCTGCGGCACCTCGCGCAGAATTGCTTCCACCAACGTCGCAGGCTGCGGCGTTTTTTTTGCGTTCAGAACAACGCAGCAGAGCGCCTGCCCGCTGACAAAGCCCAGCCGCAGATAGATATGCCGGACGCAGCCGGTATGCGTTTTTTCGTCGTAGGCCGGGATTCTGTTTTCGCGCATCCAGTCCGTCACGGCCTTTTTCAGCCGTTCGGCGCAATCCGGTTGGAGCCTGCAACCGTCCGCCGGGATGACCTCGTGCGTGCGCGCGCGGTAAAAGCCCGCAACGGCGCGGCCCTTTTGCTGCGCGACCGGGAACTGCACCTTATTGCGGTAGCCGTTCTGCACGGCCGCGCCCGTGATCTCCAGCTCCGGGACGCTGCACCCGCCGATGCGTTCGAGCGCGTCGCGGACGCGCCGGCGCTTGAGGCGCAGCTCCTCGTCGTAATCCATGTGCCGGAAATTGCAGCCGCCGCAGCGGCCAAAATACGGGCAGTCCGGCTCCACGCGGTGCGGCGACGGCTCTGTGATCGTCTCCAATACGCCGTGTGCCGCCGTTTTACCGATATTTACAATGCGGATCACGCATTTTTCGCCCGCGATCACGCCGGGAATGAAAATGACCTCACCGTCGATGCGCGCCACGCCCTCGCCGTCCGAGGTGTAGCCGGTGATCTCGACGGGATACCGTTCGTTGAGCTTCAGCATATTCCTCCATTGTTTCACATGAAACATTCTCTTGAATTCTCTCTTCGATTATTTTATCATAGACCCACAAAGCTGTAAAGGCAGGGATATCATGCTTTCTTATACGCACTGTACGCTCTGTCCGCGCCGATGCGGTGTGGACCGGACGAGGGGACAGCTCGGCTTCTGCAAAATGCCGGGGCAGGTCCATGCCGCCCGCGCGGGCGTCCATTACTGGGAGGAGCCGGTCATTTCCGGCAGCTTCGGCAGCGGTGCGGTCTTTTTCTCCGGCTGCACGCTGAAATGTGCCTTTTGTCAGAATTACGACATTTCGCAGGAGAATTTCGGCAAACCAATGACCTCCGCCGAGCTGCGCGCCGCGTTTGAGCGATTGATCGACGAGGGCGTACAGAACATCAATCTGGTCACGCCGACGCATTTTCTCCCCGACATTCTTCCGGCGCTGGAGCCGAAGCTTCCCGTGCCAGTCGTCTACAACTGCGGCGGCTATGAGTCCGTGGAGACGCTGCGGCAGCTGGAAGGGAAGATCGATGTCTATCTTCCGGACTTTAAATACAGCGACAACGCGCTTGCGAAGAAGCTGTCCTCCGCGCCGGACTATTTTGAAACGGCCTCCGCCGCGATCCTGGAAATGTACCGGCAGGTAGGGAAGCCCGTGCTTGAGGACGACGAAATGAAGCGCGGCGTTCTGGTGCGGCATCTGGTGCTGCCGGGCTGCGTGGACAATTCTCTGGGCGTGCTCGACTGGGTCGCGGAGCATTTCCGCAGCGGGGACATTCTTTTCAGTCTGATGAGCCAGTACGTCCCGATGGGGCGTGCCGCGGAAATGCCGCCGTTTGACCGGCGCATCACGGAGCTGGAATACGACTCGGTGCTGTCCTACATGATGCTGCTCGGGATCGAGGACGGCTACACGCAGGACTTTTCCTCCGCAGAGCGCGGCTATACGCCGAGCTTCGATCTGACCGGACTGTAAAAATTCAGAAACATGTGTTTGCATTTTCCGGTAAAGTGTGCTATACTCCGATTTAGAAATACATTCACAGCGTTCAGCAATCGCCGCGCATTCCAAAAGGAGGAGTTTTTATGGCGCGCACCACGGATAAACGGGAAAAGATCTTGCACTTTGTCACACAGTTCATTCAGGAGAATCATTATGCACCCTCCGTGCGCGAGATCTGTGCCGCCGTCGGCCTGCAATCCACTGCGACCGTCCATTACCACCTCAACGCATTGCGCGAAAGCGGCCTCATCCAGATGGACGATATGAAAAAACGCACCATCACGCTTCCCGACGCACACCGTCCCGACCGCATTCCCGTGATTGGCGTGGTTACGGCCGGTATCCCCATCCTTGCCGTGGAGAACATTGAGGGCTACATCCCGTGGGACGGCGAAAGCGGCTGCTTTGCGCTCCGCGTGCGCGGCGATTCCATGATCGGCGCAGGCATTCTCGATGGGGACAAGGTCGTCGTCCGTCCGCAGCAGAGCGCGGAAAACGGCGAGATCGTCGTGGCGCTGCTTGAGGACTCCGCAACCGTCAAGCGACTTAAAAAGAAGGGCGCGGAGGTCTGGCTCATGCCGGAAAATCCCGCGTATGACCCAATCGACGGACGCGCGGCGTCCATTCTCGGAAAGGTCAAGGCCGTCATCCGGGAATATTGAGCGTGTTTCACGTGAAACAACTGAATCCATGCTTCTGCCCGATGTTTCATGTGAAACATCGGGCAGTTTTCTGGTTGCAATTGCCGGATACACGCATTATAATAAGTTTCAATAGAGTTTTGAAGGAGGGCGCATATGGGCAGGATCATCGCTCTGGTCAATCAGAAGGGCGGCGTCGGAAAAACGACGACCGCGGTCAATCTGACGGCAGCGCTGCATCAGGCGGGGCTGAAAACGCTGCTCTGCGACTTCGACCCGCAGGCCAACGCGACCTCCGGTCTTGGTGTGGAAAAGGGGCATACGCCGTCCTCGAGCTACGATGTTGTCATCAACGGCGCGGACGCGGCGGAGGCCGTCGTCCACACGGATTTCGGCGACCTCATCCCGTCCTCCGCCGCGCTTTCCGGCGCGGGTGTGGAGCTGGTCGGGACGGAGGGCCGGGAATTCGTCCTGAAAAACGCGCTGGCTCCGCTCAAGGACAGCTATGACGTTATTCTGATCGACTGCCCGCCATCCTTGGAGCTGCTGACGCTCAACGCGCTCTGCGCGGCGGACAGCGTGCTGATCCCGGTGCAGTGCGAATATTACGCGCTCGAGGGCCTGTCCGACCTGATGACCACGATGCGCGCCGTCAAGCGGCGGCTCAATCCGAAAATTGAAATTTTCGGCGTGCTGCTGACGATGTACGACGGACGCACCAACTTTTCCGCGCAGGTCGCGGAGGAGGTGCGGCGGCATTTTCCGGGCAAGGTCTTTGCCAGCATGATCCCGCGCAACGTCCGCCTCAGCGAGGCCCCCAGCCACGGGCTGCCGGTCTTTGCCTACGACCGCTTCAGCCGCGGTGCGCGGGCGTATCTGTCTCTGGCGGAGGAAATCTTGAAAAAGCTGAAAAATTCCTGAAAAGGGAGCGAATTTTATGACGAAACAACGTGGCCTCGGCAAGGGGCTGGGCGCGCTTCTCGGCGAAGCGGCCATGCAGACGGCGCAGCCGCCCTCCGGCGCGCAGCTTCTGCCGCTGCAAAAGGTGGAGCCGAATCCGCTCCAGCCGCGCAAGAGCTTTGACCCGGACGAATTGCAGGCGCTGGCCGACTCCATCGCCATGCACGGCATTATCCAGCCGCTGACCGTGCGGCAGCTGCCGTCCGGCTTCTATCAGATCATCGCCGGTGAGCGCCGCTGGCGCGCGGCCCGGCTCGCGGGTCTCGACGAGGTTCCGGTCGTCGTGATCGAGGCCGACGACAAGAAGGCCATGGAGCTTGCGCTGATCGAAAATCTCCAGCGCTCCGACCTCAATCCCATCGAAGAGGCCAAGGGCTATCAGCAGCTCATGACCGAATACGGCATGACGCAGGAGGTCACGGCGGAGCGCGTCGGAAAATCCCGACCGGCGGTGGCAAATGCGCTGCGCCTGCTGTCGCTGTCTCCGGCGGTGCTGGAACTGGTCGAGCAGGGGAGACTTTCCGCCGGACACGCGCGGGCGCTTCTGACCGTCAAATCCGCGCCGGAGCAGTACGCCGTGGCGATGAAGGTCATCAATTTGCAGCTCTCCGTCCGGCAGACGGAAAATATGTGCAAAAATCTTGTGAAAGCCACCAAGCCCAAGCAGGAAAAGCCCATCGCGGTCGATTATCTGGCCGAATGCGAAAAAACACTCTCCAAGCGCCTTGGACGCGGCGTCCGCATCGTCAGCGGAAAGCGTAAGGGCCGTCTGGAGCTGGAATACTACGGAGAAGAGGACCTCCAGCGGCTGTATGAGCTTCTGGAACGTCTGAGCTGAAAGGAGGACTTCCCGTAATGAGTGAAGAAAACAAGCCCACGCCGCAGAGCGAGGCGGATAAGGAAAAGGAGCTTGCCGCCAAGCGCAACGCATTTCTGCGGTACATGACGATCATTTTTGCCGTCGCGTTTCTGCTGGTGCTGATCTCGCTGGTCTTGCAGGCCCACACCGCAAAGGCCGCACTCTCCGATCTGAAGGAGAGCAATTCCAGCGCCCTGTCCAACGCCGCCGTCAATGCGGAGCTGCTTCAGGACGAGAACCGCAAGCTTCAGGAGGAGCTGGACAGCACCAAGAAGCTGCTTGCGGACGAGCAGGAAAAGGCAAAAACGCAGGAGGAAAGCATCGCGCAGCTGGAGCAGGAGCTGGAGGCTCTGCGCACCGAGCACGCGGAGGCCTCTGAAAGCAGTGAAGGCACGCAGGAGGCTTATGATGCGCTGCTGACGGCGCTGCGCTGCACGACCCGCGAAGGAAACATCACCTTCTCAAAGGCCATGAGTACCGTGGAAAAATATAAGGAATACCTCTCGCAGGAGGCGCTTGCCGTTTACGAAGCACTCCAGGAGAACTAAGGAGAAAAGCTATGCTGGATATTCGATTTGTTAGAGAAAACCCGGATGTTGTCAAGGAAAACATCCGCAAAAAGTTTCAGGATGAGAAGCTTCCGCTCGTAGATGAGATCGTAGAGCTGGACGCGAAGCGCCGCGCGGCCATCGCCGAGGTCGAAAGCCTCAAGGCCGCCCGCAACAAGCTCTCGAAGGCGAACGGCCCGCTTTACGGCCAGCTGAAAAAGTGCGCCGACGAGGCGAAAAAGGCCGAGCTTCAGGCGCAGATCGATCAGAACAACGCCGCCGTCAAGGCCGACGACGACCGCCGCGCGGAGCTTGACCAGCAGGTCGCGGAGATGGACGCGCGGATCAAGGAGATCATGTACGTCATTCCGAACATCATTGACCCGTCCGTCCCCATCGGCCCGGACGACAGCTGCAACGTCGAGGCGCAGCGCTTCGGCGAGCCGGTCGTGCCCGATTTCGAGGTCCCGCATCATGTCGATATCATGGCGCGCTTCGACGGCATCGATAAGGACGCCGCAGGCCGCGTAGCCGGCATGGGCTTCTACTATCTGCTGGGCGACATCGCGCGTCTGCACGAGGCCGTGCTTGCCTACGCGCGCGATTTCATGATCGACGAAAAGCACTTCACCTATGTCATTCCTCCGTTCATGATGCACGGCGACGTGGTCAAGGGCGTCATGTCCTTCCCGGAGATGGAGGCCATGATGTATAAGATCGAGGGCGAGGATCTCTACCTGATCGGCACGTCCGAGCACACGATGATCGGCCGCTTCATCGACCAGATCCTTCCTGAAAGCCAGCTGCCGCTGACGCTCACATCCTATTCCCCCTGCTTCCGCAAGGAGGTCGGCAGCCACGGTCTGGAGGAGCGCGGCGTCTACCGCATCCATCAGTTCGAAAAGCAGGAAATGATCGTCGTCTGCAAGCCCGAGGACTCCAACGACTGGTATGAGAAGCTGTGGCACTATTCCGTCGAGTTGTTCCGGAATCTGGAAATTCCGGTCCGTCAGCTCATCTGCTGCTCCGGCGATCTGGCCGATCTCAAGGTCAAATCCTGCGATATCGAGGCGTGGAGCCCGCGGCAGAAGAAGTATTTCGAGGTCTGCTCCTGCTCCAACCTCGGAGACGCGCAGGCGCGCCGCCTGAATATCAAGGTGCGCGGCGAGGACGGCAAGCTCTACCTCGCCCATACGCTGAATAATACCTGCATCGCGCCGCCGCGTATGCTCATTGCCTTCCTCGAGAATCATTTGCAGGCCGACGGCTCCGTCACCATCCCGAAGTGCCTCCAGCCGTATATGGGCGGCAAAGAGGTGCTTGTTCCCAAGCACTGAGAAGTTACGGAATGATTCCGTAAGGGCGGCATTCAGCCCCTTTTTCTTTGCACAGCAAAGAAAAAGCCGCTGGCGGTAAAAAGAAAACGGCAAAGGGGGAGTTGCGTCGGAACAAACTCCACATCCCTCAT
>ENA-UEOM01000358-UEOM01000358.1-human-gut-metagenome-genome-assembly--contig:-NODE-358-length-20373-cov-5.038037_pt1 | contig 20373 bp, 21 predicted proteins | sample MGYA00242993_ERZ507994 | MGnify/ENA primary metagenome ERZ507994 (study PRJEB26167, sample SAMN06115536) | human gut metagenome | host: Homo sapiens | place: China:Neimenggu | collected 2014-11-07... | reverse complement strand
GTTGCCGTTTTGGCCCATGTATCCGGTGAATCCGGCACCTGGCCCGTCCATCTGGTCCTGCTTTTCCTTTCCTTGCCATTCGTGTGACAGATAGTTACGGTTGCATTTTTCTGAAGCAGCATCATGGCGGCAGGTTTTCCAACGACCGGACTTCTGCCGATTACGACCGCTTTTTTACCGGTGCAGTCGATGCTATAATGATCTAAAATCTTCATGCAGGCACTCGGTGTGCATGGTGCGAAACCACCCTGTTTTCCGAGAAAAACAGAACATTTAGCAGAAATCTGGCACTTCATTCGTCCCTATTATCTGGGGGCGTTTTTTTATGCCTTAGGAAATTGCGTCCTATGACACAAAAACGTTCAGATGAATGCGTACAGCCGACAGAAATGTGGAAAAATGAGATACTTATTTTAGGAGGAGAGCGCAGTATGAAAGGATATAAAAAGCTGATGGATATTGTGGCGATGGTTGAGAAAACCGTGCTGGTAGTCACGATGCTCCTGATCCTTGTACTGACGGTGGGAAATGTATTTTCCCGTAAGTGATTCACCAGTCCTGGTCCTTTACAGAGGAGCTGGTTGTTGCCATTTTCGTATTAATTACACTGCTTGGCGCGGCGCTGTCTGCGCGTGAGGGCGGATTGGTAGGCTTAAATCTGGTAACAGAGCGTCTGCCGAAATCAGCAAAGAAGCCGGTCGTAATTCTGATTACGATCTTTTCGGTTCTCTTTATGGGAATCTTATTTTACTATGGCATGGACAAGGTACTGGCGCAGCTTGCGAACCAGAAACGTACCTTTGTGCTGAACTGGCCGGAGTGGATCTTCTGGTCCTTTGTACCGATCGGTTCGGCGTGCATGATTCTTCATTTTATCGAGTTCTGTCTCGATGAGTGTACGAAAAAGGAGGACAAATAAATGGTTAGCGCAGTTCTTTTTATTACCTTTTTCGTATTATTGGTGCTGAATGTGCCGATCTCCGTCTGTCTGGGACTTTCTTCCGCAGCGGCGATCCTGTATTCCGGTACTTCTTTAACGATTGTCGCGACGAATATTTACTCCGGCATCAGTAAATTCCTGCTGCTGGCGATTCCGTTTTTCGTATTATCCGGAAATATCATGGCGAAGGCGGGGATTTCCACGCGCCTGATCCGTTTCGTTGACACATGTGTCGGTCACAGAAAAGGCGGCATTGCGAATGTGTGTATCATCGTAGCCTGCTTCTTCGGCGCGATCTCCGGTTCCGGTCCGGCGACGGTAGCGGCCCTGGGTGCGGTCCTGATTCCGGCGATGGTAGAGCGGGGCGGTTTCTCCGCAGCCTTCTCGACGGCATTGATGGCAACTTCCAGTTCCATCGCGATCGTCATCCCGCCGAGTATCGCGTTTGTCGTATACGCGTCGATCACAGGTGTTTCCATCGGAGATATGTTTATGGCAGGCATCATCCCGGGTATCCTGATGGGTCTGGCTCTGGTAGTTGTCGTTATGCTGGAGGTACGCCGCAATCATGTCGTGCCGTCCACCGTAGAGAAAGCATCCGCAAAAGAGCGCTGGAACGCATTTAAGGATGCATTCTGGGGATTTTTGATGCCGGTCATCATTCTGGGCGGCATCTACGGCGGTCTCGTCACGCCCACCGAGGCGGCGGTCCTCAGCGTGCTGTACGCCCTGATCTACGGCCTGGTGACCAAGGAGATCAAGGTCAATGTTCTGTGGACGGTGCTGAGCAAGACGGTGCTGACCTCCGCAGTGGTGACGTTCATCATCTCCGTGGCCAAGACCTTCGGCTGGATCCTCTCCAAGACCCGTCTGCCCGCCATCATCGGCGCGGCCATTATGGAGGTCATCCCCAACAAGTGGGTGTATCTGGCGGTCCTGATGGTGCTGCTGTTCCTGGTGGGCTGCCTGATGGACACCATCCCCAGCATCCTGATCCTGGCGCCCATTCTGGTACCTGTGGGCGTACAGCTTGGCTGCAACGAACTGCACCTGGGCGTGCTGTTCTGCATCACCCTGACGGTGGGCTTCATCACTCCGCCCTTCGGCATCAACCTGTTCACCGCGGTGTCCACCACGGGCGAATCCTACACGTCGGTGGTCAAGGGAGTTATCCCGTTCATGATCGTGATGATCATCTGCGTGCTGATCTGTGCCTTTGTCGCGCCCATCATCACCTTCCTGCCCGGCTTTATGATGGGCACATAAGCGCCCATATCCGCGATCCAAAGGAGATGTATACAAATGAAATTAGGATTTATCGGGTTCGGCGAAGCGCCGCACCACATCTCGCGTGACTTTGTGAACAGCGATGTGGAGGTCCGCGCCTTCGACGTCTCGGCAAAGGACGACTCGCCCCGCGCGCAGAAAATGCGCGAGCACGCGGCCATGGACCAGGTGACGCTGGTGACCGACATGGCGGAGCTGATTGCCTGGGGCGACGTGTTCTTCTGCTTCACCAGTGCGGACGTGGCGCTGCCCATCGCCCGTCAGGCCGCGCCGCTGCTGCGTCCGGGCCAGTTCTATCTGGACATGAACACCACCTCTCCCCAGACGAAGCGGGAGATCGCCGCGGTGTTCGCGGACAGCCGGGGCGACTTCGTGGAGGGCGCGGTCATGGCCTCCGTCCCGGTGAACGGGAGCCGTGTGCCGGTCAGCGTCTGCGGCGCAAAGGCCAAAGAGGCGACGGAGCTGCTGAACAGTCACGGCATGAAATTTACATACCTCAGCGACGATATCGGCCTGGCCTCCGCCACCAAGGCGCTTCGCAGCGTGCTGGCCAAGGGCATTATCGCCCTGGTCACGGAGACAGTGTTCGCCACGGACCACTACCATATCACCGAGGAAGTGCTGGACAAGATGAAGGTCACCATGTTCGACGAGCGTGGCTTCATGGGGTTCTGCCACTACTGCGTGGCCTCCGCCGCCATCCACAACGGGCGCTTCTGCCATGAGATGGAGGAGGTCCTCAAGACTCTGGACGACCTGGGCGAGAACAGCATCATGACCCAGGCTACGCTGAAAAAGTTTGAGTGGCTCCAGCAGGAGGGCTATGCCGCCTACTTCCCGGAGCGCGCCAAGACCTACGACGAGGTGCTGGCGGTGAAGAAAATGCTGGATGAGAAAAAAGGAGAAAAAGCAAATGTCTAATGTTGGATGCAGAATTTTTACGGAGGTGCCCCGGCCGCCCAAGGAACTGGTGGAGCGCTTCCGCGGCCTGCCGGTGGCCAACATCGGCGACAATATGAACCGTATTTACTGCGTGGACTCCGCCATCCGTTCCATGAACGGCAAGCCCATGCTGGGCGTGGCGTACACGCTGCACCTGCCCTCCGGCGACAACCTGCTGCTGCACAAGGCCATTGAGATGGCCCAGCCCGGCGATGTACTGCTGATCTCCGCCGGCGGTCCTGAGCGCGCCTACTGCGGCGAGCTGATGATGATGGACTGCCGCAACCACGGCTTTGCCGGCTGCGCCATTGACGGCTACCTGCGGGATATCGATGAGATCTCCCACATGGACTTCCCCGTGTTCGCCCGCGGCATCACACCCCAGGGCCCCTACAAGTTCGGCCCCGGCGAGATCAATGTGCCCATCGCCTTCGGCGGTCAGGTGGTTTTCCCCGGCGATATCGTTATCGGCGACACCGACGGTATGATCTTCGTGCGCCCCAGCGAAGCGGAGGAGATCCTGGAGAAGAGCTGGAAGCAGCACGCCAAGGAGGATATGCTCCACGCCAAGTACGACGAGGGCGCCACCGTGGCCTCCTACAATGAGGAGACCCGCGAGGCCACTCTGGCGGCCCTGGGCTGCCAGGTCATCGAAGGCCAGTGGAAGTGAGGTGCCGGCCATGAGTGAAGTGCTCCGCGTAGATGCGGAAAAGCTCCAGGCCGCCGTAGCGGCGATCATGGAGAAGGAGGGCGTCGCGCCGCAGGATGCCGCCATCGTGGCGGACAGCCTGGTGTCGGCCGAGCTGACCGGCCTGCAGTCCCACGGTGTGCAGCGCGTGAAATTCTATACCGACAGCATGGAGGCCGGCGGTACGGATCCCAGGTGCCGGATGAAGACGATCCGGGATTTCCCCGGCGGCGCATTGCTGGACGCCCAGGGCGCCCTCGGCATCGTGGCGGCCTACCGCGCCATGGAGCTGGCGATCCAGAAGGCGAAGGACGTGGGCATCGGCATCGTGAATGTCCGCAATTCCAACCACTGCAGCTGCACGGCCTACTATATCCGTATGGCGGCCAAGGAGAATATGCTGGCCATCGTCAGCTCCAACGCGCCCAAGTCTATGGCGCCTTGGGGCAGCCGCGAGAAGTACCTGGGCACGAACCCCCTGGCGGTGGGCGCACCCACCCACGGCGACCCGGTGATGATCGACATGGCTACCAGCGTGGTGGCCCGCGGCAAGATCATCCTGGCCGACAAGAAGGGCGACTCCATCCCGGAGGGGTGGGCCATCGATGTGGACGGCCATCCCACCACGGACGCGGCCAAGGCCCTGGAGGGCTGTGTGCTGCCCTTCGGCGGCGCAAAGGGCTCCGGCATCGCCATGATGATCGACGTATTCTCCGGCGTGCTGTCCGGCGCGGCCTATGGCAGCCACATCCACAACCCCTTTGCCCACCCCGAGGTGCCCATGGATACGGGCCACTGCATGATCGCCATCGACATCTCCCGCTTCCAGGACCCCGAGGAATTCAAGACCACCATGGACACCTACCGCAGCGAGGTGAAGGGCCTGAAGCCGGCGGCCGGCGTGGAGGAGATCTTCATGCCCGGTGAGATCGAGTGCAACAACTACCGCAAGAACCTGGAGGCCGGTCCTCAGCTGTCCCTGGCGGTGTACCGCGAGCTGGAGGGCCTGTGCGAGAAGCTGCATATTCCCTTTGACATTCTGAAGAAATAAGCGGAGGAAACGACGATGCTGATGCTGCAAGTACGCTATACCCTCCAGGAGGGCAAGGACCCCGCCGCCTTCGTCCACGCATTGGAGCAGGCGGATATCCCGGCCCGTACCCGCGCCGAGACTGGCTGCTGCCAGTATGAGTTCTTCTATTCCGCGTCGTCGCCGAACGAGGTCCTGCTGTTGGAGGCCTGGGCGGATGAGATCGCGCAGCAGGCCCACAAGGGCACGGCCCAGTGCGCCGAACTGCAGAAGGTCAAGGCCCAATATGTGGCCGACGTGTCCTTCAGGCAGTATACGGCGGAATGAATACGACGTACCGGGCCTCCCCTGCGAGGGAGAGGTCCGGGCATCGCGGAGGTAAGTGCGTATGAATTGCGTGATCGACAAAATGACGTCGCCCCGTTCCCTGCTGATGATCCAGCGGGCAAAGGAGCTGCAGAAGAGCGACAGCTCCTATATCTCCCTGGCCGGCGGCGAACCGGACTTTGATACGCCTGCGGCGGTGACCGAGGCGGCCATCGCCAGTCTGCGCCGGGGCAACACCCATTACGTGGTGGGCCCGGGCATCCCGGAGCTGCGGCAGGAGATACAGCAGAAGCTGCTGCGGGAGAACGGCATCCAGACAGAGGCTGACCGTATTTTGGTAACGCCGGGCGGCAAGATGGCCATTTATCTGGCGGTCCAGACTGTGCTGAACCATGGCGACAAGGTCCTGCTGCCGGAGCCGGCATGGGTATCCTATGAGTCCATCGTCATCTCCGCCGGTGCCGAAGCCGTAAAGGTCCCGCTGTCCCCGGCGGACCACTACCGGCTGACGGAGGCGCTGCTGGAGCAGCACTACACGCCGGAGGTGCGGCTCATCATCATCAACTACCCCAATAACCCCACCGGCCGCATCCTGCATCAGGACGAGGCGGAGGCGCTGTCCGCGTTCATGCAGCGCCACCCGGATGTGCTGCTGCTGTCCGACGAGGTGTACGACGCCATTGTCTATGACGGTGTGCGGTCCATCAGCATGGCCTCCCGCCCCGAGGTGGCGGACCGGGTCATCACCATCAACGGCTTTTCCAAGTTCGCGGCTATGACCGGCTGGCGCATGGGCTATCTCACCGCCCGCAGGGACATTTACGCCGCGATCTACAAGCTGTACCAGCAGAGCGTCTCCTGCATGAGCGGCTTTCTGCAGGAGGGCGCAGTGCAGGCCTTCCGCATCCCTGATGAGGTAGAGGCCATGCGCCAGAGCTACCAGCGTCGGCGCGATGCCTTTGTGGGCCGGCTCAACGCCATCCCGGGCGTGCACTGCCAGATGCCCGAGGGCGCCTTCTACGCCTGGGTGTCCTTCGATGTGGACATGACTTCCGACGAGATGTGCGACTACATTCTGGACCATGCCAAGGTGGTGGGCGTCTCCGGCGCGGCCTACGGCATGACCCAGGGCTGCTTCCTGCGCTTCTCTTTTGCCAGTGATGACGCGGCGCTGTCAGCCGCGGCCGACCGGATCGAGGCGGCTATGCGGGCGTATCAACAACGATAACCGACGGAGCTTTCTTCCTGTCTTCCTCTCCCCACAAAACACCACACCCCACGGCGCTTGCGCCGTGGGGTGTGGTGTTTTGTGTCCAGCGCTGGCCTTTACTGCCTGTTTCCCGGCCGGAAGTCGCCGCTGGGCGGGGTGGGAGCGCTGCCGGGGTCAAAGCTGCCGCCGGGCATCTGACCGGGCTGACCGCCCATGCTGCCCATGCCGCCCATGCCGGTCTGTACGCTGCCGGTCTGGGCTGCGGCGGCGAGGGTGCTGCCGCCGGCGGCCAGGTCATAGCTGCTGTCCGCCGTCAGGGCGGAAGAGGAGAAGAATACGAACCCGGCATTGCACAGCACCTCGCCGCTGTACACGGCGGTGCTGCCGCTGCCGATGGTGAATGCGCTGCCCTTGGTGAGAGCGCTGCCGCCGCTGTTCCCGCCGAAGCCGCCCGAGCCGCTGAAGCTGAAGACCACGCAGGGCTGCTCCGCGGTCAGGCTCATGCCCATGCCGCTGCTGCCGCCCGCCGCCAGCACCGTGCCGCCGGTGATGCGGATAGCCCCGTCGGCATCCAGGGGCTGGTTGTCGGCGCTGCTGGCGGACCACACGGCCACGGTGCCGCCGCTGATGTTCAAATCGCCGTTGGAGTCGAAGCCGTCGCCGCCGGAGGTATAGGCCGTGATGGTGCCGCCGCTGATGTTTATGGAGAAGTCGTAGCCGCTTAAATCGCTGTTGGCGGCGTTCAGGCAGTCGTCCGTGGCGTTGATGGCAATGTCTCCGGAATAGATGTTCAGTGTGGCACCCTCGATACCCTCGCAGCAGTCGGTCATGGTGATGGTGGGGCCGGCGGTGCCGTCCGCGCCGATGTTCAGCGCCAGGTCACAGTGCAGAGCGTCGCCCCCGGCGGAGATGGTCAGCGTGCCGCTTTCAATGGTCAGCAGCTGCTCGGCGTTCACCGCATCGTTGACCGGCGCGTCGATGGTCAGCGCCAGCTCCCGGATGGTCAGGGACGCCTCACCCTCCTCGGCGGTGGAGGCTCCGGATTTGATGCCGTTTTTGCCGTTGGCGTTGACGGTCAGGCTGCCGGTGCCGCACAGCGTTACCCGGGAGCCGTCCTTGCACTTGATGACCGCGTTTTCCGCGTTCTCGTTGTCGGGATAGCTCTCATCGTTGTTCTCCGCGCTGTCGGTGAGCACATTGACGCTGCCGGGTGCGGCGTAGATGGTCACCTCCGTGGACTTATTGCAGGTGATGGGCGCGGTGTCGGTGCTGGTCAGGTCCAGCCCGTTCAGCACCAGCGTTACGCCGGTGGTGCCTTTTTTCACGGTAACGGAGCCGTTGCCGCACGTGCCGGTGAGTATGTACGTGCCCGCGCCGTCGATCGCCAGCGCCGTGCCGTCGATCGCATAGCCGGTGTAGTCGCCGTCGGACGCGGCCACGCCGCTGCCGGTGAACGTCAGGGTGGTGGCGCCCTCCAGCGACACCTCCGCGCCGACCGCCTGTACCGCGTTCGTATTTGTATCGGTATCGGCGGCACCGGTCTGTCCCACGGTGCCGCAGGCGGTCAGGCTCAGGGCCAGCGCGGCGGCGCACACCAGTGCGATACATTTCTTTTTCATGTGAAATGACCTCCTTTGTCATAGGTGTTTCCTGTTGTGGCCCTATCATATCCGTTCCGCCTAAAAGCAGCCTAAAGCGAAATAACTCTTTTCCTTTAGGTTTTCTTTAGGCTGCCCCTGTATGCTGTACCCATCAAAGCAAATCACGCAAGGAGGCGCCCACCATGGCAAACGTGCAGAGCTGCTTCAAGCGCTACGAGAAAAAATACCGCTTGACGCCGGCGCAGCAGCAATTTCTGTTGAATGGTATGCGCGAACATATGACGGCAGACGAGTACGGCGCGTATACCATCTGCAGCATCTACTACGATACGCCGGACTGGCGGCTCATCCGCGCCTCGCTGGAAAAGCCGGTGTATAAGGAGAAGCTCCGTGTCCGCAGCTACGGCGTGCCCGCCGACGGCGGCAAGGTGTTCGTGGAGGTCAAGAAAAAATACGACGGCGTGGTCTACAAGCGCCGCATCACCACCCGGGCGGACAGCGCGGCGGCGTTTCTTGCCGGCGCGGACGCGGACCGTTACGGCCAGATCGGCCATGAGATACAGTGGTTCCAGTCCTTCTACCGCACGGTGCCGAAGGTATTTATCGCCTACGACCGTTTGGCCTTTGCGGGGAAGGAGGATCCGGCGCTGCGGATCACCTTCGACACGGACCTGCGCTGGCGTGATACCGATCTGGACCTGCGCTGCGGCGACCACGGCGCGCCCATCGACGACCCGAACATGGTGCTGATGGAGATCAAGATCCCCGGCGTGTGCCCCTTGTGGCTCAGTCAGCTGCTCTCGGAGGCGCAGGCCTATCCCACCTCATTTTCCAAATACGGTGCCTGCTACAAAAACCATCTCCTGCCCGGCAGGCAGGAGCGCATAAAGGAGGAATTTTGCTGTGCTTAACTCGATTTTGGGAACAGAACTGACGTTCACCTCGTTTTTTATCTGTACAGCGGTGTCGCTGGTGCTGGGCATCGTTCTGGCGCTGGTGGCCCACTTTCAGGCCCGTTCCACCCAGAGCTTCGCTGTGACGCTGGCGATCCTGCCCGCAGTGGTGCAGGTGGTCATCATGCTGGTCAACGGCAACATCGGCGCGGGCGTGGCGGTGGCCGGGGCCTTCAGCCTGGTGCGCTTCCGTTCCGCTCCCGGCACTGCCCGTGAGATCGGCGTGCTGTTCCTGGCCATGGCCATCGGCCTGGCCACCGGTATGGGCTATGTGGTGCTGGCGGCGCTGACGTTCGTCATCGTCTCCGCCGTGCTGCTGGGCCTGACGGCCTGCGGCTTCGGCCGGCCCGATGCCCGGGAGCGCGTGCTGAAGATCACCATCCCCGAGGATCTGGACTACGAGGGCCTGTTCGACGACCTGTTGGACCAATATACCGCCGCCCATGAGCTGGTGAAGGTCAAGACCACCAACATGGGAACCCTGTACGAGCTGGAGTACCGCATTATCCTGCCGGGCGACACCGTACCCAAAGCGTTTCTGGACACCTTGCGCTGCCGCAACGGCAATCTGAACATCGTCTGCGGCCGCGAAGCGGCCAAGGAGGCGCTGTGACTTGCATTTCCCGCGGTTTTTATTTATACTGTGACGGAGACGATGTACCCCGCCCTGCGGGGGCGGGGTACACGACGGAAACGAGGTGACGGTCATGCGCTTGCTGATCGCGGAGGACGAGCTGGACCTGGCGGAGGCGCTGACGGTCTTTTTTGAACGAAATCATTTCACCGTGGACGCGGTCCACAACGGCGCGGACGCCTATGACTACGGTGTCTCCGGCGAATACGACGCCATCATCCTGGACGTGATGATGCCCAAAATGAACGGCATACAGGTGCTGGAGCGCCTGCGCGCCGAGGGGGTCAAGACCCCCATCATGATGCTGACGGCCAAGGGACAGAAGGAGGACCGCATTACCGGCTTCGATGCCGGTGCGGACGACTACCTGCCCAAGCCCTTCGACCCGGACGAGCTTATCACCCGGGTGCGGGCCATGCTCCGCCGCAGCCAGAGCTACCAGCCGTCCCTGCTGGCCTGCGGCGATCTGACGCTGGACCCGGCCAGCGGGCTGCTGCAATGCGGCGATACGTCCCTGCGTCTGGGCGGCCGGGAGTTTCAGATCATGGAGCTGTTCATGCGCTCGCCCCGCCAGGTGTTCTCCGCCGAGCGCATCATGGAGCGCGTCTGGGGCTGGGACAACGAGGCGGAGATCAACGTGGTGTGGGTCAATATCTCCAACCTGCGAAAGAAGCTCAAGTCCATCGGCTCCCGCATGACCCTGCGGGCCAACCGGGGGCTGGGCTATGTATTGGAGGAGGAGACATGATCAACAGGCTCCGCAACCGTTTCATTCGTATTGCCACACTGTCGGTGGCGGCGGTAATGCTGCTGCTGACGGCGATCCTCAACGTGGCCAACTATGCCGCCACCGATGCCGACCTGCGAAGCACCCTGCAGCTCATCAGCGATAACCGCGGCACCATCCCCCTCCCGGAGAAGCCGGGGGACGTCCCCCGGCTGGACCGGCAGCCGCCGGAGCAGTCCCGTGCGGACGGCGATACAGCCCCGGCAGACAAGCCCCGCTCCGGCCGGAACGATCCCTTCACGGCGGAGACGCCCTACGCCACCCGTTATTTCGTCCTCTTCTATCAGGAGGACGGCACGCTGGTGCGTGCCGACCTGCAAAACATCGCCTCCGTCACCGAGGAGGATACAGCGGAATATCTGGCCGCCGCTATCACCCACGGCACAGGCTATGGCAGCTGCGGCGGCTACCGCTTTCTGGTGACCCGTACGGAGGACGGGCGCAGCATGGCTATCTTCCTGGAGTGCAGCCAGTCCCGCCGCGCCGTGCGGACGGTGCTGGTGTGGTCCCTGGCGGCGGACGCGATCTGCACGCTGCTGGTACTGGGGCTGGTGGTGCTGCTGAGCCGCCGCGCCATCGACCCGGTGGTCCGCAGCGCGGAGCAGCAGAAGCAGTTTATCACCGACGCCAGCCATGAGCTGAAAACGCCTATCACCGTCATTGCCACCAGCCTGAAGGTGCTGGAGATGGACGTGGGGCCCCAGAAATGGATCGATAAGGCCCGGGCCCAGACGGAGAAGCTGAAGGCGCTGGTCAATTCGCTGGTGACCCTCAGCCGTATGGACGAAGAGCAGTCGCCCCTGCACATGGAGCCCTTTCCCGTCAGCGACGCCGTTGCCGAGACGGCGGAGTCCTTCCGGGAGGTGGCGGAGGGCGGCGGCCATGCGCTGGCGCTGTCCGTGACGCCGGGCCTGACGTACACCGGTGACGAGTACGCCGTGCGGCAGATGGTGTCCATCCTGTTGGACAACGCCGTCAAGTACGCCGCGTCGTCCGCGCCCATCGAGCTGACGCTGGAAAAGGCCCGTCGGGGCGTGGCGCTGCGGGTGTCCAACCGCTGCGAAAATGCCGGGAGCATCGATACCGGCAAGCTCTTTGACCGGTTTTACCGGGCGGACCCGGCCCGCACCGCCGGCGGCTTCGGCATCGGGCTCTCCATCGCCCGGAGCATTGCCGAGGGCCATCGCGGCGCCATCTCCGCCCGCACGGAGGGCGATACCATCACCTTTACCGCCCTGCTGAAATAAACGGGACGGGGCCGTCAGGCCCCGTCCCGTACTTTTCTGCGTTAATTCTGATAGTGTACCCGCCACGCCGTGTCCAGCGGCTGGCAGGCGAGCGCCGTGCCGTCCAGGTCGGCGCGGTGCATATCCACGGCGCACAGCTGGGCGGCGTCGTAGGTGGTGTAGTAATACACCCCGGTGTCGGCGTTGCAGCAGCTGGTATACAGCGTCAGCTCGCACGCGCCGTCCTCCAGCACGCAGCAGCCCCGCTGCTGTGCCGCCGCGCCCAGAATGTGCAGGAGCTGGCTGACGCTCTCGGCCTCGCCGTCGCCGGAACGGCTGTTCAGCCGGGTAAAGGCCGTCCGTACAAAGCGGGAGGGGGAGGACAGGTCGCCGGGCAGACCCATGGCGCCCATGCCCCGACTGTATGTCTCCAGCGGCAGGGCGGGGGAGAAGCGGTTTTTCGGCGGCTGGGGGGACAGCTGGGCGTAGTCGTTCAGCCGGAACAGCTGCATGGGGAAGGGCGGCTCGTTGGTCAGCACGCCCGCCGGGTCCTCATAGACCCGCAGGCCCTCCGCCGTCTGCTCCACCGCGAAGCACTGCTCCCGGTCCGCCAGCAGCCAGTGCAGCCGGGCCGGGGGCAGCCCCGGCAGAAAGGCGTCGTCGGTGATGCGGCTCTCCGCCAGCAGGTCCCGGGCCTCCGCCGCCGTGGCGCAGCGGCCCAGCAGCCAGGGGATCAGCTCAAACTGTGCCACGTTGGCCTTTCCCGGCGCGCAGGGGCCGTATACGGCGCTGCGGACGAAGTTCAGCCCCGCCATGCACAGGCCCTTCTCGTTCACCGCGTCATAGTACAGGGGGTAGCCGTCCTGTACGGAGGCCATGCCGATCATGGCGTAGTGCCGCGTCAGGTCCGGCAGGTGCCGCATGGGCAGGGGAAAGAGCCGGGGTGTGATGACCACCTGCTCGCCGAAGCCGCGCTCATAGTCCAGATTGCGCCCGAAATAGAAGCATTTTGTCTTGTATGTGGCCGCAGTGCACATGGGCCGGGACCTCCTTTTATTCGTTATCCGCCGGCTCGGCGGGGTACTGCCGCTTCAGGAAGGAGAGAAAATGCCGGACGGCGCTGTTGGCCGGGGGCGGTGTCTTCACCGCCGCGCCCAGCCGGCGTGACAGCGGCTCCGCCAGCGGGAGCACCCGCACCTGGCCCTCATAGCCCGCCAGAGAAAAGGCGGACAGCACCGACACGCCCAGTCCCGCCGCCACCATGGACAGTATGGCCGCGTCGTCCGACGCCGTGACCTCCAGCCGTGGTGCCTCCGGCGGCAGCAGGCGCGCCACATACTGCTCCGGGCAGGAGAGAAATGTCTCCTGCAGCAGGCGCTCCAGGGGAATGACGTCCTCCGTCCAGGGGAAGTCCGGCGGCACCACCGCCACCAGCGGCGCGTCCGTCAGCGGCGTCCAGTAGAAGCCCTTGCCGCAGGTCTCCTCCACCAGGGCCAGCTGCACCCGTTCCTCCTCCAGCGCCGCGGCCAGCTCATAGCCGCCCACCAGCACGTCGATCTTGATCTCCGGGTGCAGTTTGCGGAACTTCTGCAGCAGCGCCGGCAGCCGTGCCCGGGCAATGCTGGCAAAGCAGCCGATCCGCAGCACGCGGTTGTGGGCCTCGCCCTGGGCCGCCGCCTCCCGCCGCAGGGTCTCACTGGCGCGCAGATAGTCCTGTATATAGGGCAGCAGGTGCTCACCCTCCTCCGAGAGCCGGACGCCGTGGCTGCTGCGGGTGAGCAGGGTACAGCCCAGCTCGGCCTCCAGCTTGTTCACCATGTGCGTCATGGCGGACTGGGTGTAGCCCAGCTGCGCCGTCGCCTTTCCAAAGCTGCCGCACTGCACTGCCGTCAGCAGCGCCCGCAGCCGTTTGTCATCCATAGGGGCCTCGCTTTCTGTACAAATTGGACAAAATTGCAACGATTATTTTTAACTATATCACAAGAGCTGTCGCCGTTCAATGCCATAAACGTAAACTTTCCACCAACGATTTGGAAAATGCGGTAAACGTTTTTATACGCCATCAAAATTTTTCATGTGCCGTTCGATAAGCGTCATTTCCGTAATGATGAAAAGCATGATACGCTATATGCACAGGATGCAACGCGCTTTAAAGCGCGAGACCGCACCGGTGCGCCGCAGTCGGCGGCGCGGGAACAAGAGAAGAGAAATGGAGAAATCAGAATGATCGGACAGAAGAAAAACACCGCGGCAGATATCGTTGTCGTGGGCTTTGCGCTGTTTTCCATGTTTTTCGGCGCGGGCAACGTGATCTTCCCGCCCTTTTTGGGCATGGAGGCCGGCAGCCAGTGGCTGGCGGGCTTTTCCACCTATTTCATTGCGGATATCGGTCTGGCGATGATGGGGATGTTCGCCCTGCTCCGCGTGGGCAGCAGCGAGAAGGTACTGGAACGGGCGGGCAAAGTCCCCGCCGAGATCCTCATGTGCGCCATCATTCTGTGTATCGGCCCCATGGTGGCCATCCCCCGCACCAGCGCCAGCACCTACGAGATGGCCATCGCGCCCAACCTGTCCGGCGTATCGCCGGTGGTGTTCTCCGTGGTGTTCTTCGTGGTGATCCTGGCTCTGTGCATCAAGGAGTCCGCCGTGGTGGACATTGTAGGCAAGGTGCTCACGCCGCTGCTGCTGGTGGGCCTGTTCGCCATTATTATCAAGGGTGTGATCACGCCGCTGGGCGACATCGCGCCCCTGGCGCAGATCGACAACGTGGCCGTCACCGGCATCAAGGCCGGCTACCAGACCATGGACGCGCTGGCGGCCCTGCCCTTCGGCATCATCGTGCTGCAAAGCGTCACCGCCAAGGGCTATCAGCGGGGCCAGAGCCAGCTTCGCGTGGTGGGCGGCGCCGCGCTGCTGGCGGGCGTGCTGTTGTTGGCGGTGTATATGGGTCTGGCCTATCTGGGCGCCACCGTGTCCGCACAGTACACGTCCTCCATCGGCCGCGCGGCCCTCATCATGGCCATCATAGAGGCGTTGATGGGCAAGACCGGCATGGTGATCTTCGGCGTGGTGGTGGGCCTGGCCTGCGTCACCACGGCCATCGCCCTGACCAGCTCCGCCGCGGCGTATTTCACGGAGCTGTGTCGCGGGAAGATCAGCTACAAGGTGTTCGTGACGGTCATCTGCGTGTTCAGCGCCGTGGTGTCCAACCTGGGCCTGGACCGTATCGTGGCCGTGGCCGCGCCGGTGCTGGATATAGTATATCCCCCCACGCTGGTACTTATTTGCGTCTCCCTCATCATACCCAAGGTCCACGACTTTGTCAGCCGGGGCGCCGCGTTGGGCGCACTGCTGACCAGCGTGCTGTGCACCCTGCACACCTGCGGTGTGAAGCTGCCGCTGGTGGAGGCCCTGCCGCTGTATGATCTTGGCCTGAGCTGGTTGCTGCCCGCCGCCGTATTCGGCCTTGCCGCCCAGCTGCTGACGCTGCTGCCCGGCGTCCGCTGTGCGGAGAAGCCCGCCCGCCGCGCCAGCGAAAAGCATTAAACCGCTTCCCCCGGGCGGGGCCGTTCTTACCCCACGGTCCCGCCCTTCTCTCCTATATTTATTATGTACCGGCGGCTGTCTGAAACAGTCCGCCGGCGGGATCGGCTTGACAAGAGCAGGCGTTTGCCGTACAATAAACACGCTGCTGACGTCGAAAGTACGCTTGAGACGGAAGATGCGCCATAGGTTCTGCGCCCGCGAAGCGGGCGCTGTGGTCGTGTCGCGGTGGCGGCGCGGCTTTTTTATTTGGCCGCGGATCTTACGACGGGAGGTTTTGCTATGGAAACACGGGTGGCGGTCATTGCGGTCATTGTGGAAAATGAGGACGCGGTGACGGAGCTGAACGCGCTGCTGCATCAGTACGGCGCATATATCATCGGGCGGATGGGCGTACCCTACCGTGCCCGGGGCGTGAATATCATCTCCGTGGTGCTGGATGCGCCGCAGGACGCGATCTCCGCCCTCAGCGGAAAGATCGGGCGGCTGGAGGGTGTCAGTGCCAAAACGCTGTACTCAAACGTGATCACACCGATAGAAGACAGATAGGCATGCTGCACGACAGCTTTGTATAAGAGACCGTATCACGGAAAGGAGAAAACAACATGAAAAAAATGATATCCCTGCTGCTGGCGCTGGCGCTGGCATTGACGCTGTGCGCCTGCGTAATGCCGAAAACGCCTATGCCCATTGAGGATGGCGACAAATCCGCCGCCCAGCCGGTCACTGTGCGATTGGGCGGGCTGAAGGGCCCTACCTCCATGGGCATGGTAAAGCTGTTTGACGATGCGGACAACGGCCTGGGCCAGAACGCGTATACGTACACCATCGCGGCCAGCGCCAATGAGCTGACGCCCCAGCTGGTGCAGGGCGAGCTGGATGTGCTGGCGGTGCCGGCCAACGTGGCGGCCATCCTGTACAACCAGACGGAGGGCGGCGTGGTGCTGCTGGCCGCCGGCACACTGGGTGTGCTGTATATCGTGGAAAAGGGCGGCGAGACGGTAACGGACATTGCCTCGCTGAACGGAAAGACCATCTACGCCACCGGCAAGGGCGCTACCCCGGAGTACGCCTTGACCTATCTGCTCTCGCAGCACGGGCTGACTCTGGGTGAGGACGTACAGGTGGAGTGGAAGAGCGAGCCCACGGAGATCGTAGCCCTGATGGCGGAACAGGACAACGCCGTGGCCATGCTGCCCCAGCCCTTTGTCACCGTGGCGCAGAGCCAGGTGGAGGGCTTGCGTGTGGCGCTGGATATGAGCGCCGAATGGGATGCGCTGGACAACGGCAGCCGCCTGATCACTTCGGTACTGGTGGCCCGCAAGGCATTTGCCGATGAACACCCGGCGGCACTGGCAGCCTTCCTGGAGGACTACGCCGCCAGCACGGACTACGCCAATGAGCACCCGGCCGAGGCCGCTGTGCTGGTGGAGAAATATGGCATCGTCAAGGCCGCCGTGGCGGAGAAGGCGCTGCCCCAGTGTAACCTGGTATGTATTACCGGCGTGGATATGAAGGTCGCCGTGGGCGGCTATCTGCAAACACTGTATGACCTGAAGACGGAGGCCGTGGGCGGCGCCATGCCCGGTGACGGCTTCTACTGGATGGGCGCATGAGCACACCTGCGGACAAAAAAATAAAGACCTGGCAGCGTGCCGGCGCGGTGGTGCTGGCCCTGTCGGTCTGGCAGGCGGCCTCCTGGGCCGTGGGCTCGGCACTGCTGCTGCCGGGACCGGTAACAGTGCTAGGACGGCTTTGCGCCCTGGCGGTGACAGCGGCCTTCCGGCGGGCGGTGGTGTTCAGCTTTTGCCGTATCGCCGGCGGCTTTGCCTTGGCGCTGGTGCTGGCCTTTGTGCTGGCGCTGGCGGCGGGACGCTGGCCGGTGGTGGAGGTGCTGCTGCGGCCCTATGTGCTGGCCATCAAGGCGGTGCCGGTGGCGTCGTTCATCATCCTGGCACTGATCTGGATGCGGACATCGGCGCTGCCGCTGTTCATCTCATTCCTGATGGTCTTTCCCATTCTGTACACCAACGTGCTGGCGGGCCTCCGCAGTGCGGATGGCCAGCTTCTGGAAATGGCCCGGGCCTTCCGGGTGCCCTGGCGGCGGCAGCTGCACAGCATCCTGCTGCCGGCGGTGGAGCCGTTCCTGCTGGCGGGCTGCGCCGCGGCCCTGGGCATGAGCTGGAAGGCCGGTGTAGCGGCCGAGGTCATCGGTGTGGTGGCCGGCTCCCTGGGCGAGAGACTGTACGACGCGAAGATCTACCTCCAGACCGCCGACCTGCTGGCCTGGACCGTGGTGATCGTGGCGCTGAGCGCCCTGTTTGAGAGACTGGTGCTGGCCCTGCTGCGGCGGGGCTTCCGTCGGCTGGAAAGGGGGTGCGGCGCATGAACGCGGCACATCTGTACAAGCGCTTCGGCGACAAGGTCGTGCTGGAGGACGTGAGCCTGACCGTCCCGGACGGGGCGGTGGTGTGTCTGATGGCCCCCTCCGGCCGCGGCAAGACCACGCTCCTGCGCTGTATCGCCGGGTTGGAGATGCCGGACAGCGGCACCGTCACCGGCGTGCCGGAGCAATTGGGCTTCGTGTTTCAGGAGGACCGTCTGTGCCCGCAGCTGGACGCCGTGGAGAACGTGCGTCTGGTCACGGGCCGGGCCATGTCCCGGCCGGATATCGAGGCGCACCTGCGGGAGCTGGGATTGGCGGACTGCCTGGACCAGCGGGCGGCGGAACTGTCCGGCGGACAGCGGCGGCGGGTGTCTGTTGCCCGGGCGGTGTGTTATGTGCCGGAGCTACTGCTGCTGGATGAGCCCTTTAAGGGCCTGGACGGCGCGGCCCGGGACCGGACGGCGCAGTATCTTCTGCGGCACCGGAACGGCGCGGCGGTGCTGTGCGTCACCCACGACCGGGCGGACGCCGCGGCCCTGGGCGCAGAGATCGTGGAAATATGAAAAGAGACGGCGGAGGCCGTCTCTTTTTGCTTTATCTGATCTGTCCGTCGCCGCGGATGACATATTTGTACGTAGTCAGTTCGTCCAGACCCATGGGGCCCCGGGCGTGGAGCTTCTGGGTGGAGATGCCCATCTCACAGCCAAGCCCGAACTCGCCGCCGTCGGTAAAGCGGGTGGAGGCATTGACATACACGGCGGCACTGTCCACCCCGTTGACAAAGGCCTCGGCGTGGGCGCTGTCCTCGGTGACGATGGCGTCGCTGTGGCCGGTGGAGTGGGCGGCAATGTGAGCGATGGCCTCGTCCACGCTGTCCACGATCTTCACGGCCAGGATATAGTCCAGAAATTCGGTGTCGAAGTCCCGTTCGCCGGCGGGGGTACCGGGAATGACCGCCGCGGCGCGCTCGTCCAGCCGCAGCTCCACGGGGACCTTGCCTGCGGCGGCTCGGTCATCCACCAAACGCTTTTTCAGCCGGGGCAGGAATTCCGCCGCCACCGCGCTGTGTACCAGCAGCACCTCTTCGGCGTTGCACACGGAGGGACGGCTGGCCTTGGCGTTTTCCACAATGTTCAGGGCCTTGCTCAGATCGGCGCTCTCGTCTACATACACATGGCAGATACCGGTACCCGTCTCAATGCAGGGCACGGTGGCGCCGGCTACGCAGGCCCGGATCAGTCCCGCGCCGCCCCGGGGGATCAGCAGGTCCACCAGACCCTTGGCGGTCATGATGTCCGCGGCAGACTGGTGGGTGGTGTCGTCCACGATGTTCAGTATCTCCGGGTCGCCGCCGCCTTGCGCGATGCCGGCCTTCAGCGCCTTCACGATGGCGCGGGCGGAGCGGTGCGCCTCCTTGCCGCTGCGGAGTACGCAGACATTGCCGGATTTCAGCGCCAGGGCCGCCGCATCTGAGGTAACGTTGGGGCGGCTCTCATAGATAATGGACACCAGCCCCAGAGGGACCTGTACCTTCTGAATGACCAGACCGTTGGGGCGGCGCACCTCGGACAGCACGCGGCCGGTGTGGTCCGGCAGGGCGGCAATGGCCCGTACGCCGTCGGCCATGCCCGCCAGTCGGTCATGGTCCAGCCGCAGCCGGTCCAGCATCACATCGGAGATATGCCCCCGGGCGTCGGCCATGTCGGCGGCGTTTTCCGTCAGGATGGCTCCCTCATGGGACAGAAGACTGTCGGCCATGGACAGCAGCAGGGCGTTTTTGCCTGCCTCGTCCAGGACAGCCAGTCCGCCCCGGGCGGCGCGGGTCTTTTTCAGAATATCGATAGTGGTCATGGCTCACTTCTCCTTTGCCAGAAATCGGGTGCCCACAGGCTTTCCGTCCACGATGTCGTACAGCAGGGCGGGCTTGCTGCCATTGGCGATGACCATCTGGCAGCCGACCTCGGTGACGATTTGCGCCGCCTTCAGCTTGGTGGCCATGCCGCCTGTGCCCAGGCCGCTGCCGCTGCCGCCGCCCAGAGCGAGAATGTGCGCGTCGATGGACGGCACCACGGGGATAAGCTTCGCGGCGGGATCCCTGTGGGGATCGCCGTCATATAGGCCGTCGATATCACTGAGCAGGATCAGCAGGTCGGCGTGTACCGCCGCCGCCACGATGGCGGAAAGCGTGTCGTTCTCGCCGATGGTGTTCTCCACGCCCACCTCGTCGGTGGCCACGGTGTCGTTTTCGTTGATGACAGGCAGCGCCCCCAGCTCCAACAGGCGAAAAATGGTGTTCCGCATATTACGGCTGCGCTGCTCGTTCTTTACATCCTCGCCGGTGAGCAGCACCTGTGCCACTGTGTGATTGTACTCGTTGAACAGCTTGTCATAGGTGTACATCAGCTCGCACTGGCCCACGGCGGCGGCCGCCTGCTTCGTGGGCATATCCTTAGGCCGTCCCGGCAGGTTCAGCTTGCCCACGCCCATGCCGATGGCGCCGGAGGAGACGAGAATGATCTCGTGTCCCGCATTTTTAAGGTCACTCAGTACCTTGCACAGCCGCTCCATGCGCTGAATGTTCAACCGCCCGGTCGCGTGCGCGAGTGTGGAAGTGCCGACTTTAACAACGATTCGCATAATGATCCCTCTTACTGCATGATGGCATCTATTATAGCGCATCGGGCGCAAAATTGCATCCCTTTTTGTCTTTGCTGCGCAAAAGAACCGCCAAAAATCACGCGCGCACGGCCGGACATTTCGGTGACCTGCTCACGGAGCACCCGGAAATCGGTGGCGAGCTCGTGACCGGCCTGAAAAAA
>ENA-UEOM01000344-UEOM01000344.1-human-gut-metagenome-genome-assembly--contig:-NODE-344-length-20910-cov-6.446503_pt1 | contig 20910 bp, 19 predicted proteins | sample MGYA00242993_ERZ507994 | MGnify/ENA primary metagenome ERZ507994 (study PRJEB26167, sample SAMN06115536) | human gut metagenome | host: Homo sapiens | place: China:Neimenggu | collected 2014-11-07... | reverse complement strand
ACATTTCGCATTCTTTTCTCCATTTTGGACAGGAAAAGGCCCGCTGCAAAGCAGCGGGCCTTTCCATCACACATCTCTGAGCTTTTCAAAAAAGCTTTTTTTCTTCGGCTGGCTTTCCTCGCCGCTGCAATCCTCGAGCTTTTTGAGCAGCTCCTTCTGCTCCCGGCTCAAGTGCGTCGGCGTCTCGACCGTCACGGTCACATACTGATCGCCGCGCGTCTTATAGCCGACATACGGGATGCCCTTGCCGCGCAGGCGGAAGGTCGTGCCGGTCTGCGTACCCTCGGGGATGCTGTAGCGCACCTTTCCGTCGAGCGTCGGCACCTCGATGGTCGCGCCGAGCGCGGCCTGCGAGAACGTAATCGGCATTTCGCACAGCACATTCGCGCCGTCGCGCGTAAAGATCGGATGCTTGCGCACCGAAACCGTCACCAGCAGATCGCCGTTCGGGCCGCCGTTGGAGCCTGCGTTGCCCTCGTCACGGACGCGGAACGACTGTCCGTCGTCGATACCGGCCGGAACCTTGACGCGGAGCGTCTTGCTCCGGCGCACCTTGCCCTTGCCCTTGCAGGTGGTGCAGGGATCCTTGATGATCTTGCCGGTGCCGCCGCACTTCGGGCATTGCTGGTTCGACTGCATGGTCATGCCCATGAAATTCTGCTGCGTGCGCACTGTACCGGTGCCGCGGCAATAAGTACACGTCTCCGGCTGCGCACCCTCGCGGCAGCCACTTCCGTGACAGGTCGGACACGCCTCAATGCGCTGGAAGCTGATCTCACGCTCGCAGCCGAAGGCTGCCTCCTCAAAGCTCAGCTCCACCTCGGCGACGATGTTCTGACCCTTCGCCGGGCCGCTTCTGCGTGCGGACGACGATGCGCCGCCGCCGAAGAAATCGCCGAAAATATCGCCGAGATCGCCGAAGCCGCTGAATCCGCCAAAGCCGCCGAAGCCCGCGCCCGCGTTCGGGTTGAAGTTCGGATCGACGCCCGCGAAGCCATACTGATCGTAGCGCGCCTTTTTATCCGCGTCGGACAGCACCTCGTAGGCCTCGTTGACCTCCTTGAACTTCTCCTCCGCGCTCTTGTCGCCGGGATTCTGGTCGGGATGATACTTCATCGCCAGCTTCCGGTACGCCTTCTTGATCTCCGCGTCGGAGGCGTTTTTCTCGACGCCGAGCACCTCATAATAATCTCTCTTGTTCTGATCTGCCATCTATCTCTCACCTCAATTTCGGTGGAAACAGCCGAGAGGGGCGGTATAGCCGCCCCTGATCTGCTGCATGTGTCAATTACTTGACTTCCTCGTAGTCTGCATCGACGACACCGTCGTCGCCTGCACCATTCTGCGGGCCATTGCCGGCAGCGCCTGCCGCGGCGTTCGGATCGCCCTGCGGAGCCGCGTTCTTATACAGCTTCTCGGAGACTGCGTAGAACGCCTTCTGAACCTCGTCGGTAGCAGCCTTGATGGCGGCAACGTCGTTGCCCTTCTGAGCTTCCTTCAGCTTTTCGATGGCTGCCAGAACCGGTGCCTTGTCGCTCTCGGAAACCTTATCGCCCATCTCGTTCAGCGTCTTTTCAGACTGGTAAACGACCTGATCGGCGGTGTTGCGGGCATCGACCTCGTCCTTGCGGGCCTTGTCCTCTGCCGCATACTGCTCGGCCTCCTTGACGGCCTTGTCGATATCCTCCTTCGACAGGTTGGAGGAAGCGGTGATGGTGATCTTCTGCTCTGCGCCGGTGCCAAGATCCTTCGCGGAGACGTTCACGATGCCGTTGGCGTCGATGTCGAACGTGACCTCGATCTGCGGTACGCCGCGAGGCGCCGGAGCGATGCCGGTCAGCTGGAACTTGCCAAGGGTCTTATTGTAAGCGGCCATCTCGCGCTCACCCTGAAGAACATGGACTTCCACAGAAGTCTGGTTATCCGCAGCGGTGGAGAACACCTGGCTCTTCTTGGTCGGGATGGTGGTGTTGCGGTCGATCAGCTTGGTGAACACACCGCCCATGGTCTCAATGCCGAGGCTCAGCGGAGTGACATCGAGCAGCAGGAGGCCCTTGACGTCGCCGCCAAGCACGCCGCCCTGAATGGCTGCACCGACAGCCACGCACTCGTCGGGGTTGATGCCCTTGAAGCCTTCCTTGCCGGTCAGCTTCTTAACCTCGTCCTGCACAGCAGGGATACGGGTCGAGCCGCCGACCAGAAGGACCTTGGAGATATCGTTTGCCGTCAGGCCCGCATCGGCCATTGCCTGCTTGACCGGGCCTGCGGTAGCCTCGACCAGATGCGCGGTCAGCTCGTTGAACTTTGCACGGGTCAGCGTGACATCCAGATGCTTCGGGCCGGTCGCGTCAGCGGTGATATACGGAAGGTTGATGTTCGTGGAGGTGACGCCGGACAGCTCGATCTTGGCCTTTTCGGCGGCTTCCTTCAGTCTCTGCATGGCGACCTTGTCGTTCGACAGGTCGATGCCCTCTGCCTTCTTGAATTCGGAAACAAGGTAATTCATGACGCACTCGTCGAAATCGTCGCCGCCGAGGTGCGTGTTGCCGTTGGTCGCCAGAACCTCGATAACGCCGTCGCCGATGTCGAGGATGGAGACATCGAACGTGCCGCCGCCAAGGTCATAGACCATGATCTTCTGCTCGGCTTCCTTATCGACGCCATAGGCCAGTGCTGCGGCCGTCGGCTCGTTGATGATACGCTTGACCTCGAGGCCGGCGATCTTGCCGGCGTCCTTGGTGGCCTGACGCTGTGCGTCGTTGAAGTATGCCGGAACGGTGATGACCGCCTCGGAGACGGTGCCGCCCAGATACGCTTCGGCATCTGCCTTCAGCTTCTGAAGGATCATAGCGGAAATTTCCTGCGGGGTGTACTTCTTGCCGTCGATGTCCACTTTATAATCGGTACCCATATGACGCTTGATCGAAGAGATCGTGCGGTCATGGTTGGTGACAGCCTGACGCTTTGCGACCTGACCGACCATACGCTCGCCGGTCTTGGAAAATGCTACGACAGAGGGGGTGGTGCGATTGCCTTCGGCGTTCGCAATAACGACAGGCTCGCCGCCTTCCATAACGGCAACGCAGCTGTTAGTCGTACCAAGGTCGATACCAATAATCTTACTCATAATCAATTCCTCCAATTTATATCAAGACAAGTTTTTTACAAATTTATATGCTTCCCGCCCAGCGGGGAGTTTGCTTTTAATTTGCGACCTTGACCATCGCAAAGCGGATGATCTTGTCGCCCACGCGGAAGCCCTTCTGAAAGACCTCCACGATCGTGTTTTCACCGGCGTTTTCGTCCTCGCAGTGCATCACGGCATTGTGCTCGGCGGGATCGAAGCTTTCGCCCGCTTCGCCGAAGGCCGTCACGCCCAGCTTCTCGAACACGCCTGTCAGCTGGGTCATGGTCATTTCCACACCCTTCTTGAACGCATCGTCCGCAGTTTCCTGCTTGAGCGCACGCTCAAGATTGTCATACACCGGCAGGAACTTGCCGACGGTCTCGGCCCGGATGTCGGTGTAAAGATTGTCCTTTTCGCGCTGAGAGCGCTTGCGGAAGTTATCATATTCCGCTGCGAGTCTCAGATAGCTGTCATGCTCCTTTGCAAGCGCCTGCTGAGCCTTTTCAAACTCGGAAAGCTCCTGCTTCTGCGCATCCTCCGGCTTGGCCTCCGTCTCGGGCTTCGAGGTCTCCTCCGGCTTTTCCTCCGGAGCAGTCTTCTCTTCCTTTACCGGCTCCGCCGTCTGCGTCTCGTTCTGCTTTTCATCGGCAGCCTTCTGGGCTGTCTTTTTTTCTTCGCTCATATTTTCATGCCTCCGAGGTGATCTCCTTCTGATTCTCCGCTGTTTCCAGCTGCTGCGGCTGACCCTTGCCGAACATCCGGCTCAGGTTCTCCGCGAAATAGCTCAGCCGCGCTGTAATCTGTGCGTAATCCATTCTGGTCGGCCCTACGACGCCGATCATGCCCTGCATGCCGTCGCCGATGTCGAACTTGGTGACGACCACGCTGGTGTCCTTCAACTCACGCGCCACATTTTCCGGCCCGACCAAAATCTGCGTTTTGGCTCCGGAGCCGAGCGCCGCAGGCAGGTTGGAAATGATCTCTTCGTCCAGTGTGGACAGAACCTCCTGCGCCTTTTCGGGATCGCGGTATTCCGGCTGGCCGAGAAGCTTTGCCTGACCGGTCATATAGACCTCGCTGTGCTGCTCCCGCAGGAGCTGCATCGTGAAGTCCGTCACCACAGGCACAAGGCTTGCAGCATTTCCAGCCGAGCGTGTGACTCTTGCGAGCACGTCCGGCGTGATCTGCTCCGCCGTCAGCTCCGTCAGGCTTGCGTTGAGGACGGCGGACAGGAGCTTCAAATCCTGCTCCGTCACGTTCAGCGGCAGCTGAATGAGCTTGTTCTTGACCTGATTGCTGTTGGTCATGACGACCAGAATGAAGCTGTTCGCTTCGGCAAGGATCAGATCGAAGCGCTTGACCGTCACGCTTCCCTGCGCAGCCGCCATGGCATACGCCGGAAGGTTGGTCATCTTGGAGACGAGCTTGCCGACCTGCGAGATCGCCTGATCGAACTGCTGAAGCTTGGCCTCCATCGCCTGATTGATGGACTTTGTCTCGTCCGTCGTCAGTCGGTAGTCCTGCATCAGCTCGTCCACATACAGGCGGTAGCCTGCGGGGCTTGGCACACGTCCTGCGGAGGTGTGCGGCTGCTCCAGCAGCCCCATCGTCGTCAGCTCCGCCATTTCATTGCGGATGGTCGCCGGAGAAAAATCCATTCCCGGCATCGCGGCGATGGTCTTGGAACCGACCGGCTCGGCCGTGCGGACGTAATTGTCCACGATGGCCCGCAGGATCTTTTTCTTTCGCTCTGAAAGCTCCATCGCTGTCCCTCCGTTCCGATCCGTTCGTTTAGCACTCCATCTCTCTGAGTGCTAAACGCAGTGTACCACCACTCCGAAGCGTTGTCAATACCCTACTTTTGAATATTTTGTGAATATCGCAAAGAATTTTCCTGCGCTTCCCGGCCGCGCGCTTTCTCTTCCAGAGTTGTCCCACCGGAGGCCCATCCCGCCTCAAAAAGCGTGCAAAAGGCCCGCAGAGCAGTTTCCTGTCTGCGGGCCTGCGCTGTATTATTCCTCGGAGGCGGCCTCCGGCTTGTAGCGGCTGTAGGCCACGACAATGCGGCGGTTCGGCTCCGTGCCGGTGGAGAAGGTGGTCACGTCGGGATGATCCTGAAGCGCGGCATGGATCACATGGCGCTCATAGGCGTTCATCGGCTCGAGCGTGATGTTCCGGCGGTACTTGACGACCTTTCCGGCGACCTTCACGGCAAGTCTCTGAAGGGACTCCTCGCGCTTGAGGCGGTAGTTCTCCGCATCCACATTGATGCGCACGCGCTTGGTCTGGCCGCGGTTGACGGCGTAGTTCGTCAGATGCTGGATGGCGTCGAGGGTTTCGCCGCGGCGTCCGATCAGGATGCCGAGGTTTTCGCCGACCAGATCCACAGCGTAGGTCTCGTCGGCAGCCTTGACGGCGTGCGGCACGGCGTCGGAGCCCATGTGCTCGAGCAGGCCCTTGATGAACTGCTCGATCTTCTCCTCTACGGAGCCTGGCTCTGCCGGCGCGTAGACCTTCGGCTCAACGGGAGCCTTGGGCGCGGGCTGCTCGCGGCGCTCCGCGGGGGCCTTGGGCGCTCTGGACTGCTGCGGCTTGCGATCCGTGCGTGGCTTCTGCTCACGCGCGGGTCTGGGCTGCTGCGGCTTTGCCTCGGATTTCGGCTCGGATTTCGGCTCGGATTTCGGCTGTGCCATTGCGGGCGCGGGTGCTGCGGCCGGAACGGCGGGCGCAATGACCTTCGGCGCTGCGGCGGCTTCCTGCGCGGGCTTCTTGGGCTTGCTTCTGGATGCGGAGGACAGCGCGGGCTTGGGTGCCTCGTCCGGAGCCTCATAGGTCACCTTGACCTTTGCCGGCTGCGCGCCGATGCCAAGGAAACCGGATTTCGGATTGTCCAGCACTTCGACCGAGACGCTGTCACGATCCATGCCGAGCTGCTCGAGCGCGGCCGCGATCGCAAGGTCAATGGTCTTGCCGGTAGCGGTGATGAATTTTTCCATATTCTACGTTACTCCTCGGTTTTCGTATCCGTATCTGCGGCGGACGCTTTTTTGCCGTAGTGATTCGGGTCATACGCGCGGCCCTTGGCATACGGACGGCTTGCATCGCCGGAAAGGGGCTTCTTTTCTTCCTTTTCGGACGCGGCAGCGGGATTCTTCTTCGCCTCGTATTCACGGGCGGCGGCGGCAGCCGCTTCCTTTTCCTGCTGCTTGAGCTTCTTCTTGCTGATGTTGTCGGTGATGCCGTCGGGATTCTGTTCGCGGCGCAGCGCACGCTGACGCTCCTTTTCATCCTCCTCGGCACGGCGCTTGGCGGCAAGCTCCTGTCTGATGGCATCCTCCTCGTCATAGACCTTGCGGAAGTGGACGGTCAGGAAATAGTCCTGAATTGCGCCGAACACAGCCTGCGCGATCCAGTAGATGGAGATCGCGGCGGGCATGGAGTAGCCGATCCAGAGAGACATGAGCGGCATCATCAGCATCATGGTCGTGTTGGTCTGGTTCGCGGTCTTGGCAGCGGCCTCGTCCTGTTCGCCGTCGGCATTGGTCGCGACCTTGTTGTTCATCTTCTGGCTGATGAACATGGAGAGCATCTGGAAGCCGCCGGAGAACAGCGGGATCAGGAACAGGCCGATCTGGGACCAGGTCGGATTTTCCCATTTCCAGAACTGGAACGTCGGGATCGATGCAAGGTCGATGCCGATGAAGGAGAAGCTGATCTCCCGGAGCTTGGCCCCCTCCAGAATGGGGAGTGCCTTCAGCTCATCGAGGAATTCGCCCAGATGACCGGCTGCGGACAGCTGCGCATAATAGGCATTCCCGCCCAGCTCCACGCCGCTGGCCTGAATGTAGGCGACAACGGCGGCAGCGATCGAGCGGCTGTTGTGCATCATGTAGGTGATCGGCTCACGGATGACGTAATACAGCGGCAGCAGGATCAGCAGCGGGATGAACGACCACAGACAGCCGCCGCCCATCGAAACGCCCTCGTCCTTATAGAGCTGGGAAAGCGCGACCTGATATTTCTGCTTGTCGTCGCCGTATTTTTCTTCGAGCGCCTTGGCCATCGGGGCCAGACGCGACATCTTGAGCATGCTCTTCTTGCCCTTGATGCTCATCGGCAGAAGCACGAGCTTGACGATCAGGGAAAACAGGATCAGCGCCACGCCATAGTTGTTGGCGAAGCGGTCAAGCCAGTCGAGCAGGTAGCCGAAGGGGACGCGGACAATGTCGGAAATGCTCATTTTGTCCTGCGTGGTGTCGAGCGCAGCCTCGGCGGCCTCCGCCGGGGCCATGCCCGCAGTCGCGTCGTCAGCCGCGGTTGTGCCGTTCACGGCACAGCCGGCCAGCGCGAGGAGCATAAGCAGTGCGAGGATCAGTGCAAGGGTTTTTTTCATGAATTATCCTCCAGTGTGGGGATGCCGTCCGCCGGACAAAGCCCGGACGGCCTACGGCACCGGGTCAAAATAGTCGCCCCTGTAAAAGGGGTTGCACCGCAAAAACCGCCGCAGCGCCAGAACGCCGCCCTTCCACGCGCCATACCGTTCGACCGCCTCCAGCGCGTACTGGGAGCAGGTCGGGGTAAAGCGGCAGCGGGGCGGAAATGCCGGAGAAATGTGCTTCTGATAAAACCGGATCAGGCAGAGCAGCAGCTTTTTCATTCCTGCGCCTCGTCCTGGAGCAGGGAGAGCTTTTCCGCCAGCGCCAGATACGCCTTTTCAAGCTCGGCGTAGGGCGCGTCCATCGCGCGGCTCCGCGCGACGACCACGATATCGTATCCGCGCCGGAAGCATTCCTCGTTCAGCCGGTAGATCTCGCGCAGGCGGCGGCGCATCCGGTTGCGCCGGACGGCGCAGCCGAGCTTTGCCCCCACCGTCAGCCCGATACGATTCTCATTGGAGCCGTTCCGGCGGTAGTAGAGGACGAGATACCGGTTTGCCGCGGAGCTTCCCTTGCGGTAAAGGCGGCGGAAAATATGATTCAGCTTGAGGGAACTGGAAAATTGCATACTGCCTCCCTCTTGGCGGCGTCCGGCCAGCCCTTGGCAGGTTTTCCGGCGCTTGCCTGAGATCCCTGATAAACGGATGGGGCGAACAGAACAGCGTCCATTCACCCCTATCATTGCACAGCGGTATATGCGGCCATGGCTTGCGTCTTACGCAGACAGCTTTGCTCTGCCCTTCGCACGACGGCGGGCAAGAACCTTGCGGCCGTTGGCGGTCGCCATTCTCTTTCTGAAGCCGTGCTCTTTGGATCTGTGGCGCTTCTTGGGCTGATAGGTACGAACAGTTGCCATTTTGGTACACCTCCTGTAAAAATATGCTCAACAGCTGCGAAAACGCAGCCGCAGCGAGTCTTTTTCTGCTTTCTGCCGTATAGGGCAGGAACATACGAATGCTATTATAGCCGATAGGCCCCCGACCTGTCAATCTTTTTTTCGCAAGGACGGAGATTTCTTCCGCAGGCCGCCGCGCGTTATTTTTTCTGTGCCAGCGGCTTGCTCTTCTGCTGCTCCTCGAACAGCTTGACCAGAATGGGGTTGGAGAGCATGAAGCCTCTCGGCGTAAGATGCCAGCGGCCGTTTTCCTGTACGGCAAGCTCGTTTTTCTCCAGCACCTGCAAGGCCTTCTCGATCGGCTCGAACGGCAGCAGGAACGAGCGCGTATACTCCCCCGCCTCCACGCCGTCCACCGTCCGCAGCCGGAGCATCAGATACTCCCCCGCCCGCTCGCGCAGCGGCACCGTCTCGCATTCCGACAGCACGATGCCCTTATTCATCACGCCGTTAATATATTTTTCCAGATCCGGCTCGATGGTGAAGCGCTTGCCCGCGAAGTCGGACGCCGCGCACGGCCCGAAGCTCAGATATTCGTCGCCCATCCAGTATTTGAGGTTGTGGCGGCAGACGTAGCCGTCCTTGGCGAAGTTGGAGATCTCATACTGGTGATAGCCGAACTCCTCCAGCGTCTCGACGGCGTAGAAATACATATCCGCCTGCGCGTCGTCGTCGGGAAGATTGGCGCAGTCCTTGTACTCCCAGAGCCGTGTTCCCGGCTCGACCTTCAGCCCGTAGCAGGAAATGTGCTCCGTCTTGAGGTCGATGATGTTGCGCAGCGTCTGCATCCACTGCTCGCGGCTCTGGTTCGGCAGGCCGAACATCAGATCGACGGAGATATTGTCGAAGCCGGCGCGGCGCGCCAGCATGACGGCCTGCTGGGCCTGCTTGTAGTTGTGGGGCCGTCCGAGCGCCTTGAGCTGCTCGTCGGAGTCGGACTGCACGCCGATGGAGATGCGGTTGAAGCCCGAACGCCGCAGGCGCGTCAGCATCGGCAGCGTCACGGAATCGGGATTGGCCTCCAATGTCACCTCCGCGTCGCGGCTGACATCGAAGCGCCGGTCGATCTCGGCAAAAATGCGGTCAAGGCCGCTGGCCCCGAAGAACGACGGCGTGCCGCCGCCGAAGTAGACCGTGTCCACCTCATAGCCGATGGCGCTCGGAGCAGCCTCGCGGATGTGCGCGAGCACCGCGCCCAGATACCGGTCCATCAGCTCCTTGTTGCGCGCACCGCCGAGGGAATAAAAGTCGCAGTACTCGCATTTGCTGCGGCAGAACGGGATATGAACGTAGATCCCGAGTGATTTTTTCTTTTTGTTTGCAATTTCCTTTTTCTTGAGAAGCATTGGGCTGCTCCCTCCGATCGCTTATTCGTCGAGCTTGAGCACGGCCATGAACGCCTCGGACGGCACAGAGACCGTTCCGAAGGTGCGCATCCGCTTCTTGCCCTCCTTCTGCTTTTCCAGCAGCTTCTTTTTCCGGGTGATGTCGCCGCCGTAGCACTTGGCCAGCACGTCCTTGCGCAGCGCCTTGATCGTCTCGCGCGCAATGACCTTGCCGCCGATGGCCGCCTGCACTGGGATCTCGAACATCTGGCGCGGAATGTTGTCCTTCAGCTTCTCGCAGATCTTCCGCGCGCGCGTATAGGCGTTGTCGGCAAAGAGGATGAAGCTCAGCGCGTCCACGATCTCGCCGTTAAGCAGGATATCGAGCTTGACGAGCTTCGAGGGGCGGTAGCCCTCCAGCTCATAGTCCAGCGACCCGTAGCCACGCGTGCGGCTCTTGAGCGCGTCGAAGAAATCGTAGATGATCTCGTTGAGCGGCATGGAATAATGCAGCTCGACGCGCGTGGTGTCGAGGTATTTCATGTCCTTGTATTCGCCGCGCCGGTTGGTGCACAGCTCCATGATCGCGCCGACATATTCCGGCGGCGTCAGGATGTTGACCTTTGCGAACGGCTCCTTCGCCACCTGGATCTCCGCCGGATCCGGATAGTTGAGCGGCGTATAGACGTCGATCTCCGTCCCGTCGAGCTTCGTGATCTTGTAGACGACGTTCGGCGCCGTCGTGATGAGGTCGAGATTGTACTCGCGCTCCAGCCGCTCCATGATGATCTCCATGTGCAGCAGTCCAAGGAAGCCGCACCGGAAGCCGAAGCCGAGCGCGATGGAGTTTTCCTGCGTGTAGCTCATGGAGGCGTCGTTGAGCTTGAGCTTTTCAAGCGCGTCGCGCAGATCGCCGTACTTCGAGCCGTCCGCCGGATAGACGCCGGAGAACACCATCGGCTGTGCCTGCTTGTAGCCGGGAAGCGCCTGCGGAGCCGGGTTCGCCGCGTCGGTGACGGTGTCGCCCACGCGCGTGTCGGAGACGGTCTTGATGGAGGCCGTCAGATAGCCGACCTCGCCTGCGCCGAGCGCCTCGGCGGGCCGCATTCCGAACGGATGCAGATAGCCGACCTCCACGACCTTATAGACCGCACCGGTCGCCATCATCTGAATGTCCATACCGGGCTTCACCACGCCGTTCACAACGCGCATATAGACGATCGCGCCGCGGTAGGAGTCGTACTGGCTGTCGAAGATCAGGCACTGAAGCGGCGCGCTGCGGTCGCCCTTCGGTGCCGGGACATTGTTCACCACGTCCTCCAGCACCGCGTGGATGTTGATGCCGTTTTTCGCGGAGATCTCCGGCGCGTCCATCGCCGGCAGGCCGATCACGTCCTCGATCTCGTGCTTGACCTCCTCCGGCCGCGCAGCCGGGAGGTCGATCTTGTTGATGACCGGCAGCACCTCGAGGTCGTTGTCGATGGCAAGATAGGTGTTCGCCAGCGTCTGGGCCTCAATGCCCTGCGAGGCGTCCACGACCAGAAGCGCGCCCTCGCACGCGGACAGGCTCCGCGAGACCTCATAGTTGAAGTCCACATGGCCCGGCGTGTCGATCAGATTCAGGATGTACGTCTCGCCGTCGTCGGCGTGATATTGCAGCCGGACGGCGCGGGCCTTGATGGTGATGCCGCGCTCGCGCTCCAACTCCATCGAGTCGAGCACCTGATCCTCCATCTCGCGCTTTTCGACCGTGTGGCATTCCTCCAGCAGGCGGTCCGCCAGCGTGGACTTGCCGTGGTCGATGTGCGCAATGATGCTGAAATTACGGATTTTCGATAGATCGGTCATAAAAGGAGGTCTCCTTTGTCAGTTTGCGGAGTTTTCTTTGAGTGCCGTCTCATGGCTGCTCGAATCGGAGAAATATGCGTCGAGAATTGGGATGCAGACATTTGCCAGATTGCCGCCCTGCGCGCCCTTTTCCACATAGACGGCGATGGCAATCTCGGGATCGTCCGCCGGTGCGTAGAGCACGAACGAAGCGTGGTCAGAGCCGGAGTGCATATTGCCCCACTGGGCCGTACCGGTCTTACAGGCGACCTTGATGGGATAATTGCTCAGATACTGCGCCGCAGTACCCTTCTGCGCGACCAGCTCCATGCCGGTCTTGTAGCAGTCGATGGCCTCGTCGGAAATATCGAGCCTGCTCTCCACGGTCGGCTCATGCTCCAGGATCAGCTCCTGATAGTCCCACGAAACGACGCGGGAGAGGAATGTCGCCTTGTAGCGCGTGCCGTTGTTGGCCAGCGCCGAGGTGTAGCAGACCATCTGCATCGGCGTAAACTTGTTGTCCGACTGGCCGATGGCGGCCTGAATGACGTCCGCGCCGTACCAGATGGCGTCCTGACCGGAGTAAAGCTCGGCCTTTGTCTCAGCATTCGCGCGCGTACCCGTGACCTCCGGCAGCTCCACGCCGGTGGATTCTCCGAGGCCGAGGCTCTTCGCCACGACGTCCATCGGATTTTCGCCGGTCTCCGACATATATTTATTGTAGGTCAGGCGTCCGATCTCGTAGAAGTAGTAGTTGCAGGACTCCTGAAGCGCCTCGCGCATATTGATCGTGCCGTGCGTCGTGGACGTGCTCGTCCAGACGTAGCAGCGCGGCTCGTAGTTCTGTTCCTTGTAGTATTCGTAAATGCCCTTGTCGGTAATCTCGTAATACTCGCTGTAGCCGCCGAGATCGACGGCGGCGATGGCCGTTACCATCTTGTAGATGGAGCCTGGCCAGTAGGTCGCCTGCAAAACGCGGTTGAGGAACGGGCCAAACTCACTCTGCGCCAGCTCGCTGTAATCCTCGTTGAAGGTCGCCAGATTGTAGGTCGGATAGCTTGCGCTGGCAAGAATTTCGCCGGTCTTGATGTCCTGCACGACAACCGCGCCGCCCTCGGCGTCCTTGCCCTCCTGCCGGCGGCCGACGCCGTTCTCGCGCAGATTCAGGATCACGTCCTCCAGCGCCTTTTCCGCCACGCCCTGAAGGGAAATGTCAATTGTCAGCTCGACGTTGTTTCCCGGCTGCGGCACCGTCTCGAAATACTCCTCCAGCACCTCTCCGTCGGAGGAGACGGTGGTGTATTTCGTACCGCTCGAGCCGTGCAGATATTCCTCGAACGCCTGCTCCACGCCGCTTTTGCCGACCAGCGCGTTCAGCGCGTAGCCCTTTTCGCGGTATGCGTCGGCCTCCTCGGCGTAGATCTGGCCGATGGTGCCGAGCAGATGCGCCGCCGAGGTCGTATGGAACTCACGGACGGTGCCAGTCTCCACGATCACGCCCGGAATGCCCAGCTCCATCACGGCAGCCAGATTTTCCGCGCTCACGTCGCTTGCCAGCGTGTAATTTTCAAGTCCGATTCCGGGAATCGAACGCAGCTCCAGTTCATACCGGACGGAAATGACCTTGTAGGCCTGCTCCTGCGTCCAGTCGGACGGGATGCGGTAGCCCGCGCGGAGCTTTTTCATGAGCGTCTGCGCCGAGATATCCAGATCGTAGTCCCGGTTGTCGAGGAAGCTCCGGAAATATTTCTGCTGCGAGCTGTCGAGCGCATCCATGTTGTAGCTGTACGGGATCTCCGCTGTGACTGGAAAATGCGAGGCATAGCGGATGCCGAGGTCGTCGCACAGCTCCAGCAGCTGGAGCAGGCGCTCGTTCGGCTGCTTGGCGTTGAAGAGCACGAAGTTGATAATGACCAGATTGTAGCTGGCGCGGTTGGAGACCAGAATGTTGCCGTTCCGGTCAAGGATGTTGCCGCGCGCAGCTTCGACCGTCGTCATATACTGCATGGAGTCCGCGTCGGCCGTCACGAGGCCGTTTTCCGGCTCCACCGCCTGAAGCTTATACAGCCGCAGCACATAGCCGCCCATCAGGAGCGCGACCAGACATAAAAAAATGATCGTCCGAAAGCGTGTGATCCGTCCCATAGGTTATTTTCCCACCTTTCCGATCGCCCATGCCGCCAGATAGACCGGCGGGCAAGCCAGCATGGACAGCCCGATCTGCTTGAGCAGGATGCTCCAGCCCTCTTCCCCGGTCTGTCCGAGATAACGTTTGAACAGGAACAGCAGTCCCTGCATCACGATCAGCGTCAGCAGGCTCATCATGAGCGCCGACAGGAAATTCCGATTCAGATACCGGTCGCAGAGATATCCAACCGCGACCGCGCAGAGCGTACACAGCAGGATCAGCAGTCCCGCGCCGTCGCCGCCGCTCAGGCACCAGAAGGTTCCCGCCGCGAGGCCGAAAACGCCGCCGTTTTCCGCACCCGCGTGCATGGCGATGCACGCCAGCGCCACTGGCAGCAGGCTGAGCTTGGTGCCGAAATAGCGCGTTCTGCCGAACACGACGCCCTGTATCACAAATACCGTCAGCATCAGCAGCGCATAGAGCGCCCACATGACGGCTTTTTTATATCTTGCCTGCATCCGAGCGGCTCCCTTCTGCGAAATTACTGATTGGAAAACTGCGTGATAATAAAGATCTGCTCCAGATTTGCCAGGTCGCACGATGCCTCCAGCGTCGCATACTTCGCCACGCCCGTCTCGTCAAGGCCGACGTTCGTGAGGTAGCCCAGCAGCAGCCCGCGCGGATAGAGCGTCGAGCCGGTCGTCACGACCTGATCGTCGTTCTTGAGGATCGCGTCGGTCGGCAGATAGTTCATGCGCAGGACGCTGCTCCCGTCGGAGAGATACGTTCCCTGCACCACGCCAGTGTAGCCCGAGGAGGCGATGGATGCGCTGATCTCGAGCGAGGAATCGTGGATCGTCGTGATGGTGGACCAGTTCGCACCGACCTCGGTGATGAGGCCTACGACCTGACCGTTTTCCGTCACGGCGCACATGCCCTCCTCCAGCCCGGAGCCGCTGCCCTTTCCGATGGTGAACGTGCTGCGGTAATTGGAGGCGTTCCACGAAATGATATACGCCGAGACCAGTTCGTAGTCCTCATGCTCGTCCTTCAGATTCAGGAGCATTTTCAGCCGCTCATTCTCGCGCTGATACGTCTCCGCGCTGCGGACATCCTCCGCCATACTGAGGATGCGCTGCTCCAGCTCCGCGTTCTTGGCCTGAAGCGCCTCATAGGAGAACAGATAGTTATAATACTGCTCCGCCTTGCGGTCGATGGCGGCCACGCCGCTCCGGATCGGAGAGAGAATCGTGTTGACCGCGTTTGTAAAAAAGGGCGTTCCGGAGACGACCGCCGTCACGACCGCCGCCAGGATCGCAAGGATCACCGCCAGGATCAGGATCGTCTTTACCTTGGAGGACAAAAGCTTCTTTTTCAAATAATCACCTCATACGCCGCAGCGGCGCCGCTTTGTGTTGGCCTGCTCAGCCGAGGACGGTGACGCCGCGCTCGCGCAGCATCTGCGTCAGCGTGCAGACCGGAAGCCCCATGACGCAGAAATAATCTCCGTCCAGATGGCTGACAAAGATGGAGGCCCGGCCCTGAATGCCGTAGGCTCCGGCCTTGTCCATCGGCTCCCCGGTGGCGACGTAGGCGTCGATCTCGCGGTCGGTGAGCCTGCGGAACTCGATGCCCGTGCGCACCACGCGCGTCTGGCTCTGTCCGCCGGACAGGACCGTCAGGCCCGTCATGACCTCGTGCCTGCGCCCGGAGAGCAGATTGAGCATCCGGATGGCGTCGGCCTCGCTCTTGGGCTTGCCGAGGATCTGCCCGTCGATCACCACGATGGTGTCGGCGGAAATGATGATATCCTCCTCCGCGCAGTCCTTCGCAACGACTCTCGCCTTTTCCGCGCTGACCCGCGCGACCTCCTGCTCCGGCGGCAGCGACGGATCCATATGCTCGTCGATGTCCGCCGTATGTACGGTAAATTCCAGCCCCAGAAGCTTCAGAAGCTCCTGCCGCCGGGGAGATTGGGATGCTAAAATAATGGACATAAAAACGCTTCCTTACTCTACGCCTCTGGAATAGAGGCCTCTTGTATAGCTTCCGGCGTCAAAAACGCCGCCGGTGTGGTACTGATACAGAATGGTATCGATCTCGCCGGGATTTTCCGTCGTAAAGGACAGCCGCAGCGCCCAAAGGCCCATACCGCGGAAGGCCTCCTTCTTATCGATCAGATACAGCTTTTTCCCGTTATAGATCACGCTCCGGCAGGTGCCGGGGTCCTTGAGCACGGGGAACTCCTCGCCCATGCGGTCGGTCAGCTTGACCGGCGCCGCGGAATCGCAGGAGCAGGTACCGGTTCGATTGCGGATCACGCAGTTTTCCGTCAGCATCAGCGGCAGCCGTCCGTAGATCAGCACCTCCGCCGGAACGGCCTTGCTCACGTCGCGGATCTGCGGCAGCGTCATTTCAAATGACAAGAGCTGCGAATCGATGCCCTGCGCGCGCAGATAGTGCATGGCGCGCGAATTGAAGATATTCAGCCCGAAATCGCCGCGCACGGCGAAGCCCGCTGCCTTGGCAATGCGCACCTGTCCGAGATTTCCGACCAGCAGCTGACGCACGCCCATGGCGTAGACGCTCCGCAGCTGCTGCGCGAGGCGCTGGTTTTCTCCGCTCCAGACCACGCGCGGCAAAATCGCCGCCAACTGCGTCTCCACGCCGAGCAGGCCCGGCAGCTCCGGGTGCTCGACCAGCTCCTCCAGCGGCACATAGAGCACCGCCGGCCGCAGCGCCAGCATCCGCGAGGTGATCTGGCTCACCTGCCGCACGGAGATCGTGAGCTGCAGCTCGCCGGACATCCCGTCATAGAGCGCAGGCGGATTATAAGCGTTGATCTGCCGCTTGGGCGCACGTCCGCGCTGCGCCGTCAGGATTGCCAGCGCATCGCGCCGCATGGCGTTGATCGCCGACGCCGGGAGCATCAGCCCCGGATCGATCCGCGCGCGCACCTGCGCGCAGACGTAGGGCGTTCCGCCGGTCTTTCCGAGGCGCTCCGCCAGTTCCTCCTCCGTCAGCGCGCGTACCTGCGCCTCCTCCGGGATGGGGCCGTTCGCCTTGCAGACGTGGCCCGCGTCGTCCTCAACGGCCAGCTGTGCCGGCTCGTCCCGGCGGATCATGGCATAAAAGCGGATCGGGATGCGGATATTCTCGCCCGACTCATAGGTCGCGCGCGCCGCCGCGAACAGCTCCCGGTTCTCCTCCGACTCCTGCCGGACGCCGAACATATCCGCGCCGGTCTTTCCCTCATAATAGCCCTGCGTGAAGCCCTGACGGGAGAATACCGCCTCCAGCTCACGCAGATCTTCCTCCGTGACGCGCTTTCCATCCAGCGCGGTGCGGTAGGCCTTCGTCACCACGGCCACATATTCCGGCCGCTTCATGCGGCCCTCGATCTTCAGCGAGCTGACGCCGAGGCGGCGCAGATCGTCCAGATATTCCACAAGGCAGTTGTCCTTGAGGCTCAGCGGATAGCGGTTCGGCTCAAACCGGCCGTAGCCGTAGGGCAGGCGGCACGGCTGGGCACACTGCCCGCGGTTGCCGCTTCTTCTTCCGATCACGGACGAAAGATAGCACTGTCCGGAATAGCACATGCAGAGCGCGCCGTGGACAAACACCTCGATCTCGACCGGGCTTCTCCGGCAGATATGCGCGATCTCCTCGCGGGGAAGCTCCCGCGCCAGCACCACGCGGCTGACGCCAAGCTCTGCCGCCTGCTGCACGCCCTCGAGCGAATGGATGCTCATCTGCGTGGATGCGTGGATCGGCACCTCCGGCGCGATCTCGCGGCAGAGCGCGACCACGCCCAGATCCTGCACGATGAACGCATCGACGCCCAGCACCGCCGCCGTCCGGATCACCTCCGCCGCTCTCGCCATCTCGCGGTCGGAGACCAGCGTGTTGAGCGTCAGGTGTACCTGTACGCCGCGCACATGGCAGTAGACGATGGCTTCCTGAAGCTCGTCCACGGAAAAATTCCGCGCGCCCATGCGTGCGTTGAAGGCATCATATCCAAGATAAACCGCGTTGGCTCCGTTCTGCACGGCGGCGCGCAGCGCCTCCATGGAGCCGGCGGGCGATAACAATTCGATCATAGCAGCCGTTCCTTCGCCTGTATTTCCGCGCTGCCTGACGCAGCGCATAAAAATCCGCATACAGTATACCACAAGAATTCCAATCAGGAAAGGCCCCGCTTCAAGAAAATTGTAAACGTTTCGTTTCTTTTCCCGGAATTTTCACCCCGCGCCCGGACATGCTGCCTTGCCGCAGGCTGAATTCTGTGCTATAATGGTGATTCTTAAGGAAAAAGAAGAAAAGAAAGGAGCCGCCGCCATGACCGATCAGGATCTCGTGATCCCCGCGCAGGAGGTTCGCCGTCTGCTTGCGGCGGCCTGCCCGGACGCAGCGCTGCTGTACCTCTATCTCCATACCGGCGGCGACGCCGCCAAGGCCGGGCCTGCGCTGCGCTTTTCCGAGCGCCAGTTGGATTATGCCTCCGCGTCGCTGCGGCAGATGGGGCTTTATCCCGAGCCGGAGCCGCGCCACCTTATGCCCTCAGAGGCCCCGAACTACACCGAGGCCGATGTCACGCGCGAATACACCACCAACCCGGAGTTTCCCGGCATGGTCGGCGAAGCGCAGCGCCGTCTTGGCCGCATTCTCTCGACGGAGGAACTGAAAATTTTCCTCTGCATCTACCGCTATCTCGGCCTTCCGGTCGAGGTCATCTCCATTCTGATCCATTATTGTATTGAGAAAAACCGCGCTCGCGGACCCGGCAAGATGCCCTCCGTGCGCGCCATCGAAAAGGAAGCCTACCGCTGGGCCGACCTCGGCATCGATACGCTCGAGGAGGCGGCGGTCTACATGCAGAATCAGCTGCAATTGCAGTCCCGCGCAGGCCGTATCCGTCAGGTCCTCCAGATCGCCGACCGCAGGCTCACGCCCGGTGAGGAAAAGCTCATCCACACCTGGCTCTCATGGGGCTTCGGCGAGGACGAGATCCGCATGGCCTATGAAAAGACCTGCATGAACACCGGCGGGCTGAAATGGCCCTATCTCAACTCCATTCTCAAGAGCTGGCACGAGCAGGGCCTCACCACCGTCCGCCAGATCGAGACCGGCGACCGTGCTCCGGCTGCAAAGCCGCAGCGGACGCAGAAGCCGCAGCAGGCCGTTATTCAGCATGGCGACGAAATGGGCGAATTTGAACGCCGCGCCATGGAAAAAATGATGCAGAAGGGACTTTACAAGGAGGGCGAATGACATGGCGTATTCCGAAGCCGTATTACAGCGCGCGCAGGCGCGTCTTGCACAGGCGCGTCAGCAGCATGACGAGGAGACCCGCAGCCGCATCGAAGCCATCTACGCCCAGCAGCCGCGCCTTCGCCAGATCGACCAGACTCTGCGCCAGACGGCGGCGCGCATCATGGCCGTCAGCTTCCGCCGGGGCGAGGACCCCGCCGCCGCGATGGCGGAGCTGAAAAAGGAGAATCTCGTGCTCCAGCAGGAGCGCGACTGGCTTCTGGAATCCAACGACATCGACCCCGATGATCTTTCCCCCGCACCGCTTTGTCCGCGCTGCGGCGGCACTGGCTATGTCGGCGCGGTCATGTGCGACTGCCTGCGGGAGCTGTGCCGTCAGGAGCAGAAGAAGGAGCTTTCCCAGCTTCTCGGCTCCGGGAAGGAAAGCTTCGAGCATTTCCGTCTCGACCTCTACCCCGCCGAATACGATCCGAAGCTCGGCGCTTCGCCCCGGAAGCTCATGCAGTATGTCTACAATAACGCGCTGCACTACGCGCGCACCTTTACCTTGGAGTCCGGCTCCATTCTGATGATCGGCGCAACCGGCCTCGGAAAGACCTTTCTGTCCGCCTGCATCGCGCGCACCGTCGCCGACCGGGGCTATTCCGTACTCTACAGCACGGCCATGCAGCTTTTCTCCGACTTTGAAACGGCGAAATTTGCCCGCAGCACGGAGAGCGCCGACGCCTCCCGCAAGTATTTCACCTGCGACCTGCTCATCATCGACGATCTCGGCACCGAAATGACCACGCAGTTCATCGTCTCCGCGCTCTATCAGATCGTCAACACCCGCCTTCTCGAGGGCCGCCCCACGATCATTTCCACCAATCTTCCCGCCGCGGAGCTGAAGCAGCGCTACTCGCCGCAGATTGCCTCGCGTCTGCTCGGCGTCTATGAATGCTACAGCTTTGCCGGAGACGATATCCGAATGCTGAAATAATTTCCGTTCCCGGAGGTATTTCCATGGAGATCACCATTGACCATCTCACGGCCGGAGCCGCCCGAGCGCGCGGCGTGGCCGTCATCATCGACGTTTTCCGCGCCTACAGCGTGGAATGCTATGCCTACCACGCGGGCATCGAGCGCATCTATCCGCTTGGCGATCTGGACGAGGCGTATGCCCTCAAGCGCGCGCATCCGGACTATTTGCTTGCCGGTGAGCGCCACGCCCGGATGGGCGAGGGCTTTGACTTCGGCAACTCCCCCTCCCAGCTCCAGAACGCCGATCTGCGCGGAAGGCGCATGATCCACACGACCAGCGCCGGAACGCAGGGCATCCGCGCCGCCGCGAACGCCGACCGGATCCTGCTCGCTTCCCTTGTCAACGCCCGCGCCACGGCGGAATATCTCCGCCGCCTTGCGCCGGAGCGCGTGAGCTTCGTCTGCATGGGCTTTGAGAATCTCCGTCCCACGCAGGAGGACACCGTCTGCGCGGAGTACATGCGTTCGCTCCTGCTTGGCGAACCCTACCCGCTCAAGGCCTCCGTCGCCGCTCTGCGCGACGGACCGGGCGCGCGCTTCTTCGTCCCCGCCGATCAAGCCTTCGCGCCGGAGGCGGATTTCTACCTTTGCACACAGTGCGACCGGTTTTCCTTCGCTCTGGAGCTTGGCCGCGAGGCAGGCGGCCTTGCCTACAGCCGAAAAATCGAAATTTAACGCAGATTCCCGAAAATAGTCTTGACAGAATACATTCCCCATGCTATTATTTTAAGGCTGATTTGTACGTCAGTTGTTCTGCGGGTGTAGCACAACGGCAGGGCACCAGCCTTCCAAGCTGGGGACGCGGGTTCGATTCCCGTCACCCGCTCCATTCCATGCGCCAGTAGCTCATTCGGATAGAGCAACTGCCTTCTAAGCAGTAG
>ENA-UEOM01000339-UEOM01000339.1-human-gut-metagenome-genome-assembly--contig:-NODE-339-length-21014-cov-8.456942_pt1 | contig 21014 bp, 15 predicted proteins | sample MGYA00242993_ERZ507994 | MGnify/ENA primary metagenome ERZ507994 (study PRJEB26167, sample SAMN06115536) | human gut metagenome | host: Homo sapiens | place: China:Neimenggu | collected 2014-11-07... | reverse complement strand
CCATGGTCAGCGTGCATTTGTCTTCAGGCATGCTTATGCTGCCCCTCCTCCTGATGTACCTCATTATCACGTTAGAGCTGTTAGACATTATCACGCGTCCGCCGTAGATGGTTATCCCCTCTCCCGGCGCGGTCTGCCCGGCTATGGTCAGGTTGCTGGCAATGGTCAGGTTCTGCCCTGTGATGTCTATCACTCCGCCGACATCGAACACAACCGTGCGGTTGGGTTGGCTCACGGCGTCGGCCAGCGAGCCAGGCCCCGATGCGTTGAGGTTGGTCACGTGTACCACTGTTCCTCCTCTTCCGCCTGTGGCATAGGCCCCGAATCCTTCGGCGCCGGGGAATGCCAGCTGTTGCGAATTGGCCTGGGCACACATCATGAGTGCAGGCAACATTAATAGACTTTTCTTCATTTTACTGGTTGTTTTTGTAGTTTTGTGATATTGTGAATGTTGTTTTGGTTGTGGGTACGTTCGTTTCAGGTTTGCCTTTTTAAAGCCAGCCGCTGCTTGTTGCTTTTGTTCGCCAACCCAAACAGGCCGTAGGCCGGCTTGGTGTTCGTTTTTTCAGTTGCGCCGGTCGGGCATGTCGCATTGCCCGTGTCGGCTGCGCCCCGGTTGGCCCTTTGCCTCGCCGTGGCCCGCCGAGCCTTTGGCGGGGGCTGCGCTGGGGCGCCATGCCATCGGCATGCAGCTGTTTCCGCCACTGCATCACTGTTTGGATTGGATGGTGCAAAGATAGTTATTAATCGTGTAAAATGCCCACTTTTTACGCATGAAAATTCTTTTTGTAGTATAATATATTCAATAATTCCATTCCGACATGGCTTTGTCAAACGGTGGCGAGGGTTGCCCGTAGCGTCGGGATGTATTGAAAAAAACATCGGGAAAAGCCACGTTGATTGCCGTTGCATACGTGGTGTGACCCTACTATGGCGGTAAATGCTTTTTACAAAATGCCCCATTGCCTGCTGCCTCCGCCGAATGTGTCTTGCTAAACGGCCGTTTTCGGGTTGCAATTCGGCCCGTTTTGCAGCGTGAAACGGGCCGAATTGAAATGCCATACGGGCCGTTTTGTATTTTCACGGCACACAGTCCCTGATGCCGGGGCAAGCAGAGGGGGCCCGGGCCGCGGCCATGCGGTAGGCTTGGCGGCCCTCAGTCTATCAGTGCTCCGTGCTCGGTGGATTGTCAAACCTTTCTTTCCAGTCAATTTGTTTGTGTGTGTTGGGCTTTCTTTATAATTTTGCACGGTATTTAGGATTGTAGATATAAAAAAGTGAGGTTATGGACAAAGAAAACACAAAAGCAGGGTCTGACGGCCAGGGCAGGCTGCGCATAGAGGGCAACCTCGAATGGGACGGTTTGCACCGCCCACGCATCTACTACGCCATGGCGGCCACGTTCTGCGGCCTTTTCCTTGCCGTGCTCGACGGTACGATATGCAACGTGGCCCTGCCGAGCATGGCATCGCAGCTCGGGGTGGCTTCGGAAGACTCCATCTGGATAGTCAATGCCTTCCAGCTGGCGGTGATGATGCTCCTGCTTCCGTTTGCCTCGATGGGCGAGCTGTGGGGTTACAAGCAGGTTTACGTGCGCGGCATAGTGGTGTTCACGTTCGGTTCGCTGCTGTGCGCGCTCTCGCCGTCGTTCGCCATGCTTGTCATTGCCCGCGTGGTGCAGGGAGTCGGGGCAGCGATGATGATGAGCGTGAACACGTCGATGGTCAAGCTCATCTACCCCAAGCGCCGCCTGGGCGAGGGGGTTGGGCTCAACGCCACCGTCGTGGCCATAGCCTCGGTGGCCGGGCCTACGCTCTCGGCCGCCATACTGGCCGTGGCGCCATGGCCGTGGCTGTTTGCCATCAACGTGCCAGTGGGTATACTTACGTTTGTCATGGCCCGCAAGCATCTGCCCGACAACCCCGTGCGCGTGGTCGGCAGGACGTTCAACTGGCGCGAGGCCGTGCTCAACGCCGCCACGTTCGGACTGTTCATAGGCTGCGTCGAGGCTTACTCTCACGACGTCGAGCCGCTCATTGTGCTGCTGGGGGCAGTGGCCATGGTGGCCGTGGGCTTTGTCTACGTGCGCATGCAGGTAGGCAAGAAGTACCCCATGCTGCCGCTCGACCTGCTCAAGATACCCATCTTCACCACCTCGGTGGCCACGAGCGTCATCTCGTTCACCGCCCAGATGCTCGTCATGGTGGGCATGCCGTTCATGCTTGTCACCACTTTCGGCTACAATGCCGTGGGCACCGGACTGCTCATGACGTCGTGGCCGCTGGCCATCATCTTCGTGGCGCCGCTGGCGGGATGGCTCGTGGGACGCGTACATCCGGGCATACTCGGCGGCATCGGCCTGTCTATGCTCAGCGTGGGGTGCTTCCTGCTGTCGTTCATACCGGCCAACACCGACCACTTCGGGCTTGTTTGGAGGCTCATGTTGTGCGGTGCCGGCTTCGGGTTCTTCCAGTCGCCAAACAACCATCTGCTGCTAAGCTCGGCCCCGCCGCAGCGCGCCGGCAGCGCCAGCGGCATGCTGGCCACGGCCCGCCTGACCGGCCAGACGCTCGGCGCGGCCCTCGTGGCCATGCTCTTCCATCTGTTCGGTCCCATGGCGCCCCACGACGCCATGCTCCTGGCGGGCTGCCTTACGGTGTGCGGGGCGGTGTGCTCGTGCCTGAGGCTGAAGGAACGGATGGCCGGGTAAGGGGCAGTCAGGGGCCCGACCGTTGACTACCGCTAACTTCTTATAACTTCTTATAACTCCCGGCAAAGGGTTTTTCTCGCATATTTTTAGTAAGTTTGCCGTGCTTAACGCAAAGACATAAAGACAATGGAAAAGTATATTGCAGACGAAAAGAGATATGCCGGCGGCATGGAATACAACCGTTGCGGACGCAGCGGGGTGCTGCTGCCAAAGGTGAGCCTTGGCTTCTGGCATAATTTCGGGGGCATCGACTATTACGGGCGCAGCCGCGCAATTGCCCGATACGCTTTCGACCACGGAATAACACACTTCGACCTGGCCAACAACTACGGCCCTCCCTACGGCTCGGCAGAGCTTACCATGGGCCGGATGATGGACGAAGACTTCCGTCCTTACCGCGATGAGCTGTTCATAAGCACCAAGGCCGGCTACGACATGTGGCCCGGGCCGTATGGCAACTGGGGCTCGCGCAAGTATCTGATGGCAAGCCTCGACCAGAGCCTCAGGCGCATGAAGATAGACTATGTTGACCTTTTCTACAGCCACCGCTACGACCCTGAGACGCCGCTCGAGGAGACCCTGCAGGCCCTTGTCGACATTGTGCGGGCCGGCAAGGCGCTCTACGTGGGCATATCGCGCTGGCCGCTGGAGGCGCTCAAGGTGGCCGTGAAGTACCTGCGCGAGCGCGACACGCCTCTGCTCATATACCAGGGGCGGCTCAACCTGCTCGACCGTGCGCCGCAGGATGAGGGCATCACCGACCTGTGCGAGAAGGAAGGCGTGGGCTTCATCTCCTTTTCGCCGCTGGCACAGGGCCTGCTCACCGACAGGTATCTCAACGGAATACCCGACGACAGCCGCATGATGCGCGACCACTTCCTGAAGCGCGACGTGCTCACGCCCGAGCTTCTTGAGCGCCTTCGCAACCTCAACGCCGTGGCCGAGAGCCGCGGCGAGACGCTGGCCGAGATGGCCCTGGCGTGGATATTGCACCAGAAGGGCGTGACGTCGGTGCTTGTAGGTGCAAGCAGCGAGGAGCAGTTGCAGAAAAACCTGAAGTGCATCGCTGCCGAGCCCTTTGCCGACGGGCAGATTGTTTGACGCCTGTAGGCAGGCGGCATCAAGGCCGCTGGCCCTGTGTGCGGCCGTGGGCTTGCGCCTGCGAGGCTGGAAATATGTTTTACACCTGCATGCCTTTCATGGCCGCAGAGGCCATTTCATTATTCAAAACAGGCCGTCCGGCATTCCCGGACGGCCTGTTTTGCATGGCAATGCGGCCCGTTTTGCACTGCCGTTTTGCCCTTGTTGCCAAGTTGCTGTGTGTCAGTGGGTTGGCCGTTTGCCGGCGATGGTGTCGCAACAGCGAAATCATTTTACACAAATATCTATTGTATTAGCCCGGCGTCACTGCTGTTTCCTGTTCCGGCACAGCGCCCTCATCACCTCGGCAATGGTGGCGGCATGTTGCAACCCGTTGCCCATGCGCATGACGTATCCCCCTTCGGCCACCTCGACCTCTGGCGTTGCGCCGCATGGGTCGGCCGGTTCGATGCCGTTGCGCCGCAGGGCCTTGCACAGCATGTCGTAGCGCCTTTCGCGCAGTCCGCCCACGGTGGTGGCCGTGGTAGTAGCGTGGTTCATCACAAACAGGCCCGTGGCCGTGTCAAACACTGTGTCGCCATGGCCGAAGAAAGCCTCCAGCCGCCCGTCGAGGGCCAGGTCTTCGGGTGCCCCCGTGGCCAGTTTGCCGCCGTTGTCCATGAGCCACAGCGTGTCGGCCGCCTGCAGGGCGAGGTCGAGGTCGTGCGTCGACATAAACACGATCTTGCCCGTCTCGTGGCTTATTTGGCGCAGCAGCCGCATCACCTCGGCCTTGCTCGTGAAGTCGAGGAAGGCCGTTGGCTCGTCGAGCAGCATCACCGGCGTCTGTTGCGCCAGCGCCTTGGCAATCATGGCCTTCTGCCTTTCGCCGTCGCTCAGGCTGGCCACCCTGCGCCGCGCCAGCTCCCCTATGCCCACGGTGGCCATGGCCCGGTAGGCCACGCGGCGGTCGTCGTCGGAGCACCGCCCCCAGAAGCCGGTGTAAGGCGAGCGTCCCAGTGCCACGAGCTCGGCCACGGTCATGTTGCCCGTGTCGGGTTTTTCGGTGAGGACTATGCTTACCGTGCGCGCCATCTTGGCCGCAGAGTATTCAGACATGTCCTTGCCGTCGATGCTCACCGCCCCCGACAGCTTGGGCAGAAATCCCGCCATGGTGCGCAGCAGCGTCGACTTGCCGGCTCCGTTGCGGCCCAGCAGGCATGTCAGTTCGCCTCCGCGCACGGTGGCGCTCATCCTGTGGCCTATTGTCTTTGCCCCGTTGCGGGTCTTGTATCCTATGCTCAGGTCGGCTATCTCTATGGTGTGCACTGTTGTTGTCATGCCTGCAAAGGTAAGCAATGTTGGTTTCAGGTGGGCCACAAGTCCGGTTAAAAGGAGTTAACACACCTGTACGGGGCCTTTGCCGCGCCAAGGCCTCCGGCTGGGGCGGTTGCCCTGGTTGCGTGGCGGGCCTGCCCCGGGCCTCATTGTTGGGGGCTGCTGCCGGGTTGGCATACAAACGTGGTAACCGACCGCGGCGCAAGTTCCGTGCTGCCCTGGGTGGTGCCTATGGGCGCGAGGCTCTCGGCCGAGATGTCCGACGTGCGGTACATGACCCACGATGCAGCCTTCCGGCCGCCCAGGGCTATGCCGAACGGCCTGGCGGTGTCGGCGTAGTTGATGGCCACCACCACCCAGCTGCCGTCGGTGTTGCGGTATGCCGAGCACATCACCCCGTAGGCGTCGGTGTCGCCCCCGGCCACCACCGAGCCGTCGGCAGCCGTGGCGCAGATGTCGTGGCGCACAGCCCCGGGGCGCACAAAGCGGCTGAAGTTGCCGATGGCCCACATCAGCTTGGAGTCGGCCGCCCATCCCGTGGCCATGCCGTCGCTGCCGTACAGGCGTATCAGTCCGTCGCGGTAGTCGCCTCCGGCGGCCCTCCACCACGACCAGCTGCAGGCGTTGCCGTAAACCATGTCGTGGTGGATGACGCGCGCCACGTAAAGGGCCGTCTTCATGCTGAAGTCATATCCGCCACCGCCGCCTATCTCAACGTCGTTCGACATGATGCACAGCTCCGTCTGCCAGTAGTCAACCCCGAGCCTGCGGGCGGCGTCGCGCAGCCGCATCCTTATGTTTCGCATGGTGTCTGTGGGCGTGTTTGTCCAATAGCTGTGGCCTGCTATCACCGGCAGCACGCTGCGGCAGCGGCCCACGTAAGTGTCGGTGCTGTCCTTGGAGAACAGCGCCCGCAGCTCATTGGCCCTCTGCCAGTCGGTCATGTGGGTGCCCAGCAGGCACCGCAGGTCGCTGCTTTCGTTGACAAGTATCTTGGTCTGCAGCCCGGCCTTGCCCAGGCGGTTGTCAAGGCAGCGCACCACGCGGGCCACCTCGCGGTTGGTTGCCGGCGTGCCTTCCTGCTTGGGGCCGAGCCAGTTCCAGTGTCCGTCGGGCTCGTTCAGCGGCGATATGTAGTCGACGGTCACGCTGTCGTATCGCTCAAGGCCCTCGATGGCCGTGGTGACGAACGCGGCAAAGTCGTCGTAACGGTCTCTGTAGAGGTTAAGTGTGCCGCCCCTGCCGGTGTTGGTGGCCAGCTTGTTCTGCGTGAGATACACCGGCGGCGAGTTGAGGAAGGCCAGAATATGCGGCACGCCGCGCTCGCGTGCCAGCCTCAGGAAGTGGCGTTCGGCCTGTTGCTTGGCCGGGTTGAACTTGCCGTCGGGCCCTACCATGCACTCGGTGCGCGTCGACGGCTGTATCATCGAGGCCTCGCCCTGCTCTTCGCTGCCCGCCCCTATGTTGAATCTCCACAGGCTCAGCCCTATGCCCTTGGGCTTTCCGGCCTCGTCGCAGTCGGTCGAGAAGAGCCAGTCGGCCACCTTCCTCTGCTCAGCTTCGGGCCACCGGCCCACATACTTCATGCTCCATGCGTCGGAAGCGCCGAAGTGCAGCACCGTCTGCCGGGGCTTGTCGGTTTGTATTGTGTAGGTGGCCACGCTGCCGCCGGCAGCGCTTGGCATGGCGGCAAGCAAGGCAAGTGCCGCCGCTGTGATGGTTTTTGTTGTCATTTATGGTTTGTTTTAAGTTTTGTCGTCGGTGGCAGGGCATGGCCGTGCTTGCACGTCGGCAGCAGGCTTCGGTATTCGTCTGCTGCCGCCACGTCCCCTCCGGCTGTGGCGCGGGGCGTCGTTAGGCCGGTCCATTCATCCATTCAACGCCGCTTTTCCGGCTGCGCAAAGGTAAGTATTGTTGCCGTTAGTGCGGGGAGACGGGTGGTTAAAAGGAGTTAACCCGGGAGATTCGTTGCACTATCGCTCCCATGCGGGCCAACGTCCATTGGCCGATGGTTCCGTTGCAGCTTAGTTTTAAGGTGAAAGCGACGTGTTTGCGGCGGATACATACAGCATATTTTTCGTAACTTTGCCGATGGTATATAACAATGTTTTATCATGGGTGGATTGGCAAGCCGAGTGGCGGCGGCGGTGGTTGCGCTGCTTTTGACCCAGCCGTCGCAGGCCGGAGGCGGTGGCGGTTGGGAAGAGTGGCTCGACGACATAGCGGCGTTTGACGACTGGTCGGCCGGCGACAGGGAGCAGGCCTACGACATGCTGTGCGACCTTGAGGCCCATCCCCTTAACATCAACGCCGCCACCCGCGACGAGCTGGGGCGCTTGCCGTTTCTCACCGAGGCCCAGGTGAGCGACATTCAGGAGCACATCTACCGCCACGGAGCCATCAGGACGATGGGCGAGCTGCAGCTCATAGAGAGTCTGGACTATGCCCGCCGGCGACTGCTGCAGTGCTTTGCCTACGCCGGCGAGCCCCTGCGGCCGCCCCGGCCCACGGCCGAGTCGCTGCTCAGGGGCGCCCACGGCGACGTGACGGCCATGGTGAGCGTGCCCATGTACGACCGCCGCGGCGACCGCAACGGCTACCTCGGCTATAAGTACAGGCACTGGCTGCGCTTCGGCGTCAGTTCGGCAGGCAGGCTGAGGGCCGGTTTTGCGGCGTCGCAGGATGCGGGCGAGCCCTTCTTCTCGGGCAGCAACAGCATGGGCTACGACTTCTATTCATTTTTCATAGAGGCCCGTCGGCTGGGGCCCGTGGAGCGTATCGTGGTGGGCCGCTATACGGTTTCGTTCGGCATGGGACTGGTGGCCAACACCGGTTTCAGCCTCGGCAAGCTCTCGGCGCTGGCCACCATGGGGCGCGCCCCGGCCGGAATACGGGCCACGGCGTCGCGTTCGGAGGCCTCATACCTGCAGGGGGCGGCCGTGACGCTGAGGCTGTCGGACGCCGTGAGCATGAGTGTGTTTGCCTCATACCGCGCCCACGACGCCACGCTCAACGCCGACGACGGCACCGTGGCCACCATCGTTACGTCGGGATACCACCGCACCAAGGCAGAGATGGAGAAGAAAAACAACACCCACTCGGCAGCGGCGGGCATAGACGCGCGCTTTGCCAAGGCCGGTTTCCACGCCGGGCTGACTGCCGTTTACACCCGATACGACCGCGACCTGCGCCCCGACACGTCCACGCTCTACCGCCGCCACTATGCCTCGGGCAACGACTTTGCCAACATCGGGGCCAACTACGGCTATGAGTCTCGCGCGTTCAGCGTGGGCGGCGAGACGGCTGTCGACCGGCGTGGGCGCGTGGCCGCCATCCACCGGCTTGGCGCCCGGCTGTCGGAGGCAGTGAGCCTGGTGGCAGTCCACAGGTTTTATTCATACCGATATACGTCGGTCTATGCCAACAGCTTCAGCGAAGGGGGGCGCGTGCAGAACGAGAGTGGCATATACGCCGGGGCTGAATGGCGGCCGGTAGCGCGGCTCAGGCTCGCGGCATACGCCGACCATGCCCGCTTTGCGTGGCCCCGCTATCGCGTGTCGTGGCCGTCGGCCGCCACCGACGCCATGCTGTCGGCTGCATACGACGCCGGCAGCTGGGCCCTCGGCGCGCGCTACCGGCTGCGCCTGCGCAAGCAAGACAACAGCCAAAAGACGGGCCTTGAGAGCCGGACGGTGCACACGGCGCGCGTGGCCCTGGACATTGGCGTTGACGGAAAGTGGTCGGGGCGCACGCAGGCCGACATGTCGCTGGCGGGCCACGGCAGCCTTGACCGCGGACTGATGGTGAGCCAGGGCGTGGGCTTGAGGCACGGGTGGCTGCAGGCCGACGCCTTTGTGGCCTACTTCAACACCGACAGTTACGACAGCCGGCTGTATGTCTACGAGCGCTGCATGGCTTACAGCTTCTACATGCCGGCCTACCATGGCCACGGCATGCGCGGCTCGCTGATGGCCCGTGCCGACGTGGGCAAGAGGCTGATGGTGGCGGCCAAGGTGGGCATGACGGCCTATTTCGACCGCGACACCATAGGCAGCGGCTACAGGCAGGTGGACGGCAGCACGATGGTAGACATCGACCTGCAGGCCCGGTGGAGCTTCTGAGCGTTGTGGCCCGTGTCGTTTCTTTTTATTACAAAATGGTGGATGAATTTACCATCGTCACGTTTCGCCCGGCAATGCGGGCCGTTTCATGCGGCCGTATGGCCCGTTCGGCATTGCCGTTCGGCCCGTTTGGCGCGGCGAAATGGCCGTTGGCGCAACGTGCTGTCAGCCAAATGATTGGCGGAAATGGCAATCGCGGTAGCATATCTTTACAAAAACGAGGCCGTTTGACGGCAGTAAATGCAATCGTGGCTGTGCCGTATTCCAACGGCACAGCCACGATTCAACATATAGTCCGGGCCCACGTGTGGGCCGTGCCTCTACAGGCTCTGCATGTCGTTGAGCTTCTTGTAGTATCCTCCGGCGGCGAGAAGCTCTTCGTGGGTGCCCCGTTCCACAATCTCGCCCTCATGAATCACGTATATCTCGTCGGCGCTCTTGATGGTCGACAGGCGGTGGGCAATGGCCACGGTTGTGCGCGTCTTCATGAGCTTCTCGAGCGCATCCTGCACCAGCCGCTCGCTTTCGGTGTCGAGGGCCGACGTGGCCTCGTCGAGTATCAGTATGGGCGGGTTCTTCAGTATGGCCCTCGCTATGCTCACGCGCTGCCGCTGCCCGCCCGACAGCCGGCTGCCCCTGTCGCCGATGTTGGTGTCGAAGCCATGCTCCGATTCCGTTATGAAGTCGTAGGCATTGGCTATCCGGGCCGCCTCGTCAATCTGCTGCTGTGTCGCCTCGGCCACCCCGAAGGCTATGTTGTTGCGGAACGTGTCGTTGAAGAGTATGGCCTCCTGGTTCACGTTGCCTATGAGCTGCCTCAGGTCGTGTATGCCCAGGTCTTTGACATTGACCCCGTCGATGAGCACCTCGCCCTCCTGCACGTCGTAGTAGCGCGGGATGAGGTCGACAAGAGTAGACTTCCCGCCGCCGCTCTGGCCCACCAGGGCTATCGTCTTGCCCTTCTCTATGGTGAGGTTGATGTGGCGCAGCACCCACTTGGTGTCGTATTTGAACGACACATCGCGGAATTCTATCTTGTGGCGGAACTCGCTTATGCGCACCGGGTGGTCGCTTTCGCGTATCGGGTTCTCGGCCTTGAGTATCTTGTTGATGCGCTCCATCGATGCCAGGCCCTTCGGAATGTTGTACCCCGCCTTTGAGAACTCCTTCAAAGGGTTGATGATGCTGTACAGTATAACGAGGTAATAGATGAACGTCGGGCCCGACAGCGTTGAGTTGTTGAGCACGAGAATGCCCCCGAACCACAGCACTATCACAATCATGACCGTGCCCAGGAACTCGCTCATGGGGTGGGCCAGCTGCTGCCGTTTGTTCACTCTCATCACGCTGTTGCGCTGCCGGTCGTTGACGTCGGCAAAGCGCTCGTTCATCTTTTCCTCCGCGCAGAAGGCCTTGATGATGCGCAGTCCGCCCAGCGTTTCCTCCACCTGGCTCATCGTGTCGCTCCATAGTGCCTGCGCCTCCTTGGAGTTCTGCTTCAGCTTGCGGCCCACGTTGCCCATCACCCAGCCCATGAGCGGCACGATGGCGAGCGTGAACAGCGTCAGCTGCCAGCTTATGAAGATGAGCGTCGAGAAGTATGCTATGATGAGGATTGGGTTTTTGAAGAGCATGTCGAGCGACGACATGATGGAGCTTTCCACCTCGTTGACGTCGCCGGTCATGCGGGCTATGATGTCGCCCTTGCGCTCGCCTGAGAAGAATCCGAGCGGCAGCGACGTTATCTTTCTGTAGAGCAGGTTGCGTATGTCGCGCACAACGCCCGTGCGCATGGGTATGATGGCGGCCGACGAGAGGAAGTAGCACCCCGTCTTGAGGAAGGTGGCGAAGGCCAGGAACAGCCCTATGCATAGCAGGGTGGTGCTCGGCCCGATGTCGGCAATCATCCGGTTGACGTAGAAGTTCATGTTGTTCATCAGCACATCCTTCACGTTGGCGTCGCCGAATGCCATAAGCGACGTTGCGCTCTTGGCCTCGCCGGTCTTGAACAGAATCTGCAATATGGGTATGAGTGCCGCAAACGAGAAGATGTTGAGCACCGCCGAGAGAATGTTGAACACTATCGACTGCACCAGGTACTTCTTGTATGGCGGTATGAAGCGGCGCATTATCAGCAGGAATTCCTTCATGATTTGCTTATGGTTGGGGTTGTCCGGACGTGTCCGGGGTTATGTCTTGTAGTTGCTTTTGCAGGCGGCGGCCCGTCGGGTCGGGCCGCCGCAAGTGTTGTTCAGCCCTCGGCCTCTTCGCCGAAGAGCGTGGCGCTGGTGCTGCCGGTGATGCGCACGCGCACCGTCTGGCCCACGTGGTGGTTGCCCTTTGGCAGCACCACCACCTTGTTTTGCTCCGTACGGCCGAACAGTTGCTCGCGCGAGCGCTTGCTGAAGCCCTCGATGAGCACGTCGAACTCGCGCCCCTCGTCGCGCCGGTTGGCCTCGGCCGACATCTCGGTCTGCAGTTCGATGAGCTCGTTGAGGCGCCGTATCTTCACCTCTTCGGGCACGTCGTCGGGCAGGTGCTTCGATGCGTAGGTGCCGGGGCGCTCGCTGTACTTGAACATGAAGGCCGAGTCGTAGCCCACCAGGCGCATCAGGTCGAGCGACATGCGGTGGTCTTCTTCGGTCTCGCTGTGGTATCCCACGAAGATATCGGTCGAGAGGCCGCAGTCGGGGACTATGCGGCGTATCGCCTCCACCCGGTCGAGGTACCATTCGCGGGTGTACTTGCGGTTCATCAGCTTCAGTATGCGGTTGCTTCCGCTCTGCACGGGCAGGTGGATGTGGCGGCACACGTTGGGCATCTCGGCTATCACGCGCAGCGTCTCGTCGCTCATGTCCTTGGGATGCGACGTGGTGAAGCGCACCCTCATGCCCGGGGCGGCCTCGGCCACGGCCCTGAGCAGGTCGGGGAAGGCCACCGTTTGCCCTGCCGCCGCGCCGTCGGTGCCGTCGGATTCATAACGGTACGAGTTGACGTTCTGGCCGAGCAGCGTCACCTCTTTGTATCCTCGGGCCTGTAGGTCGTGCACCTCGCCTATGATGCTCCTCAGGTCTCGGCTTCTCTCGCGGCCCCTGGTGTATGGCACTATGCAGTAGTGGCAGAAGTTGTTGCAGCCCCTCATGATGCTCACGAAGCCCCCCACGCGCGCCGTGTGCAGCCTTTGGGGCACCACGTCGCGGTAAGTCTCGGTGGTGGAGAGGTCTATGTTGATGGCCTTGTGGCCTGTCTCGGCCTGTGCTATGAGGTCGGGCAGCGACATGTAGGCGTCGGGGCCGGCCACGAGGTCGGCGTGGTGGTTTTGCAGCAGGTCTTCCCTGACGCGCTCGGCCATGCAGCCCAGCACGCCTATTATCATCTTGTGGCCCTTGCGCCGCTCGGCGTTGAGCGTGTCGAGGCGGCCGTATATCTTCTGCTCGGCGTTGTCGCGTACGGAGCAAGTGTTGAGGAACACGGCGTCGGCGTCGTCAATCCGCTCGCAGACTTCGTAGCCGGCCATCTGCATGACGGCGGCCACCACCTCCGAGTCGGCCACGTTCATCTGGCAACCGTAGGTCTCTATAAACAGTTTTTTCATCGTTTCTTTATCGTTACGGCGGCAAAGTTACAGTAAAATAAGTAGCTATCAAAATAAAAGGCGCATAAAAAAAGCGATGCGGGTTGCACCATCCGTAAATGCGATACGCGCTGTTTGGCAGAAAATGACTAACTTTGCAAAGGCCAAGCGGCGCTATGGCGGGGCATGGCCGGCGGCCCCCGCGGCTGTCGCCCCGGGCCCGGCAGTGGGCGACGGGCGCGCTCGGTGGCGGGCGGAGAGGCTCCCTCCGCACGGCGGCAAGGCATAACTTAACCAACAGACAGCATATATGGACTACAATTTTGACGAGCTTATCCCCCGCAGGGGAACCAATTCTTACAAGTGGGACTCGGCACCCGGCGACGACGTGATACCGATGTGGGTGGCCGACATGGACTTCCGCACGGCTCCGCCCGTGGTCGACGCGCTGCGGCGCAGGGTGGAGCACGGTGTGTTTGGCTACGTGAAAGTGCCCGAGGCTTACTACGACGCCGTGGCCGGATGGTTCGGGCGGCGCCATGGCTGGCGCATAGAGCGCGAATGGATACTGTACACCTCGGGCGTGGTGCCTGCCGTGTCGGTGGTGGTCAAGGCCCTGTGCGAGCCGGGCGACAAGGTGATTTTGCAGACGCCGGTGTACAACTGCTTCTTCTCTTCGGTGCGCAACAACGGGTGCGAGGTGCTGGAAAACCCGCTCATGAACAACGGAGGGCGGTACACCATGGACTACGACGACCTGGAGCGCAAGGCTGCCGACCCGAAGGCCCGGCTGCTGGTGCTCTGCAACCCCCACAACCCCGTGGGCCGGGTGTGGACGGCCGAAGAGCTGGAACGCCTGAACAACATCTGCCTGCGCCACGGGGTGAGGGTGCTGTCGGACGAGATTCACTGTGAGCTGGTGTACCAAGGCCATCGCTACACGCCGTTTGCAGCCGTATCCGACGCCTGCCTCGGCAATGCCATAGTGGCCAACTCGCCGTCGAAGTCGTTCAACACGGCCGGGCTGCAGATAGCCAACATCATATCCAACGATGCCGAGACGCGGGCCAGGATAGACCGGGCCATCAACATCAACGAGGTTTGCGACGTCAACCCCTTCGGTGTCGAGGGCCTCATGGCGGCCTACAACGAGGGCGAAGGGTGGCTCGACGCCCTGTGCGACTACCTTTGGGGCAACTACACCGAGCTGTGCCGGTTTTTCGCCGACAGGCTGCCGCGGCTGCGCGTGACCCCGCTCGAGGGCACATACCTGGTGTGGGTAGACTGCCGCAGCCTTGGCATGACGTCCGACGAACTGACCGACAGGCTGGCCGCCGAGGCCCGCGTGATGGTGAACAGCGGCACCATGTACGGCTCGCCGGGCGAAGGCTTCATACGCATCAACATAGCCTGCCCGCGCAGCCGAATGATGGAGGGCCTCGGCCGCATCGCCTCTGTGCTGGGCTGACGCACGCAAGTGGAGGCCGATGTTGCATGATGGTATAACGCTCTGTAAGGCAGGGCTTTGCAGAACGTGCCGTTTGGCTTTGCAAAACGGCCAGTATTGAACCACAAAACGGCCCATGCGGCATCCCCGTATGGGCCGTTTGGCAATGGCGCGCCACAGGTGGCGGCCCCCGCCATGGGCACGGCCGGCCCGCCACGGGCCCCGCGCCAATCAAATAAATATCACGTTTTCTTTTGCTCTTTAAGCTAATTGCACTAACTTTGCACGAGATTAGGCACGGCCGGAAATATGACAGCAGGTTAATATTGCCGCCGCTTGCGCAATCTTTGCATACGACTACACATACTCATACTACAGACAAGATTATGGCTCAAGGTCAGGTTCAGGTTCAGAAACAGGAACAGGCGCTAAAGCAGACGCAGGCCATCACGCAGCAGCAGATGCTGCAGTCGCACCTCGTCGAGCTGCCGATAAACCAGCTGCTGGAGCGCATCAACACCGAAATGGATGACAACCCTGCGCTCGAAGCCGAGCCGCAGCCCGACGCCGACGCTGCCATCGACGGGCGCGCCGACGACGGGGGCGACGCCGACGCTGCCGACGACGACTACGCGGCGCAGCACGAGAGAGAGGAAAGGCAGTCGGCCCTCGACGAGGCGCTGGCCGGGATAGGCCGCGACGACGAAGACCTGCCCGTGTACCACGGCGGGGCGTCAACGGCCGAAGAGCGCGAGGAGATGGTATACGGCGACACCGTGTCGTTCTACGACGAGCTGAAGGAGCAGATGGGCGAGACAGACCTCACCGACCGTCAGCGCACAATCATGGAGTACCTGATAGGCTCGCTCGACGACGACGGGCTGCTGCGGAAGTCGACAGACAGCATCGTCGACGAGCTGGCCATATACCACGGCACCGAGACCACGCCCGCCGAGGTGGACAGCGTGCTGGCCCGGCTGCAGGAGTTCGACCCCCCTGGCATAGGCGCCCGCAACCTGCAGGAGTGCCTCATGCTGCAGATAGAGCGGCGCGACGACTCGCGGCTCAAGAGCCTCATGCGCGAAGTGGTGAGCCGCCACTTCGACGAGTTCACCAAGAAACACTGGGACAAGATACAGTCGTCGCTCTCGCTGACCGACCTGCAGGCCGAGACGCTCATCCGCGAGCTGCGCAAGCTCAACCCTAAGCCGGGGGCGTCGATGGGCGAGACCATTGGCCGCAGCGTGCAGCAGATTACCCCCGACTTCATCGTCGACACGCAAGACGACGGCACGGTGACATTCACGCTCAACACGGGCGACGTGCCCGAGCTGCGCGTGTCGCAGTCGTTTGTCGACACCATGCGCCAATACCAAGACAACAAGGGCTCGATGAGCCGGCAGATGAAGGAGGCGCTGCTGTACACAAAGAAGAAGGTAGACGCCGCACAGGGATTCATCGAGGCCGTGAAGGTGCGCCGGCGCACGCTCACGCTGACCATGCAGGCCATCATCAACTGGCAGCACCGCTTCTTTGAAGACGGCGACGAGGCATCGCTCCGCCCCATGATACTCAAGGACATTGCCGAGAAGACAGGGCTGGACATATCCACCGTGTCGCGCGTCACGGGCAGCAAGTATGCCCAGACGCGCTGGGGAACGTTCCCGCTGCGCCATTTCTTCAGCGACAGCTTTGTCACCGAGAGCGGCGAGGAACTGTCGACGAGGCGCATAAAGGCCGCCCTGCGCGACATCGTCGATGCCGAAGACAAGCGCCGCCCGCTCAGCGACGACGCCCTGAAAGACGAGCTGGCAAGCCGCGGATACCCCATAGCGCGCCGCACAGTGGCCAAATACCGCGAGCAGCTCGGCATACCCATAGCACGACTACGCAAATGAAACACCGCAACCTGATTATTGCCGCAAGGGTGATAAGCCTTGTCTTCACACCTTTCTACCTGCCGGTGGTGGGCCTCACGGCCCTCTTCGTGTTCAGCTACCTGAGCCTGCTGCCATTCAGATACAAGGCGGCGGTGGTGGGGCTGGCCTATCTCTTCACCGTGCTCGCCCCTACCCTGCTCATCCACGCATACAGGCGGTACAACGGCTGGACGCCCGTGGAGCTCGGGCGCAAGGAGCGTCGCATGGTGCCATACGTCATTTCGATAGCCTGTTACTTCGCCTGCGTCTACCTGATGGAGCGTATGCACATACCAAGGTTCATGGGCGGCATACTCATAGCGGCCCTGCTGATACAGATAACGTGCGCCGTCATCAACGCATGGTGGAAGATAAGCACTCACACGGCGGCCATAGGGGGTGTGGCGGGGGCGCTCTTCGCCTTTGCCGACATATTCGGCTTCAACCCCGTGGGCTGGCTCTGCGGCGTGTTCATGCTCGCCGGGCTGCTCGGCACGAGCCGGATGATACTCAGGCAGCACACGCTCGCACAGGTGGTGGCGGGCTTCTGGGTGGGCTTTGCCTGCGCCGTGGTGGGCATACTCTTTGTATAACGAACTTAAACAACATAGCATGGAACCATTAGTAAGCATCATCATGGGCAGCACGAGCGACCTGCCCGTAATGGAGAAAGCCTGCAAGCTGCTCGACGAGATGCAGGTGCCGTTTGAGGTCAACGCCCTTTCGGCCCACCGCACTCCCGACGCCGTGGAGGCATTTGCGCGCGGAGCGAAAGGCCGCGGCATCAAAGTGATAATAGCAGGGGCAGGCATGGCCGCCGCGCTGCCGGGCGTAATAGCCGCCTCGACCACGCTGCCGGTCATCGGGGTGCCCATCAAGGGCATGCTCGACGGGCTCGACGCAATGCTCAGCATCATCCAGATGCCACCGGGAATACCCGTTGCCACCGTAGGCGTAAACGGCGCGCAGAACGCCGCAATACTGGCCGTCGAGATGCTGTCGCTGGCCGATGCCGCACTCGCCGGGCGCCTCGAGGCATACAAGAGCGGCCTGAAGGCCAAGATTGAGAAGGCCAACAAGGAACTGGCCGAGGTGAAATACCAATACAAGGTGAACTGAAGCACCGTGGGCCAAGCAAGCCTTGCTGCCGTGGCAGGGGGCTCGCTTGGCTTTGTCGCGGAGCAAACCTCATTTTAAAATGCACACAATGACAGACTTGTTCAACTACCGCAGGCGGCAGACCACCGCCGTGAGCATAGGCAACACGCCCCTGGGCGGCGAATGGCCCATACGCATTCAGTCGATGACCACCACACCGACGACAGACACCGAGGCCTCGGTGGCACAGGCCAAGCGCATAGCCGACGCCGGGGGCGAGTACGTCAGGCTGACCACACAGGGCGTGAAGGAGGCCGAGAACCTGCGCAACATCAACGCCGCGCTGAGGGCCGAAGGATACGCCGTGCCACTCGTGGCCGACGTGCACTTCAACCCCAAGGTGGCCGAGGTGGCCGCGCTGTATGCCGAGAAGGTGCGCATCAACCCCGGAAACTACGTAGACCCGGCCCGCACGTTCAAGAAACTGGAGTACACCGACGCCGAGTATGCCGCCGAGTTGCGCAAGATTGAAGAGCGGTTTGTGCCCCTTCTCGATATATGCAGGCAGAACCACACCGCCCTGCGCATAGGGGTGAACCACGGTTCGCTGTCCGACCGCATCATGTCGCGCTACGGCGACACGCCCGAAGGCATAGTTGAGAGCTGCATGGAGTTTCTGCGCATCTGCCGGCGCGAGCGCTTCGACGACGTTGTAATATCCATCAAGGCCAGCAACACGGTGGTGATGGTGCGCTCGGTGCGCCTGCTCGTGGGCGCGATGGAGGCCGAGGGCATGGCCTATCCGCTGCACCTGGGCGTCACCGAGGCCGGCGAGGGCGAAGACGGCCGCATAAAGAGCGCTGTGGGAATAGGCGCGCTGCTGGCCGACGGCATTGGCGACACCGTGCGCGTGTCGCTCAGCGAGGAGCCCGAAGCCGAGATACCTGTGGCCCGCCACCTTGTTGACTATGTGACGGCCCGCGCCGGCCACGCTCCCATACCGGCCGAAGAGGCCCCCGGCTTCAACTGGGTGAGCCCCGCCCGACGGCATACAAGGCGCGTGGGGCGCGTGGGCGGCGACGCCGTCCCGGTGGTTGTCGGCAGCCTTATCGGCGGCAAGGCACCGTCGGACGCCGACTTTGTTTACATAGGCGACGGCTCGGCATGGGCCGGCGAGGCCGACTGGACTGTGGACGGGCGCACCGGCGGCGGTGCAGTTGACCCATTTCCGGGCGCTGCCCCCGCAGTGGCCGCAAGGCGTAAGGGCCCGGCCCTGCTTGCCGACTTCAACGTTTGGGCCGACCTCAGCGCCGCCCATCCCGAGGCAGAGATATACCCCGTGTTCCCGCATACGGCCCTGCCGTTTGTGGGCATGGCCGACGCTGCGGTGAAGTTCATCGTGTTGCAGTATGGCGTTGCGGCCGACGAATACCTGGCTTGCCTCAAAGCCCACCCCGAGGCGGTGGTGGTGTGCGTGGCAAACAACGCCAACAGGCTCGGTTCGCAGCGTGCGCTGGTGCACGAGATGATGGCTGCCGGGGTGGAAAACCCCGTGGTATTCTGCCAGATGTACCGCCACGGGGCCGACGGCAAGGGCGACTTCCAGATAGAGGCTGCCGCCGACATGGGTGCACTCATGATGGATGGGCTGTGCGACGGCATCTGGCTGATGAACGACGGCAGCCTGCCTCAGGCCGACATCGAGGCCACGGCGTTCGGCATACTGCAGGCCGCACGCCTGCGGATGACCAAGACCGAGTACATCAGCTGCCCCGGATGCGGCCGCACGCTCTACGACCTGCGCTCTACGATAGCGCGCATCAAGGAGGCCACGGCGTCGATGACGGGGCTTAAGATAGGCATCATGGGGTGCATAGTCAACGGTCCCGGCGAGATGGCCGATGCCGACTATGGTTACGTTGGCGCCGGGCGCGGCAAGATATCGCTATACCGCCGCAAGGAGTGCGTGGCCAAGAACATACCCGAGGAGGAGGCCGTCGAGAGGCTGCTTGCCCTCATCGAGGCCGACCGCCGGGCCTCGGCGCAGTGACGGCCACGGCCCGTGGCCCTGCCATGCCGGTGGCATGGCGGGCGCCAGTGGCTGCAACTATTGTTTACAACGGGCGGCCCCGCCGTATTGAAGCGGTGCCGCCATCATGCCAAACGGCCCGTTCCGCATTGCGGAACGGGCCGTTTGCCTGCATGCCATGGTTTCATTGGCATGTGGCCCGGGCCACCGTTTCATTTTATTTTCATATCCGGTATGAGCGGGTTTGTGTCAATCAGCTGCAGGTCTTTCACCATGTCGAGCGTTCCCTGCTTGTATTTTATGAAGTGAGGGGTCTTCAGGTGGCTCTCGTAAGCGTCGCGGTCGGCATATATCTCAAGTATGGCAATCTTGTTGGGGGCATCCTTTTCGGCCATGGCATAGAGCGTGAGCACGCCCGGTTCGACGGCCACCGACGTCTCTATTTCCTCTTTCAGCATGGCGTTGTACTCGTCTATGCGTGCCGGGTCGACCACAATCTTCGACAGTCTCACCAGTTTGGCCCCTGCTGCGGCAGTCTTTGTGTATTCCTGCCTTATGGTTTTCAGTGCCTTGATGGCCGCCGGAAACCCTATGTAGGGCAGGCATTGCACTATGGCCGCGGCTACTGTTTCGGGCGAGTTGCCGGCCTTTATGTTTCCGTGGTAGTGTGATTGCAGCTGGCTGTCGGCCCCAATGGCAGCGAGTATGCAGTAGCCGAGCAGTTCGCGGGTGCCTATGTCGAGCGCCCCACGGGTGTAGATGTCGCCGAAGAAATAGTCGGTGAGCATCCGTGCCACGTCATCGCCCAAGCCGGCCGGCACTCCCTCCATCACGGCCGATATGCCTCCGCTGTACAGACTGTCTTGTATGGCCGCTCCGCGAGCGTGGCGTGTGCCTTCGGTCACGCTGGCCAGGTTTTTCAGCGGCAGGCTTATGCCTCTCTTTGCGAACACCTCGTTGACCGTGGCCACGGCGTTGAGCGTCTTTGGGAAGCCGATGAACGGTGCCGTCAGGTAGATGGCTTCGCGCAGCTCCTCGGGCGTTGCCCCGACGTTGAGCGCCGCTCCCGCGTGGGCCGTGAGCTGCGGCAGGGTTTGCATTGAGGCCAGCGTGACGCATGTTATCAGTTCGCGCTGCTTCATGGTAAGGTTGCCGGTGGCAAACACATCGCCGAAGATGAACTTCTGAAGAATGTCCATCATCTCCGGGTCGGTGCCCTTGCCGGTCAGCGCTTCGCCACCGAACAGCATGCGGTAGTTGTGGCGGCACAGTTCGGTGCGGTCGGTTTTGTTTTCATCCACATGGTCGTTTGTTGCCTGCGCATGGCCATTCGCGCCTGCCGCGAGCGCGATGGTGATGGAAAATATCGTTTTTTTCATAATTAAAATGGTTGTTTTTTTGGAGTTCATTTTTTAGGAGTTAAGGAGTTAAAGGGAGTCAAGGAGTTAAGACAATAGCTTTTGTGTATGGCAGCTTAGCATGTTTCAATGCATTTGTTTTTATTCCATATCATTTCCTTTATAGCATTTTAATTTATTGTTCTTCATCTCTTTTCATTTCCGTTAGAGCATCTTTATCCATTGTTCTCTATTCCTTTTCATTGTTTTTAGCACATTGCAAGACATTTGTCTTAACTCCTTAGCGGAACGAAGTGAAGCGATAACTCCCTTTAACTCCTTAACTCCTAAAACATAACTC
>ENA-UEOM01000324-UEOM01000324.1-human-gut-metagenome-genome-assembly--contig:-NODE-324-length-21432-cov-10.084758_pt1 | contig 21432 bp, 17 predicted proteins | sample MGYA00242993_ERZ507994 | MGnify/ENA primary metagenome ERZ507994 (study PRJEB26167, sample SAMN06115536) | human gut metagenome | host: Homo sapiens | place: China:Neimenggu | collected 2014-11-07... | reverse complement strand
CGCCGCGGGCCGCCAGCATCCGCTTCACCTGGTGGAATTTCCCCTCCCGCAGCGTTACGATGCACGCATGACCGGGCAGGAGCTCCAGCCCGGCAGGCAGGCATTCCAGCCCGTCCCCCAACGTCATCCCGCGGGCAAATGCCTCCGTATCTGCCGCTGACAGTTCACCGTCCACCCGGGCAAAGTAGCGTTTGTCCACGTGGTATTTAGGGCTGAGGAGCCGGTGGGCCAGTTCTCCGTCGTTGGTCAGCAGCAGCAAGCCCTCCGTGTCCTTGTCCAGCCGGCCCACCGGGGCAAGACCAATGCGGCGCAGCTCCGGCGGCAAAAGGTCCAGGACCGTGGGCTGCTTTCTGTCCTCGGTGGCGGTGAGGACGCCGGCGGGCTTATGCAGCATAACATAGGTAAAGCGGCGGAGGGAGATGGTCTCGCCGGCCACGGTGATGATGGCCGCGGCCGGGTCCAGCTTGTCCTCGGCGCAGGCGGCAAGCCGGCCGTCAACACGCACCAGGCCCTGCCGTACCAACGCTTTCACCTCCCGGCGGGACCACTTCCCAGTGCCCGCCAGCAGCTTGTCGAGACGCTCCATAGGCCGCCTCCTTTCGGATTTTTACCCTATGATAGCATATTCTCATCAGATTGAAAATAGGTAATTATGAGGTGATGAATATGATGATATTACATATATCCAAACGGCGCATTGCTGTTATGGCGGTGTCATTTATGGTGATCGCTGCCGTAACCGTGGTGTTAGCCGGGTGCTTCTCTGACAAGGAAAATACCATTACACTTGCCGACACCGCAGAAATGGCAGCCTATTTACAGCAGTTGGGCTGGCAGGTGGAGCCCGATCCGATCGAGACGCTGGACCTTCAGCTTCCCCAGACCCTGGGCGACACCTGGGGCGACTACGCCGCCATGCAGACCGAACAGGGCCTCCCCTTTGCAGACTTTGCGGGACAGCCGATACGGCGCTACACGTTCCGCATCACCAACTATCCCGGAATGGACGGGGGCGTGCAGGCCAACCTATACCTGTGCGGTGATACGCTTATCGGCGGGGACGTTGTGGCCACCGGGAAGGGCGGCTTCCAGCACGGACTGACATATCCCGCGGTATAGAGCGCAAATCAGAATACATTTTGACATATCTCGTCAGAATTATACAAATTGTTTTCGAACATTGGCAAAAAAGAGGAAGCCTTTTGGCTTCCTCTTTTTAATTGGCTTTGTCCCTGTGGGGTCAAATTACTCGTCGATCTCGATGACGACGCCGGAACCCACGGTACGGCCACCCTCACGGATAGCGAAACGCAGACCGTTCTCGATAGCGATGGGGGTGATCAGCTCGACCTTCATGTCGACGTTATCGCCGGGCATGCACATCTCGGTGCCCTCGGGCAGGGTGATGACGCCGGTGACGTCGGTGGTACGGAAGTAGAACTGAGGACGATAGTTGTTGAAGAACGGGGTGTGACGGCCGCCCTCGTCCTTGTTCAGGACGTAGACCTGACCAACGAACTTGGTGAGGGGGTGAATGGAGCCCGGCTTGCAGAGAACCTGACCGCGCTCGATCTCGTTCTTGGCAACACCACGCAGCAGGGTACCGATGTTATCACCGGCCTCGGCGTAGTCGAGCAGCTTGTGGAACATTTCGATACCGGTGACGACGGTCTTGCGGCGCTCGTCGGTCAGACCGATGATCTCGACTTCCTCGCTGAGCTTCAGCTGGCCACGCTCAACACGGCCGGTAGCGACGGTACCACGACCGGAGATCGTGAAGACGTCCTCAACGGGCATCAGGAACGGCTGGTCGGCCTTACGGTCGGGCGTGGGGATCCAGGTATCAACAGCGTCCATGAGCTCGTGCATGCACTTGTACTCGGGAGCGTCGAGGTCCTTGGACTCGGAGATCAGGGCGTTCAGAGCGCTGCCGCGGATGATCGGGGTCTCGTCGCCGGGGAAGCTGTAGAAGTCGAGCATCTCGCGGACTTCCATCTCGACGAGCTCGAGCAGCTCTTCATCGTCGACCTGGTCGCACTTGTTCAGGAAAACGAGAACGGAAGGCACGTTGACCTGACGGGCGAGCAGCAGATGCTCACGAGTCTGGGCCATGGGGCCGTCGGAAGCGGCGATGACCAGGATAGCACCGTCCATCTGAGCAGCGCCGGTGATCATGTTCTTGATATAGTCGGCGTGGCCCGGGCAGTCGACGTGGGCATAGTGACGGCCCTGAATCTGGGCGTTGTCCTCGCCGGTCTTGTAGTTGTGGCCAACGCGGTCGAAGGTCTGGTACTCAACGTGAGCGGTGTTGATGGTGATACCACGCTCGCGCTCTTCCGGAGCCTTATCGATGGAGCTGTAATCGGTGTAGTCAGCACCGCCCTGGAGGGCGAGGAACTTGGTGATCGCAGCGGTCAGGGTGGTCTTACCATGGTCGATATGACCGATGGTACCAATGTTTACGTGGGGCTTGGTACGCTCGAATTTCTGCTTAGCCATTAGAGTGATCCTCCTATGAAAAAATTTCGTTGTTTACCGGTGTCGTTTACATACATCGGTATTTTACCGTAAATTGCGGTATTTTGCAATACCTTTTTATCAGGCGCGGTTCGTGCGCTGGTTGATGATCTTCTCCTGAATGTTCTTCGGGATCTCGATATAATGCGCGGGCTCCATCGTGTACTGGCCGCGGCCCTGCGTGCAGGAGCGGAGGTCAGTCGCGTAGCCGAACATCTCAGCCAGAGGAACGAAAGCGTCGATCTGCTGCGCGCCGCTGCGGGCCTCGAAGCCCTGGATCTGACCACGGCGGGAGTTGAGGTCGCCGATCACGTCGCCCATGTACTCGTCGGGGACGATGACGCAGACCTTCATGATCGGCTCGAGCAGCGTCGGGCCGGCCTTCTGGCAGGCCTCCTTGAAAGCCATGGAGCCGGCGATCTTGAACGCCATTTCAGAGGAGTCGACCTCGTGATAAGAACCATCGTACAGCGTGACCTTGACATCGACGACCGGGTAACCGGCGAGAACACCGGAGAGCATGGCGCCCTGAATACCGGCATCGATCGCGGGAACGTATTCCTTGGGGATCGCGCCGCCGACGAGGGCGTTGACAAACTCGTAACCCTTGCCGGACTCGTTGGGCTCGACATGGATCTTGACGTGACCGTACTGACCCTTACCACCGCTCTGACGGGCGTACTTGGTATCCTGATCGACAGCCTTGGTGATGGTCTCCTTGTAGGCGACCTGAGGAGCGCCGACGTTCGCCTCGACCTTGTACTCGCGGAGCAGGCGGTCGACAATGATCTCCAGATGGAGCTCACCCATACCGGCGATGATGGTCTGACCGGTCTCTTCATCGGTGTAGGTCTTGAAGGTCGGGTCTTCCTCAGCCAGCTTCATCAGCGCGATGCCCATCTTCTCCTGACCGGCCTTGGTCTTGGGCTCGATGGCGACGCGGATCACGGGCTCGGGGAATTCCATGGACTCCAGGATGATCGGAGCCTTTTCATCGCAGAGCGTATCACCGGTGGTGGTGTTCTTGAGGCCGATGACGGCGCAGATGTCGCCGGCGTAGCAGCACTCGATATCCTCGCGGTGGTTGGCGTGCATCTGCAGGATGCGGCCGATGCGCTCTCTCTGATGCTTGGTGGAGTTGAGAACGGCAGTACCGGTATTCAGAATACCGGAGTACACGCGAACGAAGGACAGGCGGCCGACGAACGGGTCGGTCGCGATCTTGAACGCGAGACCGGAGAACGGAGCGTCATCGTCCGCGTGACGGACATCTTCCTCACCGGTATCGGGGTTCACACCGTCGATCGCGGGGATATCCACGGGGGACGGCATGTAGTCGACGATCGCGTCCAGCAGCTTCTGAACGCCCTTGTTCTTGTAAGAGGTACCGCAGGTGACAGGAACCATCTTATTGTCGATGGTGGCCTGACGGATGGTCTTGCGGATGAGGTCCTGAGGAACGGGCTTCTCTTCGAGCGCCAGCTCCATGATCTCGTCGTTCAGGTCGGCGCAAGCGTCAACGAGCTTGGTGCGATACTCCTGAGCGAGCTCGAGCATGTCCTCGGGGATCTCCTCGACGCGCATGTCCTTGCCGAGCTCGTCGTAGTAGATATCAGCGTCCATCTCCACCAGGTCGATGATGCCCTTGAAGGTATCTTCAGAGCCGATCGGCAGCTGGATGGGGACAGCGTTGCACTTAAGACGGTCGTGGATCATGTGCAGAACGTTGTAGAAGTCCGCACCCATGATATCCATCTTGTTGACGTAGATCATGCGGGGGACCTTGTAGTTATCGGCCTGACGCCACACAGTCTCAGACTGGGGCTCAACGCCGCCCTTGGCGCAGAGAACGGTCACAGAGCCGTCCAGAACGCGCAGGGAGCGCTCGACCTCAACGGTGAAGTCGACGTGGCCCGGGGTGTCGATGATGTTCAAGCGGGTCTGCGGGAACTGGTTCTTGCTGCCCTTCCAGTAGCAGGTGGTGGCAGCGGAGGTGATGGTGATACCACGCTCCTGTTCCTGAGCCATCCAGTCCATCGTGGCGGTACCGTCGTGGGTCTCGCCGATCTTGTAGTTGACGCCGGTGTAGTACAGAATACGCTCGGTAGTCGTGGTCTTGCCAGCGTCGATATGGGCCATGATGCCGATATTTCTGGTGTTTTCCAGAGAGACTTTTCTTGCCATAATTCTCTCGTTCCTCCGTTACCAGCGGAAGTGGGCGAATGCCTTGTTGGATTCGGCCATCTTGTGGGTATCTTCGCGTTTCTTCACGGCGCTGCCGCTGTTGTTGGCAGCATCCATGATCTCGCCAGCCAGGCGCTCGGCCATGGTGCGCTCACCACGGGCACGGGCATAGGCCGTCAGCCAACGCAGACCGAGGGTCTGACGACGGGCGGGACGGACCTCCATCGGCACCTGATAGGTGGCACCGCCGACGCGGCGGGACTTGGTCTCCAGGCTGGGCATGATATTCTCCATGGCCTGGTTGAAAACATCGAGAGGCTCGTTGCCGGTCTTGTCCTTGATCATGTCGAACGCGCTGTAGACGACCTTCTGGGCGACGCCCTTCTTGCCGTCGAGCATCACGCTGTTGACGAGCTTGGTCACCAGGACGCTGTTGTACATAGGATCGGGCAGAACTTCTCTCTTGGGAACATTACCTCTTCTGGGCACTTTGCTTCCCTCCTTCTTATAATTTAGAAATCATAGGTACTCGCGAATGGGGCTCTCCCCCATCGTGTTCCGGCCTGCCAAAGAGGTGAATGACACAAAAATATATATCAAACCTTTTCGGCAAAGCTCATTTCAAGGTCGCAGCCTTACTTCTGCTTCGGGCGCTTGGCGCCGTACTTGGAACGGGACTGCATACGGCCCTGCACGCCCTGAGCGTCCAGAGTGCCGCGGATGATGTGGTAACGCACACCAGGGAGGTCCTTAACACGGCCGCCGCGGATCATGACCACAGAGTGCTCCTGCAGGGAATGACCAACGCCGGGGATGTAAGCGGTGACCTCATAGCCATTGGTGAGGCGGACACGGGCGATCTTACGAAGAGCGGAGTTCGGCTTCTTCGGGGTCGCAGTACGAACTGCGGTGCAAACGCCACGCTTCTGGGGAGAGGCGAGGTCGGTCTCCTTGTTCTTCAGCGTGTTAAGACCATACTGCAGAGCCGGGGAGTTGGACTTGTAAGTCGACTGCTGTCTGCCCTTGCGAACCAACTGGTTAAAAGTAGGCATTCTTGTTTCTCCTTTCCTGAAATGATGTGATATATATTTTTTACAGGATATCGGTAAAATATCCCGAAAAAACCTTAATTTCTCAGAACGGCGATCACCGCCGCACCAACGGCGATGCCCGCGCTGTGGCCAAGCTGCGCCATCGTGGCGCGATCGTCGATCTCGATGTTCTCTTCGCGTGCGAGCGCTTCGATCGGCGCAAGCACGGCTGGGTCTGCATCGCAGGCGATATACAGCTTTTCCGCGCGGTGTTCCCGCAGTGCACGCATCGTCTGCTTGATGCCCGCTACCTTGCGGCAAGTGGACAGATCCGGCGTCACGGCAGGTCCCTCCTGACGGTATGACAAATTCCGTGGGACATACCCACGCAAGTTGAAATTATACCATGAGGCACACAAGCCGTCAAGCGTTTTTTATGGCTGTCTACACAAAATAATCGCTGAAACGACGGGCTTTTCCCGAATTTTTTTGTGCGTTCCGCGCCGGCGCGTCAAACTTTTGAAAAGAGGCTGTCAAACTCTCCCTTTTTCCGCCAAAATGGCAAAAAAGAGACGCGGAAAATTCCGCGTCTCTTTTTACCTATTCAATACGTGAGGTCTTAACTCACACTTCGACGGCATTCGTGATGATGCGCGGCTCGTGCGGCTCTTCCTCGGGCTTCTCAGGCTCGGGAACGATCTCCTCAGCAAACTCGCGGTAGGCGTTCAAGCCTGCACCGGCGGGGATGAGCTTACCGATGATGACGTTCTCCTTCAGACCAACAAGGTGGTCGACCTTACCCTTGATGGCGGCTTCAGTCAGGACCTTTGTGGTCTCCTGGAAGGACGCGGCGGACATCCAGCTGTCGGTCGCAAGAGAGGCCTTCGTGATACCCATGAGCAGCTGCGTGGCAATGGCTTCCTGCAGCGGCTCGCCGGTCTCGGCGTTGACCTCGCCCGCGGCATTGCGCGCGCGGATCTCCTCGTTAGCATCCTCGTATTCGAGAAGATCCACCATAGAGCCGGAGAGCAGGTTCGTATCGCCGGACTCCTCGACGCGCACCTTGCGCATCATCTGGCGGACGATGACCTCGATATGCTTATCGTTGATGTCAACGCCCTGCTGACGGTAAACCTTCAAAACTTCCTGAATGAGGTAGTCATGAACGGCGGACGTGCCGCGGATACGCAGGATATCGTGCGGGGACAGCGCGCCGTCCTGCAGCTGCGTGCCCTTGGCGATGACGTCGCCATCGTTCACGCGCAGGCCGGTGTGCGGCACCGAGTAGATGCGGTTGTCGCCGTCGTCCGCGGTGACGATGATGTTGAGCAGGCTGCCCTTGGTCGCCTCTTCGAAGCGGACCTTACCGCCGATCTCGGCGAGGGTCGCCATCTTCTTGGGACGGCGCGCCTCAAACAGTTCCTCGACTCGCGGAAGGCCCTGGGTGATATCGCCGCCCGCAACGCCGCCGGTGTGGAAGGTTCGCATCGTCAGCTGCGTACCGGGCTCGCCGATGGACTGGGCCGCGATGATACCGACCGCCTCGCCGGGGCCGACGGGCTTGCTCGTGGCAAGGTTCATGCCGTAGCACTTCGCGCAAACGCCGCTGTGGGCCTTGCACGTAAGCACCGTGCGGATCTCGACGGAGTGGATGTCGAACTTCTCCATGAGGTCGGCATCCTCGGGGGTCATCATGTGATCCTTGGAAATGAGGACCTCGTCCGTGCCGGGCTTCATCACGTCGTGGACCGGATAGCGGCCGTTGACGCGCTCGGAGAACTTTTCGATGACCTGGCCGTTCTCGCTGATCTCGCTGATCGTAATGCCGCGGGTCGCGCCGCAGTCGTCGGAGCGGATGATGACATCCTGGCAGACGTCGACCATTCGGCGGGTCAGATAACCGGAGTCTGCCGTACGAAGAGCCGTATCGGCAAGGCCCTTACGGGCGCCTCGGGAGGAGGTGAAGTATTCAAGGACGGACAGACCTTCGCGGAAGTTTGCCTTGACCGGGATCTCGATCGTCTTACCGGCGGTGTTGGCCATCAGGCCGCGCATACCGGTCAGCTGACGGATCTGCTTCATCGAACCACGGGCGCCGGAGTCCGCCATCATGAAGATGGGGTTGTAGCGGTCCATGTTCTTCTGCAGGGCGTCGGTGACGTCCGCGGTGGTCTTTTCCCACTCCTTGACGACGGCGCGGTAGCGCTCGTCCTCGGTCATGAAGCCCATCTTGAACTGGTCTTCGATGTCGACGACGCGCTGCTCGGTCTCGGCAATGAGGGTGTACTTTGCCGGCGGAATGGTCATATCCGCGACGGAGATACTGATGGCCGCACGGGTGGAGAACTTGTAGCCCGTGGCCTTGATGTTATCGAGCACTTCGGCCGCGATGGTGAAGTTGTGCAGCTTGATCGTGCGGTCGACGATCTTGCCGAGCAACTTCTTGCCGCAGACCTCGGTGATCTCGTAGTCGAAGTAGTTTTCGGTCGGCTCGCCGTTTTCATCCACGCGCCTCACAAAGCCAAGGTCCTGCGGGATGTTGCGGTTGAAGATGATGCGGCCGATGGTAACGCGCACGACCTTGCTGCCCATAGTGCCGTCCGGCATCTGCTTGACCGTGCGGACAAGGATGGGCTGGTGGATACCGATGAGGTGGTCGTTGTAGGCGAGCATGGCCTCATCCTCGTCGCGGTAAACGTGCAGATTCACGCTGGCCTTCTCTTCGTCGGTCAGCTCGTCGTAGCGCTTGCCGGCAAGGGCAAAGTCAATGTCCTGCGGCCAGAACTCGTCGTTATCCATCTGGGAAACGCCGTTTTCAAAGCGCTCGAACGTGAGGTAGTAGGAACCCAAAACCATATCCTGCGTCGGCACCGTGACAGGGCCGCCGTCCTGAGGACGCAGCAGGTTGTTGGCAGAGAGCATCAGGATACGGGCCTCGGCCTGCGCCTCGGCAGACAGGGGCACGTGAATAGCCATCTGGTCGCCGTCGAAGTCCGCGTTGAACGCCGTGCAGTTCAGCGGGTGGAGCTTGAGGGCGCGGCCTTCAACCAGCACCGGCTCGAACGCCTGAATACCGAGACGGTGGAGCGTCGGCGCGCGGTTGAGCATGACGGGGTGATCCTTGATGACGACGTCGAGCGCGTCCCAGACCTCGGTGCGGCCCTTATCGACCATCTTCTTGGCGGACTTGATGTTGTTGGCGGCGCCGTCCTCGACGAGCTTCTTCATAATGAAGGGGCGGAACAGCTCGAGTGCCATTTCCTTCGGCACACCGCACTGGTAGATCTTCAGCTCAGGGCCGACGCAGATAACGCTACGGCCGGAGTAGTCGACACGCTTGCCGAGCAGGTTCTGACGGAAGCGGCCCTGCTTACCCTTGAGCATGTCGGAAAGGGACTTGAGTGCGCGGTTGTTCGCACCGGTGACGGCGCGGCCGCGGCGGCCGTTGTCGATCAGCGCGTCGACCGCTTCCTGCAGCATGCGCTTCTCGTTGCGCACGATGATGTCGGGCGCGTTGAGCTGAATGAGGCGCTTCAAGCGGTTGTTGCGGTTGATGACGCGGCGGTAGAGGTCGTTTAAGTCGGAGGTCGCGAAGCGGCCGCCGTCGAGCTGGACCATCGGGCGAATCTCGGGCGGGATGACGGGCAGCACGTCGATGATCATCCACTCGGGCTTGTTGCCGGAGATGCGGAACGCATCCACGACCTCAAGGCGCTTGACGATACGGGCCTTCTTCTGGCCGCTCGCGCTCTTGAGTTCGGCGTGGAGCTGCTCGGACAAGGATTCGAGGTCGATCTGCTGGAGGAGCTTCTTGACGGCCTCGGCGCCCATACCGGCGTCGAAATCGTCCTCATACTTCTCGCGCATATCGCGGTATTCCTTCTCCGAGAGGATCTGGTTGCGCATCAGCGGGGTCTCGCCGGGATCGGTGACGATATAAGCGGCGAAATACAGCACCTTTTCCAGGATGCGGGGGCTGATGTCGAGCAGCAGGCCCATGCGGGACGGAATGCCCTTGAAATACCAGATGTGGGAAACGGGCGTGGCGAGCTCGATGTGGCCCATGCGCTCGCGGCGGACCTTGGCGCGCGTGACTTCCACGCCGCAGCGGTCGCAGATCTTGCCCTTGTAGCGGATCTTCTTATACTTGCCGCAGTGGCACTCCCAGTCCTTCGTGGGGCCAAAGATGCGCTCGCAGAACAGGCCGTCGCGCTCGGGCTTGAGGGTGCGGTAGTTGATGGTCTCGGGCTTTTTGACCTCGCCGTAAGACCATTCACGGATCATCTCCGGAGAAGCGATGCCGATTTTGATCGCGTCAAACGTTGCGTAACTCATTTTCTATATGCTCCTCCTTTTCTCAGTCTTCCTGATCGTCGCCGGCAAAGTCGGCGTTGACTTCATCATCAGCGACATATTCAAAGCCTGCGTCCTCGAGCTCGGCTTCATCGGCGAAGGGGTTGCTGCGGTGGCGCTCATCCTCGGCGTCCATGCGGGCGAGGTTGAACGTATCCATCGCGTCTTCGTCTTCCTTGAGCTCGATCTGGTTGCCGTCGCGGTCGAGGACCTGAACATCGAGGCACAAGGCCTGGAGTTCCTTGACAAGGACCTTGAACGACTCGGGCACGCCGGGCTGCGGGATGTTGTGGCCCTTGACGATGGACTCGTAGGTGCGCACACGGCCGGTCACGTCGTCGGACTTGACCGTCAGGATCTCCTGCAGGGTGTAAGCTGCGCCATAAGCCTCAAGGGCCCAAACTTCCATTTCGCCGAAGCGCTGGCCGCCGAACTGCGCCTTGCCGCCGAGCGGCTGCTGCGTGACAAGGGAGTACGGGCCGGTGGAACGGGCGTGGATCTTATCGTCGACCAGGTGGTGCAGCTTGAGGAAGTACACGTAACCGACGGTGACCTTGTTGTCGAAGCGCTCGCCGGTGCGGCCGTCGTACAGCCAGCTCTTGCCCTCGGGGTCGAGACCGGCCTTGATGAGCTCTTCGCGGATATCCTCATAGCTCGCACCGTCGAAGATCGGCGTTGCGACCTTGTAGCCAAGGGTCTTGGCCGCATAGCCCAGATGGACCTCAAGCACCTGACCGATGTTCATACGGGACGGAACGCCCAGCGGGTTCAGCACGATATCAAGCGGCGTACCGTCGGGCATGAAGGGCATATCCTCCTGCGGCAGGATGCGGGAGACAACGCCCTTGTTGCCGTGACGACCGGCCATCTTGTCGCCCGGCTGGATCTTGCGGCGCTGCGCGATGTAAACGCGCACGACCATGTTCACGCCGGGGCCGAGCTCGTCGCCCGCCTCGCGGGAGAAGACCTTGGCGTCGACGACGATACCACTCTCGCCGTGGGGCACCTTAAGGGAGGTGTCGCGCACTTCGCGCGCCTTTTCGCCGAAGATGGCGCGCAGCAGGCGCTCTTCCGCAGTCAGGTCGGTCTCGCCCTTGGGCGTGACCTTACCGACGAGGATGTCGCCGGCGTGGACCTCCGCGCCGATGCGGATAATGCCGCGCTCGTCAAGGTCCTTGAGCGCGTCTTCGCCGACGTTGGGGATATCGCGGGTGATCTCTTCGGGGCCGAGCTTGGTATCGCGTGCGTCAAGCTCATACTCCTCGAGGTGGATGGAGGTGTAATAGTCCTCGCGGACAAGGCGCTCGTTCAGAAGAACGGCGTCCTCGTAGTTGTAGCCTTCCCAGGTCATGAAGCCGACGAGGATGTTGCGGCCCAGGGCGATCTCGCCCTGATCGGTCGCGGGGCCGTCAGCAAGGACGGTGGGATCTTCCCACACGCCGTTCTCGTTCAGACGGCGGCCATGCACGCGCTCGCCGACGTCGACGATCGGGTGCTGGTTGATGCAGGTGCCGTGGTTGGAGCGCAGGAACTTCGTGAGCTTGTATTCCTTCGTCTCACCGTTGTCGTAGGCAACGGTGATGGCGCGCGCGTCCATCTTGGTAACGATGCCGTCGCCCTCGGCGAGGATGACGACCTCGGAGTCCATGCAGATCTTGTGCTCCATACCGGTGCCGACGATCGGCGCCTCGGGGCGGAGCAGAGGAACGGCCTGGCGCTGCATGTTCGCGCCCATCAGGGCGCGGTTCGCGTCGTCGTTCGGCAGGAACGGGATCATCGCCGTCGCGATGGAGACCATCATACGCGGGGAGATATCGATATAGTCGACGCGGTCGCGGTCGACCTCGACGATCTCGTCGCGGTGGCGGCAGGTGATACGCTGGTTGACGAGGCAGCCGTTTTCATCGACAGGCTCGGCAGCCTGACCGACGATGTACTGGTCCTCGACGTCTGCGGTCATGTATTCGATCTCGTCGGTCACGCGGCAGGTCTCGTGGTCGACCTTGCGGAACGGCGCTTCGATAAAGCCGTACTCATTGATGCGGGCGTAGGTCGCGAGGTAGGAGATCAGGCCGATGTTCGGACCTTCCGGCGTCTCGATCGGGCACATACGGCCATAGTGGCTGTAGTGCACGTCTCGCACTTCCATGTTCGCGCGCTCGCGGGAAAGGCCGCCGGGGCCCAGAGCGGACAGACGGCGCTTGTGCGTCAGCTCGGCGAGCGGGTTCGTCTGGTCCATGAACTGGGACAGAGGGCTCGATCCGAAGAACTCCTTGATCGCCGCGGTGACGGGGCGGATGTTGATGAGGCTCTGCGGGGTGACGATGTCGAGATCCTGGATCGTCATGCGCTCGCGAATGACGCGCTCCATACGGGAAAAACCGATGCGGAACTGATTCTGCAGCAGCTCGCCCACGCAGCGCAGACGGCGGTTGCCGAGGTGGTCGATATCGTCCTTATAGACGATGCCGTGCGCCAGCGCGTTCATGTAGTTGATGGAGGCGAGGATATCGTCGATCAGAATGTGCTTGGGGACGAGGCGGTCGGCGTTGTCGCGGATAGCTTCCTTGAGCTCCTCGCCGCTGTACTGCTCGAGCAGCTCCTTGAGCACGCTCTCGCGCACGCGCTCTTTGATGCCGCACTCGGCCACGGGGTCAAAGTCGACAAAGCGGTCAAGATCGACCATGTGGTTGGAGAACACGCGCATCGTACGGCCATCGACCTCGATGGTCACATCGTTGACGCCGATGGCATCCATCTCGCGGGCTTCCTCGTCGGTGACGATGTGGCCTGCGTCGAAGAGGATCTCGCCCGTGCGCGGGTCGGCAACGGGGAAGGAAAGCTTCTGCCCGCGGATACGCGCCCACAGGGAGAGCTTCTTGTTGTACTTGTAGCGGCCGACCATGGACAGGTCATAGCGGCGCGGGTCGAAGAAGAGGTTGTTGATGAGGGTCTCGCAGGCCTCGACCGTGGGCGGCTCGCCCGGGCGCAGCTTGCGGTAGATCTCGAGCATCGCCTCTTCATAGGTCTTGCAGGCGTCTTTTTCGAGCGTGACGGCCACGCGGTCGTCATCGCCGAACAGCTCGAGGATCTCGGCGTCGGTCTTGAAGCCGATGGCGCGCACCAGCTCGGTGATGGGGATCTTGCGGTTTTTGTCGATGCGCACCCAGAACATCTCATTGGCGTCGGTCTCGTATTCGAGCCATGCGCCGCGGTACGGGATGACGGTGGACGTCAGCAGCGGGAGGTCGGTCTTGAGGTCGATCTCCTTGCCGTAGTAAATGCCGGGGGAACGGACGAGCTGGGAAACCACCACGCGCTCGGCGCCGTTGATGACGAACGTGCCGGACTCGGTCATGAGCGGGAAGTCGCCCATGAAGATCTCCTGCTCCTTGATCTCGCCGGTCTCCTTGTTGTAGAGGCGCACACTCACCTTCAGGGGGGCGGCATACGTCGCGTCGCGCGCCTTGCACTCGAGCACGTCGTACTTGGGCGCTTCGTCCATCTTGTAGTCGATGAAGCTCAGCTCCAGGTTGCCCGCGTAGTTCGAGATCGAGGCGACGTCGGAAAAGACTTCGCGCAGACCCGTATCGAGGAACCACTGGTAGGACTTCTTCTGAAGCGCCAGCAGGTTCGGCATCTCCACGATCTCCTCGTGTCGGGCGAAATTCTTGCGAAGGGTTTTGCCATACATCTTGTCTTTGGCCATTTTGCTCTTCACGCCTTTCTTTTCTTCAAGCCCTGTCCGCTTGAAGGAATGTATTGCGGCGGCTCTATTCAGTTCGACACACCCGGCTTTGTTGTAAAACAAAGCGAACTGCATCTTGCTTTTTTTGCCGCGGTATGCTATTCTCTCGGTAATGGGTGGGGAATTTCCCTCGCCCTTTCCCGTTTATAAGCGCTTTATTTTACCAAATGGGTACAGAAAAGTCAAGGCATTTTTTGTGAACATCTGCGGTTTCCGCAGATGTTTTTTTGTGCGCTTCGACGGATTTTGCCGCGGATTGCAATATATTTGTCGCTGTGGTATGATGCTTGCGTGATTTTGCGCCGCTCTGCGCGCAGACGATGAAAGGAGTTTTCCCATGAAGCCCATCGCCATTGACGATTTCTGCGCCGTCCGCTCACTTGCGAACGTGACATTCTCCCCCGAGGGGACAAGCGCCTGCTTCACCGTGAGTCAGGCGAAAAAAGAAAAAAATTGCTACGAATCCCGCCTCTATCTTTTAAAAGGCGGCCGCGTCCGCGCGCTGACCGGCGGCGGCAAGGAATCCTCGTTCTGCTACTTGGATGAAAACACGGTTCTTTTCGCGGGCGACCGTGAGGGGGAAAAGGAGCCATCGCTCACGAGCCGCTTCTACAAGATCGCGCTCGACGGCGGCGAGGCCGATCTTGCCTACACGTTTCCCATCCCCGTCTCGCAGGTCTTCCCTCTCAAAAACGGCGACCTGCTTGTCGTCGGCTCGACCTTTCCCGGCTTTGAGGACCTCTATAAAGGCGACAAGAAGCTCGTGAAGGCCTACTTTGACGACAAAAAGGAAAACGAGGATTACGAGGTCATCTCTCAGTTACCCTGGTGGTGGAACGGCGGCACATACACGCGCGGCGCGTATGAAAGTCTCTTCTACTACGATGCGAAGAAAAAGTCCCTCACCCGCCTGACGGATGCGGGCTTCAACGTCTCCGATGTCCAGCTCGCGGAGGATCAGAAGACCGTCTATTTCAGTCTTCTCGACGTCTCCGTCCCCCGCCCCGCGCACTTCGACGGTCAGGACCTTTACCGCATCGACCTTGCCTCGCGCCGTCAGGAGCTCGTCGTCAAGAGTCGCCCCGACTTCGTCATCGCGACATACGCGCTCGGCAAGTCCTTCCTGCTCGTCATGGCCGCGGACGGCAAGTTCGGCATGAACACGGACTGCGACTTTTACAAGCTCGACTACGAGACGCTTGCCGTCACGCCCTACGCCGTCTACGGCGAGGCCATCGGTTCTTCCGTCGGCTGCGACGTCCGCCACGGCGGCGGTCAGGCGTTCAAGATGGACGGCGACGTGCTGTACTTCATCTCGACGCGCTTCGACGGCGCGGGGCTCTACAAGCTCGAAGACGGCACCGTCTCCCCCGTCCTCGTGCGCGACGGCAGCGTCGACTGCTTTGACCGCAAAAACGGCAAAATGCTCCTCTGCGCGCTCTGGGATATGAAGCCGCAGGAGCTCTACGACGAGACGGGCCGCCGCGTCACGCACTTCAACGACGCAATGCTGCGCGGCAAATACGTTGCCCAGCCTGACCCCCTCAACCTCACCGCGGGCGACCACGAGGTGCACGGCTTTATCCTAAAGCCGATGGACTTCGAAGCGGGCAAAAAGTACCCCGTCATCTTCGATATTCACGGCGGTCCCAAGACCGTCTACGGTCCCGTGTTCTATCACGAGATGCAGTACTGGGCGAGCCGTGGCTATTTCGTCATCTTCTGCAATCCCACCGGCTCCGACGGCCGCGGCGCGTTCATGGATATCCGCGGCAAGTACGGCACGGTCGACTTCGATGATCTGATGGCGTTCTGCGACGCGGCGCTCGCAAAGTATCCCGAGATGGACGCAGATAACCTCTTCGAAACCGGCGGCTCCTACGGCGGCTTTATGACCAACTGGATCATCGGCCACACCGACCGCTTCCGCGCCTGCGCCAGCCAGCGCTCGATCTCGAACTGGACGAGCTTCTACGGCGTGTCCGACATCGGCCCCGACTTCTCCGAAGACCAGTGCGGCTCGACCATCTGGCCGGATGTCGAAAAATTCTGGTGGCACAGCCCCATGAAGTACGCCGACAAGGTCAAAACGCCGACGCTCTTCCTCCACTCGCTCGAGGACTACCGCTGCCCCGTCGATCAGGGCTATCAGATGTACTCCGCGCTCGTTGCGCACGGCGTGGAGAGCAGACTCGTCCTCTTCCGCGGCGAGAACCACGAGCTCTCCCGCAGCGGCAAGCCCAAGCACCGCATCCGCCGCTTAAACGAGATCACCGGCTGGTTCGAGCAGCACAAGGGCTAAAATGGAAATTCGCAAAACCACCTTGCAGGACGTCGACACGGTGCTGGACGTCTTCGCCGCCGCAAAGCGCTACATGCGCGCAAACGGCAATGCCTCGCAATGGGGCGACGAGTACCCAGACCGCAGCATCGTCACCTATGATATCGCATGCGGCAGCAGCTATGTGATGCTTGAAAATGGCGAGATCGTCGGCACATTCGCCCTCTTTCTCGGCGAGGACGAGAGCTACCGCGTCATCGAAGACGGCGCGTGGCATCTCGATCAACCCTACGGCACGATCCACCGTCTCGCCTCCAACGGGAAAGCGTGTGGCGTGTCGAAGGCCTGCTTTGACTTCTGCACCGCGCAGATCGGCTATCTGCGCGCCGACACGCACGCGGATAACCGCCCGATGCAGCGGCTTTTGGAAGCGTATGGCTTCCGGCGCTGCGGCGTCATCCACGGTGCCTTCGACGGCGGAGAGCGCATCGCGTACGACTGCATCGCGCACATCTGAGCCCGTTTCCGCCGAAAGTCATCATGTAAGAGAGGTCTGTCATGGAACGCAGAATTGTCGACGGCGAGATCACTCTCGTCCCGTATTATCCCAACTACAAAGCGTCGCTTCCGTGGTATCAGGATGCGGATGTGTGCAAGCAGGTCGACAACCGCGACAGTGTGTACGACCTGAAGCTGCTCAAGACGATGTACCGCTATCTCAACGCGTGCGGCAGTCTTTTTTACATCAAGTACCGCAGCCGCCTGTGCGGCGACGTCTGCCTGCATCCGGACGGCGAGATCAACATCGTCGTGGCGAAGAGCTTCCAGAACAAGCACATCGGCAGGCGCGTCACCGGCGAAATTCAAAAGCTCGCGAGGGAACAGCACATCCCCAAACTGCACGCGGAGATCTACTCGTTCAATGCGCAGTCGCAGCGGATGTTTGAGCGCGCCGGATTCCACAAGGCCGGCGACGAGCTGTATGAAATGAAATTATAACTTTCAAATAGAAAAAGCGCCCGCTCGGTGAGTGGGCGCTTTTTTCATTCTTCAGAACTCCGGGCCGTCATAGTGGTAGTAGTCGCTGCCGCCGATGAAGCGATCGTCGCGCGAGAGCTTTTTGATCATGCGGTACGCCGCGGCGAAGAGCAGCACAACGAACACAACGAAGATCCATGCATAGCCGTCGTACTCATAGGTCGCAATGAAGTCGTACGCGCCGTGCAGCAGCACCGGCACGAGCACGGCAAGGCGGCGGCAGCGGCGGCTGCGGTACTCGTCGCCAAAGTTGTCGTAGCGCTTGGCAAGGCCGTAGAAAGCGCCCATGAACACACCGAAGCACGCGTGCCCCGGCACGGCCGTGACCGCGCGGACAGCCGCCGTGCCGAGGCCGTACATCAGCACATAGCTGATATTCTCCCACAGGGCAAAGCCGAGCGCGACGAACACGGCGTAGACCACGCCGTCGAACTGGCAGTTGAATTCGCTTGAATACCACGTGCGCTTCTTGAGCAGCAGGTACTTAAAGCCCTCTTCCGACAGCGCGACCACAACGAAGTAGAGCAGCACGTTGTAGGCGGTCGAACTCTGCGGCAGGAGAATGCCCAAGATTGCCTCGCCGATCTGCTCGGTCACGATGGCAGCAAATGTCGATAGAATGCCGAAAATCACGAGCGAGAGCAGCAGCCCCGGCGACTCTTTGTCGAGCCGGTCCTCCTTGTAGACAAAGCGCAGCAGGACAATGGCCGGAATGACTGCCGCAGCGATCAATATCGGGTTTACATAAAAGAGAAACATGACAGCTTTCCTCTCTTTTTTCTGATGATATCACAGCATATCAGCCGCGAGAATATTTGTCAACGCGGTGTTTTTTTCTTTTTCCCACTTGACCGGAAGGAAATGCGCGCGTATGATAGACGCATTCACTTTATTCATATAAAGGGGGGAAGAATCATGGAACGTCGAACGCCGTGGCTCGGCTATCTCTGCGTGATCCTGAGCGCCGTCATCTTCGGCTGTATGCCGCTGGGCGCGAATTTTCTCTACGCGCAGGGCGTGACGCCGATGTCGCTGGTGTTTCTGCGCAATCTTCTCTCGCTCCCGGTCCTCGCGCTGCTGTGCCAAAAGCAGGGCGGGCTGCGCATCAGCCGCGGCGCGCTGCTCGAGACCAGCCTGACCGGCTTTTTCGGCTGCTGTATCACGCCGATCCTGCTGTTCAGCTCGTATCGCTATCTTGCCTCCGGCATGGCGACGGTATTCCACTTCGCCTATCCCGTCATCGTGGTGCTCGGCGGCCTGGTGCTGCGCGAACGGGTGCAGAAAAAAGCGCTTTTCTGCGCGGTCCTGTGCTCCCTCGGCATTCTGCTTCTCATCGACCCAAGCGGTGCAGTCGATCCGCTCGGTGTCGCGCTGGCGCTGACGTCCGGCGTGACCTACGCCGTCTACATTCTGCTTTTAGCGCATTTCCGCCACCGCGAGGTCATGGGCTTTCGTATGACCTTCTACATGGCGCTCATCAGTGCGGTCTGCATGTTCTTTCTCTGTCTCTTCTCGCACCAGCTCTGCCTGCCGCAGACCCTCGCCGGATGGCTCGCGGCGCTCGCCTTTTCGCTGATGATCTGCATCGGCGCGGTCATGCTCTTCCAGAAGGGCACGTTCCTCATCGGCGCACAGCGCGCAGCGATTTTGAGTACGTTTGAGCCGATCACGAGCATTTTTGTCGGCATTCTCTTCTTAAATGAAACGCTCACGCCGCGCATCCTGCTCGGCTCGGCCATCACGCTGGTCGCGGGCGTGTTCATCACCCTGGGCGGCAAAAAGGACGAAGACAAAGAAGAGGCGGCCAAGGACTGATTCCCTTATTCCGCCTCGCTGCCGCCGCTTTTTTCGCACGCGCGCAGAGCGACGATCATCGCAAGGCTGTCGCCCAGCTGCGTAAAGATGGCGGCGAGCAGCGCGACCTCTTCATCGCTCTTTCCCTGCGCCATGGCCGCCGCGGCGGCGCTGACGGCGGCGGGCAGCGCGTCCTGACAGGACATCGTATCACCTCAGGTCAGTTTATGCACCGGGCGCAAAAATAACCGGCGCATTTCTGCTTCGTTTCATCATCACATGGAGGTTTCCCATTCCCATGCACAGCAAATCACCCGCAGTTGCGGCACTGAAGGCCGCGTTTCCGCACACCATCCCGATCTTCGCAGGCTTTTTATTTCTCGGCATGACCTATGGCGTCTATATGCGCACGTCGGGCTTTAGCTTCTGGTATCCGATGATCATGAGCGTCGTCATCTTCGGCGGCAGCCTTGAATTTGTCGCGACGAGCATGCTGCTCGCGCCGTTTGCGCCGGTGCAGGTCTTCCTGACGGCGGTGATGATTCAGGCGCGCCACCTGTTTTACGGTATTTCGATGCTCGACAAGTACAAGGGCACGGGCTGGAAAAAGCCCTACCTCATCTACGCGATGTGCGACGAGACGTTCAGCGTCAACTATACGGCGGAGATCCCCGAGGGCGCGGACCGCGGCTGGTTCTACTTCTTCGTCTCGCTGCTCGATGAATTTTACTGGTTCCTGGGCGCGACGCTCGGCGGCATCCTCGGCGGGCTTCTGCGCTTCAATACCGAGGGGCTCGACTTTGTGATGACGGCGATGTTTGTGGTCATCTTCATGGACCAGTGGCTCAAAGAAAAGCACCATTTCAGCGCGTGGATCGGTCTTATCGCAAGTGTTGCGTGTCTGCTCATTTTCGGTGCGGACAACTTCCTCATTCCCACGATGATCTGCATCCTCGTCGCGCTGACCGCGCTGAGAAAGCCCGTCGAAGCCAAGACGCAGGAGGCGGTAAAATGACGATCTTACAACAGGCCATCACCATCATCCTCTGCGCGCTCGGCACGATGCTCATGCGCTTCCTGCCGTTTCTGGTCTTCAACCCGAAAAAGCCAACGCCCAAGTACATCCAATACCTCGGCTCAGCACTGCCGGGCGCGATCTTCGGCATGCTCGTCGTCTACTGCCTGCGCAATGTTGACGTGCTGCACTTTGCCTACGGCCTGCCCGAGCTTATCGCCATCGCCGTGACGATCAGCCTGCACCTGTGGAAGAGACAAATGCTGCTCTCCATCGCGGGCGGCACGGTGTGCTATATGCTGCTGGTGCAGTTCGTGTTCTGATTTTGATTTCAACAGAAAGGAAGATGTTCCCATGCGCGTGCTTGACCTGACCCACACCATCGCTGAAAATATGCCGGTCTATCCCGGCACGGAGACACCCATTTTCGCCGGCGCGAACACCTATGAAAAGGACGGCTTCAAGGAGACGAAGCTGACCATGTACACCCACACGGGCACACACATGGACCCGCCCGCGCATCTGTTCGCCGGCCGCACGACGCTCGACGCGTTCCCCGCCTCGCAGTTCATCGGCAAGGCGCTCGTTATCGAGTGCAGCGACTTGAACGAGGGCAAGGCCATCACGCTCGAGCGCATCCTGCAATACGGCAAAGACGCGGAAAATGCCGATTTTCTGCTCTTCCACCTCGGCTGGGACAAGCGCTGGGGGACGGATGCCTACTTTGGTGATTATCCCTGCCTCGACGACGCGGCGCTCGACTACATCATCGCGGGCAACTACAAGGGCATCGGCTTCGACGTCATCGGCCTCGACCCCATCGCAGACGAAAACCTGACACGCCACAAAAAGCTCTTCCAAAATAAGGACATCGTCAACATCGAAAACCTCAAGGACCTCGACAAATGCGGCAAGGGGTTGTTTTCGTTCAGCTGCTTCCCGCTCAAGCTCGAAAACTGCGATGGTTCGCCCATCCGCGCCGTGGCATGGTTCGAGGACTGATCCGTTACGCTTTGATGCAACAAATTGAACGTTCAGGAGGAATACCATGGTAGAAAAACAGGCCTTGACCGCACTTTTTGAAAAATATATCCGGAAACTGAGGATCACACCCACGTGGGATATCCGCCTTGAATTTGTGGAAGACCCCGCGTGGCCGAAAACCGGCGACATCAAGATCGACTGCGCCGACAGAAAAGCAATCATTCTTCTGAATATTGCGAATCCCAAGCGGGAGGAAAACTTTGAAGAGATCATCGTTCATGAGCTGATGCACATCAAAATGTATCCGCTCGATCAGGTGACCGAATCGCTGATCGTGAATTGCTTTGAAGAAGGCTCGGCGGCAAGCAACTTTGCCTATGAGCAGTTTTTTACGACGCTTGAGCAGACCGTGGAAGAGCTTGCCAAATGCTTCTTGCTGGAATTTGGCGAAAACAAAGAACTCTCCTACGGAAGATGCCGTCAGGAA
>ENA-UEOM01000322-UEOM01000322.1-human-gut-metagenome-genome-assembly--contig:-NODE-322-length-21473-cov-4.863947_pt1 | contig 21473 bp, 16 predicted proteins | sample MGYA00242993_ERZ507994 | MGnify/ENA primary metagenome ERZ507994 (study PRJEB26167, sample SAMN06115536) | human gut metagenome | host: Homo sapiens | place: China:Neimenggu | collected 2014-11-07... | reverse complement strand
GGAAGGCTGCTCTCGGGCAGAATTTCGCCGATGAAGCGGCCGACCATCGAGTGCTCGCTCGTGCCGATGAGGTAGAGATCCTCACCCTCAATCTTATACATCATGGCGTCCATGTCGTTCTGGCTCATGACGCCCTCGACCACGTTGCCGTGGATCATAAACGGCGGGATGCAGTAGGTGAAGCCCTTGTCGATCATAAAGTCACGGCCGTAGGCGGTGACGGCGGAATGCAGCCGCGCGATGTCGCCCATCAGGTAATAGAAGCCGTTGCCGGATACACGGGCGGCGGCGTCCATATCCACGCCGTCGAAGCGTTCCATGATCTCCGTGTGGTAGGGGATGGGGAAGTCCGGGGTCTTGGGCTCGCCGAAGCGCTCCACCTCTACGTTGCAGCTGTCGTCCGGACCGATGGGCACGGACTCGTCGATCATCTGGGGGATGACCAGCAGCAGCTTGTTCATGGCCGCCTCGGCGTTGGCCTTCTTCTCCTCCAGACGGGTCATGCGCTCGGCGTTGGCCTTTACGGCGGCGTTGTTGGCGTCGATCTCCGCCTGAAGGGCGGCCTTCTCCGCCTCGTCGGCACACTTCTTCAGCTTGCCGAACAGGGGACCGTTGGCCTTGGAGATCTTGTTGCGCTCGGCCTTCAGGGCCTCGCCCTCGTTGATGGCCTCGCGGCGCTCGCTGTCCAGGGCGATGACCTCGTCCACCAGGGGCAGCTTGGCGTTCTGGAACTTCTTGCGGATATTCTCCTTTACCAGGTCCGGGTTCTCCCGGATAAACTTGATGTCAAGCATATTCTATACCTCTATTCGATGATGTTTCACGTGAAACGCTTATCGCTTTCCCAGCTTCTCCAGGGCCTCCAGCAGGGCGTTCAGGTCCTCGGTGCCGTAGTATTCCAGCTCGATGCGCCCCTTCTTTTTGCCGTTGACGATGCGGCAGGGGCGGCCCAGCTTTTCGCCCAGCTCACGGGCGGCCTCCTCAACATAATTGACAGAGAGGGCGTCCTTTTGGGGCTTTTCCTTTTCCTTTTTCTCGGCGGTGAGCTTCTTCGCCAGCAGCTCCGTCTGCCGCACGGACAGCGCATCCTTCACCACCGTTTCGGCGGCGGCCTGCTGCTGTTTGCTGCCCAGCGTCAACAGGGCGCGGGCGTGTCCGGCGGACAGCCGTCCGTCCTCTACCATGGCCCGCACCGGCTCGGTCAGCCCCAGCAGGCGCAGGGCGTTGGCCACTGTGGGGCGGGACTTGCCCACCCGCTGCGCGCACTCGTCCTGGGTCATGCCGTACTGCTCCGTCAGCACCCGGTAGCCCTCGGCCTCCTCAATGGGGTTCAGATCCTCTCGCTGGAGGTTTTCGATCATGGCCAGCTCCATGGCCTTGCGGTCGTCGGCCTCGATGACCACCACGGGCACCTGTGTCAGCCCGGCCATCCGCGCCGCCCGCCACCGCCGTTCACCGGCGATGATCTGATAGTAGCCGGATTGCAGCTTCCGCACGGTCAGCGGCTGGATGATGCCGTGTATCCGGATGGAGTCCGCTAGGTCACTGAGGGCCTCCGGCTCAAAGCTCTTTCTGGGCTGGGTGGAGCAGCTCTCCACCTGGCTGATGGGCAGCAGCAGGGAGGAGGCGCGCTCGTCCTTGGCGGCGATGACGTCATCGCCCAGCAGTGCGCTCAGTCCCCTGCCCAGACCTTTTGTGTTCGCCATACCGCGTCTCCTTTCAGCAGTTGTTCTTCCGCAAAAATTCCGCCGCCAGCGCCGTGTATGCGTCCGCGCCCCGGCAGGTCTTGTCATAGGCGGTGATGGGCTTGCCGTGGCTGGGCGCTTCGCTGAGCCGTACGTTCCGCGGGATCACGGTGCTGTACACCTTCCCGGCAAAAAACCGCTTCAGCTCCTGGGCCACCTGAATGGACAGGTTGGTGCGGCCATCGAACATGGTCAGCAGCACGCCCTCGATGTCCAGCCCCGGGTTCATGCTGCGCCGCACGATACGCACGGTGTTCATCAGGTCGCTGAGTCCCTCCAGCGCGTAGTACTCGCCCTGCACCGGCACCAGCAGACTGTTGGCGGCACACAGCGCGTTCAGCGTCAGCAGCTCCAGCGAGGGCGGACAGTCGATGAAGATGAAATCATAGCTGTCCGCCACCTGCCGCAGCGCAGCCTTCAGCAGGAACTGCCGGTCGTCCATGTTGATCATCTCCACGCCGGCGCCGGCCAGCGCCTTGCTGCTGGGCAGCACGTCGCCATAGGGCGTGGTCACGATCAGCTGGGCCGTCTCTGCGCCGTTGATGAGCGCATCGTAGACGCCGTTGCTGGTGGTCTTGTCCACGCCCATGCCGCTGGTGGCGTTGGCCTGGGGGTCAAAATCGCACAGCAGCACCCGCTTGCCAGCGGCTTTTACGGCAGCGGCCAGGTTTACGCAGGTGGTGGTCTTGCCCACGCCGCCCTTCTGATTTACGATCGCAATGATTTTCGCCACAGCAAATTCCTCTTTCTGTCTGAGTTCATTATGATAGTATATACCACCTGCATGGAGGGTTTCAAGAGGGAAAATGCAAATTTTCGCCCTTTTGTTTCACGTGAAACATAAAGGGACAAAAACAGGGCGGCTGTTTCACGTGAAACAACCGCCCCGTTCCTTATACCAGTATCACGCCGTCCAGCGGCGGCAATGTCAGATGTGCTTTCCCGTCGATGACCAGAAATCGCTGTCCTGTCATCGCGTCCTGCGCGGTGGGCGCGTCCCAGGCCAGCGTCAGGTCTGCCGGCGCGTCCCCGGCGTTCAGCGCCGTTACCGTGCGCTCGCCTCCGTGCTCACGCTCGATGACCAGAGCGCCGCCTCGGGCCAGCAGATAGCGCAGGGCGCCCGAGCGCAGGCTCTCCCGCGTTCGCCGCAGCTGTCCCAGAGTGCGGAAGAAGTCCGTCAGCGCCGCGTCCTCGCTGCCCCAGGGGAAGGCGCCCCGGTTCAGCGGATCCTCGAAGCCCTGCACGCCGGCCTCATCGCCGTAGAAGAGGGTGGGAGAGCCGGGGAAGCTGTAGAGCAGCATTCCCGCCAGACGGAGCTTTGCCAGGCCCCGGGCCAGCTCAGTGGGGGAGAGGCGGTACGCCGCACGCTCCGCCTTGGTTTTCGGTGTGCCCTCCGCGCCCAGCAGCGTCAGAATGCGCGCTGTGTCGTGGGTGCCCAGGAAGTTCATGGCGCCATAGAAGGCGGAGGGCGGGTAGTTCTCGCGAATTGTCTCCATGCTGTCGCGGAAGACCGCGGCGTCGCCGCCGGCCAGCCAGTTCAGCAGGGCCGTGCGGAAGGGGTAGTTCATCAGGCCGTGGACCTGGCGGCCCAGCAGGTATCTGCGCCGTTGGGAATAGGCGATCTTGTTGCTGCCGTCCTCCCAGACCTCGCCCAGCAGGTAAGCCCCGGGCTTTTCCGCGTCGATGGCCGAGCGGATGCCCTCGATAAAGTCGCCGGGCAGCTCGTCGGCCACATCCAGCCGCCAGCCGTCCGCGCCGCAGCGCAGCCAATGCCGGACCACGCTGTCCTGATCGCCGAAGATGAAGTCACGGTAAGCCGGCTGCGCCTCATTGACGGCGGGCAGAGTCTTCACGCCCCACCAGGCGTCGTAGTCCGACGGCCACGGGTGGAAGCTGTACCAGTTGTAATACTCTGAATTCTGGCTCTGGGCCGCCCCCGGCTCCGGATAGTAGCCCTCGGCGTTGAAGTACCGGCTGTTGCTGCCGGTATGGTTGAACACGCCGTCCAGTATCACACGCATCCCACGCTGATGGGCGGCGGTGCACAGGGCGCGGAAGTCAGCCTCTGTGCCCAGCAGCGGGTCGATGGCCCGATAGTCGCCGGTGTCGTAGCGGTGGTTGCTGGCGGCCTCAAAAATGGGGTTCAGATACAGTGTCGTCACACCCAGGCCCGCCAGATAGTCCAGCTTCTCCGTGATGCCCTGCAGCGAGCCGCCGAAGAAGTCGCGGTTGGTGATCTGCCCGTGCTCGTCCGGAAGGAACACCGGCTGCTCGTTCCAGCCGCGGTGCAGCCACCGGTGCCCGGGCATATGGCTCACGTCCGGCATGGATACACGGCGGAACCGATCCGGGAAGATCTGGTACGTCACGCCGCGCCCGAACCAGTCCGGGGCGGGGGAGGGCTCGTATACCGTCAGCTGCCAGCGTGCCGCCTTCTCCGGCGCGTCCTGCACGCCATTTTTGCCGTACCACACGCAGTGCCCGTCCACGTCCGTCAGCCGGAAGCAGTACCAGCACAGCTCACCGCCAGCCGGCGCGGTGTATGTGCCGGCGAAGCCGCCCTCCGCCGGCGGCAGGGCGCACGTGTCCTCCGTGCCTGCGAACTCCCGGAGCACCAGCAGCTCGCAGCCGTAGTAGGTGTCGTCCGCCAGCGCAAAGCGCACTTCGGCGCCGCAGGGGACGGCGCCGAAGGGGTCTTTATAATGTTTGTCTCTCGAATTGAAATAGGGTCCCATGTGTGCCTCTTGTCTCTATAACAGATTTACCGCATCAGCGCGTCCTCGCCGGCGGCGGTGGCGCCGGTGCCATCCCGGGTGAACCAGGCGTTGATGATGTCCACGGCCGCATTGGCCAGCAGACTGCCGCTGCCGCCCTTCTCCACCACGATGGCGATGGCGATCTCCGGATCGTCATAGGGGGCGTAGGCCACAAAGGTGCCGTTGGCGATATCCGTACCCACCTGGGCCGAGCCGGTCTTGGCGCCGGCCTCCACCACACAGCGGGAAAAGGCGCTCCGCAGGGAGTCGTAGGTCAGATCGTGCATACCCTTGGTCACCGCCGCCATGGTGCTGTCCGAGATGTTCAGGTCGTTCAGCGGCCCCTTGCCATATACGCCGACAACTCGTGAATTATCATAAGATTTTACGTTTTTCAGAAGATGTGCCTCATAGTGCTCGCCGCCGGACACCAGCGTGGCCACATAGTTGGCCAGCTGTAGGGGGGTGAACAGGTTGTAGGACTGGCCGATGGCCGCTGTAATGGTCTGGCCGTCGGTCCACTCCCGGTCGTGGGCCTCCGCCCACTCCGGGGAGGCCAGCACGCCGCTGACGTCACCAATCTCAATGCCCGTGGACTGCCCCAGGCCGAAGGCTGTGGCGTACTCGTCCAGCTTCTTGATGCCTGTCAGCCGGCCCACCTCGTAGTAGAAGTAGTTGCAGGAGTCCACGATGGCCTGACTGACGTTGATGCGCCCGTGGGTGGTGTGGGCCTGCCGCCAGATCCAGCACATGGGCTGCGGGTCCACATAGTAGGTGTAGATACCCTTGTCCTCAATGATCGTGCTGGGGGTGATGATGCCCTCCTCCAGCGCCGCCACGGACGTGCACAGCTTGAAGGTGGAGCCGGGGGCGTACACGCCCTGGGTGGCCCGGTTAAACATGGGCAGGCGTTCGTCCTTCACCAGCTTATCATAGTCCTGGTTGAACGTCTCCAGATCGTAGGTGGGGTAGCTGGCCATGGCCAGTACCTCGCCGGTGCCGACCTGAATGACCGCCGCCGCGCCGCCGCGCTCGTTGCTGTCCTTGTCGATCATGCCCTGAATGGTACTGGCCAGCGTGTCCTCCACCACCTGCTGCAGGTCGATGTCGATGGTCAGCGCCACGGTGCCGCCGGGCTGGGGCTCCCGGGTGTACAGCTCGCCGGTGATCTTGCCGTTCTCGTCGGTGGTGATGAGCCGCTTGCCGTCATTGCCGTGGAGATATTCCTCAAAGGCCTTCTCCACGCCGTCCTTGCCCACCAGGTCATTCATATTGTAGCCCTTGTCAGCGTAGCCCACATAGCCGGTGCTCTCGTCGCTTCGCCACTCCTCCTGCCATATGGCGCCCACGGTGCCCAGAATGTGCGCCGCCAGCTTGGTGTTGTACACCCGCGCCGCCGCTGTCTTGATGGTCACGCCCCGGTACTTTCCGTCGGTGATGCGGCCCAGCAGCTCCGTGGATACATCCTCGGCAAAGGTGTAGCTGCTGCGCCCGCCCAGTTCATACCGCACGCCCACGATCAGACGCGCCTGCGCGTCGGTATAGCTGTCGTCGACCTTGTAGAGCTTCCGCATGGCGGCCAGCACTTCCGCGCTGCCGCCGTCCGTGGGCAGCTTGTTGTCGTCCAGATACTCCCGGAAGCTCTCGGTCAGGCTTTTGCTGGTCAGCTGGGGAGAGGACCCTGTGGTCATGGGCAGGGTGTCGTTCCATGTGACGCCCTGCTCCTGACACAGCTGTATCAGCTGCCAGATGGCGTCGTTCAGCGCGGCCTCGTCCTTGCCGAAGCTGCTCTTGTCTACCACCAGCGTATAGGCCAGCCGGTTGCTCACCAGCACCTTGCCATTCCGGTCGGTGATGATACCCCGGGAGGCGGTCACCGTTTCGCTGGCGGTGTTGCTGGTGATGGACCTGGCCCGATTTTCGCTGCCGTGTACCACCTGTGCGTCATACAGCACCGCAAAAAACAGCACCAGAAACGCACAGAAAAACCCCAGCAGCACATATACCCGCCGCCGGGAGGGGTGAGGATTTTTCATCATAGCTTGGTTCTCCTATGGTCATTCGCTCAGTGTCCGCCGCTGTGCCCACCGGAACAGCGTGTGCGCCGCCGCCGCGAAGGGCAGCGATACCGCCAGCTCCCTGCCCAGCAGCAGGCCCGCCGCGGTCAGCCCCGCGCCGCTGTGTCCCGCCAGCACCGCCATGTGCAGCAGTCCACAGAGCAGCATACATACGCCTGTCGCCACCAGCGAGCACACCACGCCCGCCATGATGACCTGCCCGCTCAGCAGCCACGCTGCCGCCGCGCCAAGCAGGAACGCCAGCGCGTAAAAGCACGGCAGGCCCGCCACCGGCGAGAGAAGGTCGCACACCAGCCCGAAAAATACCGCATACAGCAGCGCCTGCTCGTTGCGCTCCAGCGTGGCCGGTATCACCGCGATGGCCGGCAGCAGGAACGGGTGCACGCCCCATACCCGCACGTATACCAGCACCAGCCCCTGCAGCAGTGCCAGCGCCAGCGCGCACAGACAGTACAATATCCACTTCAGCAGTATCGCCCGCCGTGTCATAGCCGTCCTCCGTCATTGGATCACGTCAAAATCCGTGATAATAAACATCTCCTGTATCGCCGCCACATCGCACTTGGGCGAGAGCACCGCGTACCGCGCCAGCCCGCCGTCATCCGTCTGCACGGACTCCACCGTACCGATCACCAGACCGGCGGGATAGTAGCCGCCAAGCCCGGAGGTGACGATCACATCACCCTTGATCAGGTTCGCGCTGTCACTGAGGTATTGCAGCCGCAGCCTGCCCTCGGACATCAGGGCCAGGTCGCCGCCGGCCACCGCCGTCTCGCCGGTGCGGAATACCCGCGCGCCGAACTGGGAGTCCGTGTCCAACACCGTGGACAGCCGGCACCAGTTCAGGCCTACATCCGTGACCACACCCACCAGGTTCCCGGCGCTGTCCACCGCGCAGTCGCCTATGGCCACGCCGTGCTGACTGCCCCGGTCCAGCACCAGCGTGCTGGCCCAGTTGGACACGTCGCGCTGGGTGACGCGGGCCGCCTCGAACACCAGGTCACTGCGCTGCTGCCGCAGGCCCAGCAGCTGGCGCAGCTCTTTGTTCTCGGTCGCCGCCGGCTCCATCTGCCGCAGCTGCTCCTCCAGCTCCGCGATCTGCTGCCGCAGCTCGTCGTTCTCCTGCTGCAGGGTCTCCACGTCCTCAAACCGCTGGCTAATGCCGCCGACCCAGCCCGCCACGGCGGAACCCGCCGCCCGGAAGGGCGAGGCGATCACGCCCAGGGCGTTGTGCAGCAGCCCCGTTCCGGAGCTCAGGGCCGACACCACGCACAGCACCACCGCGATGGTGGCCGCCGCGGCCAGCAGCCATATTCCCGTTTTCGTAAAAAATCGCTTCATGTGTCGTTTGTTCCTCTCTGAAGTCTCCCCCGGCAGGGGAGGCGGCAGCGCACCCTCTCAGAGGGAGCGAAAGGGGCATTATCCCAGCAGCTGTATCCCGAATTCGCCCAGCATCTCCGCCAGCAGCACCACCGGCAGCCCCATCACGTTGAAAAAGTCGCCGTCGATGCGCTCCACCAGCAGCGCGCCCTGTCCCTGTACGCCGTAGGCCCCGGCCTTGTCCATGGGCTCGCCCCCGGCGATGTAGGCCTTCAGCTCACGCGCCGTGGCCGGACGGAAATACACGTCCGTGTGCTGGGCGCGGGTCAGGGCTTTCTCCCCCTGCCGCACCGTCACACCGGTACAGACGGTGTGGCGCCGACCCTGCAGGGCCGTCAGCATTTGCAGGGCCTCCGCCTCGTCGGCGGGCTTGCCCAGCTTCTTGTCGTCCAGAAACACCATCGTATCCGCCGTGATGACGATCTCGTCCGCGTCGGACGCCACCGCCTGGGATTTCTCCCGGGAGATGTAACACACCGTCTCTTCCGGCGTCAGCCCGGCGGGGAAGTATTCCTCCACCTCCGGCACCCGGACGGTAAAGTCGGTGATGCCCATCCGACGCAAAAGCTCCTGCCGCCGGGGGGACCCGGAGGCCAGCACGATCTTTGCCATATACGTCACCTGCCTGTGGAGCCGAAGCCGCCGGCGCCCCGGTCCGTCTCGTCCAGGTCCTCCGCCACCGTCACCGTGGGCTGCACCACCGGCACCACCATCAGCTGGGCGATCCGGTCCCCGGGCTGCACCGTATACGGTTCGCTTCCCAGGTTTACCAGCCCCACGCCAATCTCTCCCCGGTAGTCGCTGTCGATGACGCCCACGCCGTTGGAAAGGCACACGCCCTTCTTGATGCCCAGCCCGCTGCGGGCGAACACCAGCGCCACATACTCCGGCGACGGCAGCGCGATGGCGATGCCGGTGGGCACCAGCCGCCGTTCCCCGGCTGCCAGCGTCACCGCCTCGTCGATGCAGGCGCACAGGTCCATGCAGGCCGCGCCGGCGGTGGCAAAGCGGGGGAGGGGTATCTCCGTCCCGATCTTGGGGGACAGGGCTTTGATCTTCAGCTCCATAGTAACACCTTTTTCTCCTGAAATTGAATACGGTTTGTAAATTATAACGAGCGTTATACTATTTGTTTTACTCTACGCCCCGGTAGAAAAGCCCGCGTGTGCTGTTGTCGTCGGCGGTGACGGTCCCGGCCCTGTGGGCGCGGAGAAGCGCCGCGCACTCCGCCGCCGTCTCTGTGGTAAACCGCAGACGTCCGTACCGCAGGCCGCACCGGAACACCTCCGGCTTGTCCGCCAGCACCAGCGTCTTTCCGTTCTCGATCTCGCACCGGCACCCGTAGGCGCACAGCACCGGGAACTGCTCGCCCCGCCGGTCGGTCAGCACGCTGCCCGCCCCATGGGCGCAGCCCACGCTGTTCTTCGTCACGCAGTTTTCGGTGATCATCAGCGGCAGGCGGCCATAGACAAGGGCCTCGCAGTCCGCATATTTTCCCAGGTCCCGCACCTGCTGCCACCGCAGCTCAAAGCTGGCCGTCACGGACGACAGCCCCTGCTCCTGCCAGAAGCGCACCGCCCGGCTGTTGTACACGTTCAGGCCGAAGTCGCCGCGGAGCGTTTTGCCCAGTCCCTTCACGATGGCCAGATGGCCCAGGTTGCCGATGGCCGCGGAGGCGACCTCCGGGTGCCGCTGCAGAATATCCCGGAACACCGGTTCGTCCGCCGTGCGGAATATCCGGGGCAGCACCGCGCAGAACTCCGCCTGCCCGATATAGGGCATCAGGTCCATCTTATCCAGCAGCTCCGCCGGGATATACACGATGGCGGGGCGTTCCGCCAGCAGCTCAGCCGTCAGCTGGTCGGGCCGGCTGACGGACACGGTGAAGTCCAGCTCCGCCGCGCCCGCCGGGGCCTCCGGCAGGGGAGAGGCAGGCAGTTCACGGCGCTTCGGAGTGTCCATCCGCCGATCCGCCAGCTCGTCCAGCAGCTCCCGCCGCAGCGCGTTCACCGCGCTGGCGGACACCATCAGCCCCTCGTCCAGCTCTATTTCGATCTGATCCGCCGCGAACACCGTGCCGCCGGTCTTGGTCAGCCGCTGCCGCAGTTCCTCCTCCGTCACGGCGCGGTTTCGCGCCTCCTCCGGCGCATCGCCCGTGGCTAAGGCTATGGTCACGCCGTTCCGGACGGCGCACGCGCCGCCCAGCCGCACCGGTTCGCCCCGGCGCACCGTCAGACGGAGGTTCACAGGTATCTTTCGGTTTTCTTTTCCGTTTTCGTATGTCTCACGGGCCGCGGCGAACAGCGCCTTCGGCTCCGGTACGTTCTCCGGCCGGGTGCCGAACATGGCCTTGCCCTTTTTACCCAGCCAGTAGCCGTCGGTGAAGCCGCTGCGGGAGAAGGCCTGCTCCAGCGCCCGGGACTCCTCCGCCGTGGGCAGCCGCTTTTCGTCCAGCAGACGGCGGTAGATGCCCGTTACCACGGCCACGTATTCCGGCCGCTTCAGCCGTCCCTCCAGCTTCAGGCAGGCCACGCCCATGTCCTCCATGTCCTGCAAATAGGCGGACAGGTTGGCGTCCTTCAGGCTCAGGGGATGCGCGTCCCGGCAGGGGCCGTTCACGCCGTAGGGCAGGCGGCAGGGCTGGGCGCAGGCGCCCCGGTTGCCGCTGCGCTGTCCCAGCACGGCGCTCATCTCGCACTGGCCGGAGTAGCACATACACAGCGCCCCGTGGCCGAACACCTCGATCTCCGCGCCGCAGCTGGCGCAGATCTCTCGTACCTCGTCCCGGTCCAGCTCCCGGGCCAGCACCACGCGCTCCATGCCCAGCGCCGCGGCCGCATTGGCGCCGCCCAGTGTGAACAGGCTCATCTGCGTGCTGGCGTGAAGAGGCAGGTCCGGCACGATCTCCTTTGCCAGGTTCAGCAGGCCCCAGTCCTGCACCAGCACCGCGTCCACGCCCATGGCGCTGGCCTTCCGCAGCGCCGCGGCCGCCCCGGGCAGCTCCCGGTCGGTCAGCAGGGTGTTCAGGGTCAAAAAGACCCGCACGCCCCGCAGATGGCAATACCGCACCGCCGACGCGAATTCCTCGTCGGTAAAGTTTTTCGCGCTCCGCCGCGCGTTGAACGCACCGAAGCCCATATACACCGCGTCCGCGCCATTCTGCACCGCGGCGGTCAGCGCCTCATATCCCCCCGCGGGGGCCAAAAGCTCCATCATCACCGGCGGTTGTTCTGGTTTTGGGCGTTCTGCAGCTTCCGGCGCAGCTCCGCCGCCTCGTTCTTGGCGCGGCTGGCCTCGTCCAGATATGTCTTCAACTGCCGGCGCAGATTTTCCGCGCCCTCCTGCGCCTTGGTGAGCTGGTCCGCCAGATTGACCGCCGCCAGCACCGCCGCCGCGTCACGGCTCATGTGGGCGCTGTCCATCAGCTTCTGCATCTCCGCATCCACCATACCGCCGATCTTCTCCATGTAGGCGGCGTCCTCCTCCGCTACGAGGATATACTCCGTGCCGCAGATAGACATCGTTACCCGGTTCGCCATGCCAAAACCCTCCTTAATTCATTTCGTTGGGTATATATACTTATACAAATAGCATTATACCACAAAACCCGCCGGAGAAAAGTCTATTTTGGCGAAAAGCGGAAATTTGTAAAAAGTTGTCCCGCCCCGCTTTACGCCGACCCCTTTTTCGTGTAGAATGGAGAGCACGAATGAGAGGGGAGGTCATCGCCATGGACGGCTATATACTTCGGAACAGGCAGGAGCAGCTGACGCTGCCCGCCGATGCGGCCGACAAGCTGCTGCAAAGCGGGCAGGGCGACGCCGCCCTGCTGTATCTGGCCCTGCGCCGCTTCGGCCGGGGCGTCACACCGGAGGAGCTGGAAAAGGTCCTGCCCATCAGCCGCCTGCGGATCGACGCGGCGGAGAAGGTCCTTCAGGACCTGGACCTGTTGCCTCGACCGGCCCGCCAGGCACCGCCCGATCCGGCGGACGAACGCCCGGTCTACACCGCTCAGGACATCGCCGGACTGCTGACGGACAACGAGGGCTTCCGCCTGCTGGTGCCACAGACGGAGCAGCAGCTGGGCAAGAAGCTCCGCACCGCCGACTTGCAGATCCTGGCCGGCCTTTACGACGATTTGGGTATGCCCGCCGACGTGATCTATCTGCTGGTGTGCCACTGTGTCGAACGGGCTCGCAGCCAGTGGGGCGAGGGCAGACGACCAACCATGCGCCAAGTCGAAAAAGAGGGCTATCGCTGGGCACAACTTGGCATATTTGACCAGAATTCTGCTGCGGTATACCTAAAAAAATGGGCAGAGCGCAACAGGAAGTACACTTCCTATTTGTCGAATTTACGAATTCTTAACAGGCCGCCGGTGGAGGCCGAACGCCGCTACATCGACCAGTGGATGGACATGGGCTTCCCGCCGGAGACGGTGGCTCTGGCCTATGAGCGCACGGTGTTCTACAAGAAGGACCTGAACTGGCGCTATCTTAACGGCATCCTGCGCCGCTGGCACGACGCCGGCTGGCACACGCCCCACCAGGTGGAGCAGGGCGAGGCGGCCGGCAAGCGGCCCGCTGCCGCCGGTAAGTCCGCCGCCCCCGCCGGGGACAAGGACGCCTGGATGCGCCGCTATATCAAGAGGTGAGAGTATGTCATACGACGGTATCATCATGCAGCGGGCCATTGCCCGCTTCGACCAGGCCCGCCAGCGCCGGGAGGCCGAGCTGGACCAGCGCCGCCGGGAGGTCTTTGCCCGCCAGCCCCGCCTGCGGGACATCGACCGCACCCTCCGCACCACCATGAGCCGTATCGTGGCCGCCGCCGCCAAAAAGGGCGAGGACCCGCTGCCCGCCCTGCGGGTCCTGCGGGATGAGAACCTCTCCCTGCAGCGCGAGCGCGCCGCCCTGTTGGAGGACATGGGCTATCCCGCCGACTATCTGGAGGACAAGCCCGCCTGTCCCCTCTGCGGCGACACCGGCTATACCCGGTCCGGCGTCTGCGCCTGCCTGAAGCAGTACTACGCCCGCGAACAGCTGGCGGAGCTCTCCCGGCTCCTGCCGCTGGGCGAGGCCCGGTTCGACACCTTCCGCTTCGACCTGTACGACAGCGCCGTGTGGGACAGCTACGGCGTTTCGCCCCGGGCCAACATGGAGCGCAACTTCGACGTCTGCCGGGACTTTGCCCGCCAGTTCTCCCGGGGCAGCGGCAGCCTGCTGCTCTCCGGCGGCACCGGCCTGGGCAAGACGTTCCTCTCCGCCTGCATCGCCCGGGAGGTCAGCGACGCCGGCTTCTCCGTGGTCTACGACACCGCGATCAGCGTTTTCTCCCGCTATGAGGACGCCAAATTCCGTCCCGATGAGGTCAGCGATGCCGACGTCCGCCGCTGCGAGAGCTGCGACCTGCTGATCCTGGATGACCTGGGCACCGAGATGACCACCGCCTTTGTCCAGAGCGCTCTCTATCAGATCGTCAACGGCCGTATGCTCTCCGGCAGGTCCACCATTATCAGCACCAACCTGGCCCCGGACGAGCTGGGCCGCCGCTATGGCGCGCCCATCCTCTCCCGCATCGAGGGCGCCTACCAGATCCTGCCCTTCTTCGGCGAGGATATCCGCACAAAGCAGTGACCGCCGCACCCGCCCCGACAGGGGCGGGTGCATTTTTTTATTTCCCGACGGTCTTCGCCCGCTTTCGACAGGCCTCCCGCCGTACAATAGGCGAAAAAAGGAGGCGACCGCCATGAAAAAAGACCAGAAGACCGATTTCCTCTCTGCCCGTGTGCGATACATACCCATCAACGATATCCGTCCCAACCCACAGCAGCCCCGCCGCCGGTTCGACCCGGAGAGTTTGCAGGAGCTGGCGGCCAGCATCGCCGCCTACGGCATTCTGCAGCCGCTCACCGTCCGGCAGCAGGGCGCTGTCTACGAGCTGGTGGCCGGCGAGCGCCGCTGGCGGGCGGCACGGATCGCCGGGCTGCGGCAGGTGCCCTGTCTGCTGGCCCGGGTGGATGAGGAGGACGCCGCCCTGCTGGCCCTGATCGAGAACCTCCAGCGCCGGGATCTGGACTACATGGAGGAGGCGGCCGCCATCGCCCGCCTGCTCCGCCGCTACGGCCTCAGCCAGCAGCAGGCGGCGGAAAAGCTGGGCCGCAGCCAGTCCGCCGTGGCCAACAAGCTGCGTCTGCTGCGGTTGGAGGAGCCGGTGGCGGAGGCTCTGCACCACTACGGCCTGACCGAGCGCCACGCCCGCGCCCTCCTGCGTCTGGAGGACCCGGAGCAGCGCCTTGCCGCCGTCGAACACATCGGCAAAAACCAGCTGAACGTCGCCGATGCCGAAGGTTACATAGACCGTCTGGTCACACAGAACCAGACGACGCAGCCCCGCCGCCGCAGCGCGTATATCATCAAGGACGTCCGGCTGTTCCTCAACAGCGTGGACCGGGGCGTCCGGCTCATGCAGACCGCCGGCGTCGGTGCCAAGGTCGCCCGCCGGGATACGGAGGACGCCATCTGCCTCACCGTTACCATTCCCCGCGCAAAGCCGCAGAAAGATGTGTTGTAACGCTTTTGTAACCCATTCCTTGACAAACCGTGATACAATGCAGTAATGGCACGGCATTTTGCCGGTATTGCCCAAACCTGATGATACAAAGGAGGGGACACCATGAGCGACGAGTTGAATATGTCCTCTGTTACCGCCGATCCCGCGCCGGAGACGGCCGGCAAGCGCGCGGCCCCGGAAGAAAAGCCTCCCAAGACCCCCGGCAAAAGAGCCGGACTGATCATCGGCATCGCCGCAGCGGTGCTGGTGCTGGCCTACGCGGGCTGTTGTGTGGCCGCCAACGCGCTGTATTCCCACACGGCGTTTCCCAACACCTCCGTGCTGGGCATGGATATGTCCGGCCTGTCGGCGCAGGAGGCCGAGCAGCGCTGGACGGAGCAGGGGAGTGCCCTGCTGGACGGCATGACCATCCGCCTGACCCGTGACGGGCAGGAGATCGGCAGCACCACCCTTTCCGACCTGGGCGTCACCGTTCTGCCCGTCTATGTCTCCAAGGCTGCCGGCTGCGACGTGCAGGACCGGGGCTGGGGCAGCGATGTGACCGCGTTCCTCCGCGGCGGCTGGCGCTTTATCGAGAGCTGGTTCAGGGCCGTGGATGTCACGCCCCAGCTGGACGTGGACGAGGCGAAGCTTACCGCCGCCTGTGAGGAGCTGTCCGACACCGTGGGCTGCACCGTAACGGACGGCGGCTACCGGCTGGCGGAGGGTGAGGGCCTGTACATCACCAAGCCGCAGGACGGCGAGAAGCTGGACGCGGCGGCGCTGCGCGCCGAGTTGGCGCAGCGCTTCGAGAGCCGCGACCTGTCCGCTGCGGCGCGGTCTGTGGAATGTGTGTTCGCGGCCCACACCGCCGCGCCCATGGACGTGCAGGCGCTCCACGACGAGATCGCCGGCACCATGGCCGCCGCCATCTGCGACAAATCCACCGGCAAGCCCACCCAGTCCCGCGTGGGCGTACAGTTCGATGTGGAGACGGTGCAAAAGCAGCTGGACGCCGCCCAGCCGGGCGAGGAATTCCTGGCTGACGCCCAGGTGCAGTTCCCGCCCGCCGCCACCGAAGAGTTGGAGCAGGCCATGTTCCGGGATGTGATCGGCACCTGCACGACCACCTGCGCCGGCCCCTGGGGCCGCCGCCAGAACATCAAGCTGGCCTCCGCCGCCATCAACGGCCGTATCTATAACCCCGGCGAGGAGTTCTGGTACAACGCCACTGTGGGCCAGCGCACCGAGGCCCGGGGCTTCCAGCCCGCCGCCGCCTACTCCGGCGGCAAGACCGTTACCTCCATCGGCGGCGGTATCTGCCAGGTGTCCTCCACGCTGTACTACTCCGCCCTCATGGCGGATCTGCAGATCGTCCTGCGCTACGCCCATATGTTCGACCCCGGCTATATGCCCGTCACGGGCTGTGATGCCACGGTCAGCTGGGGCGGCCCGGACTTTGCCTTCCGCAACAGCACCAACTACCCCATCAAGATCACCACCAGCTACAACGACGAGACCAACCAGCTGACCATCACCCTGCTGGGTACCAAGATCGACGACCACTATGTGGAGATGACCAACCAGTTCCTCTCCTACTCCGAGCGCAAGACGGTCTATCAGGAGTCCGAGTCCGTGGCCCCCGGCACCACCGAGGTGGAGCAGTACGGCCACAACGGCTACGCCGTCCAGACCTACCGCAACGTCTACGCCGGCGACGGTACGCTCCTCCGCAGCACCAAGGAGGCGTACAGCGACTATGACCGGGCCGACAAGATCGTCCTGGTCGCCCCCGGCGAGCTGCCGCAGTAAATAAAGAAACAGCCCCCTGCCGGGGGCTGTTTTCTGCTTTCGCTGTGTCTTCGCCGGGAGCAGACAGAGAAAAAGACCGGCGAAAGCCGGTCTTTTCTTTCTGCGTATCATTCTCTCCGCAGGGCTTCAATGGGGTTCAGCTTCGATGCCTTCATGGCCGGCACCAGGCCGAACACCACGCCGATGACCATGGAGAAGGCCACGGCGATGATGCACGCCGGTACGCTGATGGCCACCGGTGTCCCCATGATGTGGGACATCATCTCCGCCAGGCCGATGCCCGTGGCCACGCCCAGTATGCCGCCCATGCTGGTCAGCACCGCCGCCTCCGTCAGGAACTGCCAGAGGATGCGGCTCTGCTGCGCGCCGATGGCGATCTTCAATCCGATCTCGCGGGTGCGCTCCGTCACGGACACCAGCATGATGTTCATAACGCCGATGCCGCCCACCACCAGCGAGATAGCCGCGATCCAGATCAACTGCTTGTTGGTGCTCTCCGACAGGCTTTGCAGGTCGCTGGCCTGCTGGAGGAGGTCCTTGGACTCGTACTTGTACTTCGTGGTCCGGATGGCGTTCTCGTTCAGGTACTTGGCCACATTGTCGCCGGCGGCGGTCATGTCGTTGGTGCTGGTGGCCCGCACCGCCGCGTACTGGGGCTCATCATACCGGTACGGTACCGACCAGCACACGTCCGGGATGAAAATGGTCCCCGCTGTGCTGCCGGCGTACATCTGATAATCCTTAAAGCTGTTGATCACCGGTCCGCTGCTGGACCGGGAGGAGACCACACCCACCACGGTGAACGGCATCCCGTTGATCTCGATGGTGCCGCCGATGGGGTTCTCGCCCTGGAACAGCGACTTTGCCGACTTCGCGTCGATCAGCGCCACATTCCGCCGGTTCTCATAGTCCGCCGCCGTGAAGGAGCGTCCGTAGTTCACCGCGTAGTCCACGGCCGTCAGATAGTGGTCGTCCACGCCGTACAGCGACCCGCTGAACGCTGTATTGCCCACGTACACGTTGTCGCACCAATCCCGGGAGTAGTACATACTCACCAGCGACACGCTGCCCAGCTTCTCCATCTCATCCCGCATCTCCCGGGTCACTGGGTCGATACCCTCCGGCAGCGCCGAGTAGTTCAGGTCGAAATAGTTTTGGCTGTCCGTGGCGCCGATGGTCACCCGCACCACGTTGTTGCCCGCGCCGATCAGGTTCTGCTTGATCTGCTCGTTGGTGCCCTGAATGGTGGACACGATGGTGATGATCGCGGCGATACCGATAATAATGCCCAGCATGGTCAGAAACGACCGCAGCTTGTGGCTCCACACGCCCTGAAAGGCGAGATTTATATTTTCCAACATATGGTTATCCCGCCTCCTTTATATGCCGTAGTTGTACAGCTGGTCGGCCGTGGCCTCCTGGGTGTGGGCACCCTCCACCACGTCGCGTCCATAGGGGAACGCCACATAGTCGTCGATGGTCAGCCCGCCCCGTATCTGGGTGTAGCTGCCCCACAGATCCCGGCCGGTCTGTACCCACCGCTGCTCCAGTCTGCCGTCCTCGCCCCGGGCCATCACATAGCTCTTGCCGTTGTCGGTCCGGATGAACATACTCTCCAGATACAGTGAGCTGCCGCTTTCTTCCGCGCTGGTGTCCTTCTGGTACTGTATATCCACATAGTCATTGGGCTGCAAATTCGCATCCTCGGTGACAAACACCTTGAAGGGGTAGTAGGACACGTTACTGTTGCCGTCGCCCCAGTTGTTGCCGTTGCTGGTGGGATAGTCGTCGATGGACACGATGGTGCCCTCGCAGGCCGCTCCGGTCATCCAGCTGCTGATGGATACGCTGTCGCCCACCTGCACGCTGCCCAGATCCATCTCGCTGAGGGTGCCGGTGACGTAATATCCGCCGCCGCCGGACAGCTCCACCACGGCCTCGCTGTTGTTATAGGCCTCGTCCGGGTCCCGCACGGCCTTCACCGTGCCGTCGAACTCCGCGTACACGTTGCCGTCGCCCAGCTCCGCCAGCTTCTTGTCCAGCTTCAGCTTCGCCACCTTCAGGTTGACCTCCTGCTCCTTTACCGCCTGAGTCTTCTCCAGAATGGCCTTGTTAATCTCCAACTGGGTCATGGAGCTGTCCAGCAGCTCGTCGATCTGGGCGATCTTCTTCTGCAGGTCCTGGATTTCCTTGGTGTTGTATTCCCGTGCCTTTTCGGGATAGTCGGGCATACCATTCAGCAGTTCCAGGGAAATTTTCTTCTCAGCTGCGGCGGGCTTGTCGTTGTTGTCGCTGCCATTGCCTTCGTTGGTCAGTACGGTGACGGTGGTCTGACCGGAACCGGTGTCCTCGCCGGAGCTGGTATTGCCGCCGGTCTCACCGCCAGGGGTGGGGTCGGGAGCTGCGTTTACCAGCTTCAGGTGCAGGCCCCAGCTCTCTGTAATGGCGCCGCCGGCGATGTCGCCCTCCCGCTTGAAGGCAACGATATAGGCTTCCGTTTTCTCTGCCAGCAGCGTTTCCAGCGTGGCCTGATCCAGTGTCAGTGTGCCGGTGTAGATGTAGTACAGGGGCTTATCCTTGGTGTTGCCAAGATTGCCCTCCACGGTGACAAAACCGGGGGTTACCGGGTCTTTGTACCCGGCGGCCTTGTCCGCATCCTCTATCAGCTTATCCAGCTTGCTCTGCAGGCCGTTGCGCTCCGCCTGCAGCGTCTCCTTGTTCTTCGCCTTCTTCAGCAGCTCCAGCTCGTTCTTCATGACCTCCAGGTTCTCCGTCTGCCGGTCATAGTCGATCTTGGCGCGCTCCACGGTGGCCTGTGTCAGGGTGGAGTCATAGCTCACCAGCGCCGTGCCCTTCTTGACGCTGTCGCCCTCCTTGACCCACACCTTCTTCACCGTCTGGCTCTGGGAGATGTAGATCTTCTGCAATTTGTCCGTGGTCACCATGCCGCTGGTGTTGGAGGTGTCCCCCCAGTAGTCGGTCATGGCGAAGTCGTTGACGGCGTATACGTTCACGTCGCCCCGCTGGGCGTTCCGGGCGATGGTCAGTCCGCCCCACACCGCGCCGCACACGCCCACCACGCAGGCGGCGGCGATAATGCCCTTTTTCAGCTTCTTGCTCATGCGCGGCTTCTCACCGTCGGGGCGCTTTTCGCCGATATGCAGCTTTTCCCGCAGCGTCAGCTTCTCACTCATAGTCATCACCTCCCGACAGTACGCCGTCCCGTATGGTCATGACCTTGGCGGCGTGGTTGGCGATGGAATGGTCGTGGGTGATCATGATGATGGTGGAGCCGCTGTCATGCAGCTGCTGAAACAGCTCCATCACCGCCGCGCCGCTGGCGCTGTCCAGCGCGCCGGTGGGCTCGTCGGCCAGCAGCAGCTTCGGCTTGCCCACGATGGCCCGTGCGATGGCCACCCGCTGGCACTGTCCGCCGGACAGCTGGTCCGGCCGGTGATCCACCCGGTCGGAAAGCCCCACTGTCTCCAGCGCGGCCCGGGCCCGTTCCAGCCGTTCCGCCTTCTTCACCCCGCCGTACAGCAGGGGCAGCGCCACGTTCTCCACCGCCGTCAGCTTGGGCAGAAGGTTGAAGCTCTGGAACACGAAGCCCAGCTCCTTGTTCCGCACCTCCGCCAGCTGCTTGTTGTTGCAGGTGGTCACGTCCCGTCCGCCCAGCAGATAGCTGCCGCTGGTGGGCACGTCCAAACACCCGATCAGGTTCATCAGCGTGGTCTTGCCGCTGCCGGAGGGACCCATGATAGCCAGGTATTCCCCCTCCTCCACGTCAAGGTTCACGTTTTTCAGGATATGTGCCACGGACTTTCCCATGGGGTAGTCCTTGCATATATCGCGCATTTCCAAAATCATATTCAGCCCTCCATCGGCGGAATGATCGCCGGCGCGGAGGCGTCCGCGCCGCCGGGCAGCGCGGTCACGGTGCTGCCGTCGTCCGTGACGGGGTCGTTCCCAGCGGGCATATCGCCGCCGTCCATGCCGTCCATGGGCACGTTTTCGTCGATTTTTTCACCGTCGCCCTCGGGGTATACCTCGCCGCCGCTGGCGCCGGGGTCAAAGGTGCCCTCGTCATAGGTGATGCACGTCATGCCTGCCTTCAGGCTCTCGTCCGGGAAGGCGATGTAGTCCTCCGCCGTCAGGCCGTCCGTCACGGGATAGGTGTCCGTCTCCGTGTTGTACTCGCCCAGGGTGATGCTCCGCTTTTCCAGCTTGCCCTTGCTGTTCTGAGCCCACACCCAGGGCTTGCCCTCGGCGTCGTTGATGAAGTAGCTGGGCAGGTTGATCAGGCTCTCGTCCTGGGTGTCCTCCTGACCGTAGTCCGGCTCTATGTACACGTGCTGGCCCATCAGCAGGCCCTCGCCGTCGCCCTCCAGCGTCACATAGAAGGGGTACTTGCTGGACATAGCCGTGTCGCTGTCGCCGTAGTCGCTGCGGCTCTGCTGGGCGTTGTTCCAGTCGATGGAGCTGATGCTGCCCTTCCACGTCTGGTCGCTGACCCGGGAACGGATGACCACCGCCGTGCCCTCAGTCAGCACGCCGGCGTTGTTTTCATTCACATAGCCCTTGATGCGGAAGCCGCCCGTCTCCACGATGGTCATGAACGGCAGGGCGTTGCCGGAGTTGTCCGTACCGCCGTCCGGGTTCAGGGACTGCACCTCGCCGTCCACCGGAGACTTGACGGTGCTGTCGGCGGTGTTGGCCTTCAGCTTCTCAATGTCCTTTTTCTTCGTGGCGATGTTGGCCTTCGTCTCCAGCACCTTCACGTTCTGCTCCCGCAGGTCCAGGGCGTACTGCCGCTTGGTGGCGTCGTCATAGGTGCTGTCCATCAGCTTCTGTATGTTCTCCAGCTCCGCCTGCTGGTCCTCCAGCGTGGCGTTCAGCTGCTCCAGCTCCAGCTGGGCCATCTCCAGGTCGGTGCGGATCTGGCTGAGGTCATAGGTCAGCAGCACGTCGCCCTTTTTCACGCTGTCGCCCACCTTCACCTTGATGGTGTCGATGGTCATGGCGTCGTTTTTCTTGATGGTCGTCTCGCCCAGCGGGCTGACGATGCCTGCGAACCGGTCCGCCAGACCTACGGACCCCAGCCCGCAGATCATAGACACCGACTGCACGGAGGCCTCGCCCTCCGCTGCGCC
>ENA-UEOM01000308-UEOM01000308.1-human-gut-metagenome-genome-assembly--contig:-NODE-308-length-22132-cov-17.078214_pt1 | contig 22132 bp, 16 predicted proteins | sample MGYA00242993_ERZ507994 | MGnify/ENA primary metagenome ERZ507994 (study PRJEB26167, sample SAMN06115536) | human gut metagenome | host: Homo sapiens | place: China:Neimenggu | collected 2014-11-07... | reverse complement strand
AACTTCTCGGGACTTGTCCAAAGGGACGGGTCCCGTTTTTTGAAACTTCGTTCAGACACACTCAAAGAAACAGTATCTTCCTTTGGGTTTATAATGGGGCCGGAAGCGGCCTTCCAAGGCAAAGTTAGCCATTTTCCCGCACCTGCCACCATGCCATGTGGGAAATTATGAGTAACTTCGTGGGGAAATTCATAAACCACACCTCATGTGCAAAAGACTCCTCGCCGCACTGCTCGGCACACTCTCACTGGCATCGCTCCAGGCTCAGCAGAAATACACAAACCCTGTCTTTGACCAAGACACGCCCGACCCCACCGTGGTACAGGCTCCTGACGGCGCCTTCTATGCCTATGGTACCGGCGGTACCTGCCGCAAGAGCAACGACCTGATACACTGGACCGACGAGGGTGTAGCGCTGGAGCGTCCCACATGGAACGACTCTGTGCGGACAGACAAGAACGGCAAGCAGCACCCCATGCGCTTCAGTCTGTGGGCTCTCGACGTAAGCCGGGTGAAGAAGGACAGGTATCTGGTGTATTACGCATCAGCCTTCTGGGGCAATGAGACACGCACGGGCCTGGGAGTGGCAGAAGGCACTTCACCCACACACTTTACCGACCGTGGACGCATGTTCCGCAGTACAGAGATTGGAGTACAGAACAGCATCGACCCCTGCTATGTAGAGGAAGGACGCCGGAAATACCTTGTGTGGGGCAGCTTCAGCGGACTCTACATGGGTCAGCTGAGCAAGGACGGCAAGCAGCTGAAGCGCCCCAACGAGTTGATCCAGCTGGCAGGCAAGGCCTTCGAAGGAGCCATGATTTTCAAGCGGGGCGGATATTATTACCTGTTTGCCAGCGTAGGCACATGCTGCGAAGGCGAGCGAAGCACCTACCGCACCGTGGTGGGACGCTCACGCCGGCTGGCTGGCCCGTATGTGGATAGGCAGGGAGGACGCATGCTGGACAATCATTACGAGACGGTCATAAAGGGCAACGACCGCTGGCGCGGTCCGGGTCACAACAGCGAGATAATCACTGACAAGAAGGGCCAGACGTGGTTGCTCTATCACGCCTTCGATGCTCAAGACCCCTCCAAGGGCCGTGTGCTCCTGCTCGACCGCTTGCTCTGGGACCAGGATGGCTGGCCGTCGGTGGCAGGCGGAACGCCCAGCACCACCCCGCAAGACGCTCCTGCACTGTAGGCAGAAACTGCTCCCACCCTTCCACCAAGCGGAGGCGTATGCAGTGGGAGCACAGTTCCACCCACTCTCCTATACATTATATATACAGGCTCCTACGCGAAGCCTGACTTCCGTCATGCCGCTGGGGAAGCCACGAAGACCTGGCTCCCAATCGTCTTTCTGCCGTATGAAGAAGATGACGCAGCCCCATGAAGAATGGGGCTCTTGCTTATAGAAGAGAATTTCCAGCCCAACGGGAAATGTGTTTCTCTCCTACAGAAAAGCCACCACAGGACTATACAGGAAGCCACCCTGTCCCCTGGGGAAGAAGTTACGCTTCCATGGAGAAGACTTTTCTCTCCCATAGAAAGCGGAGGGCAAGGCGGCAGGAGGTTGGGGGCAGAAAGACAGGGCAGAAGATACAGTGCGCTGCACCGGCCATCGCAGCACGCTGCATCAAGCATCGTAGCGCACTGCATCAAGCATCGTAGCGCACTGCCTTTTCGGGGGCTTCACCGTTCACCATTGACTGCAAGCCACAGTCTGCCGTCCGTCATGCCGAAGCAGACGAAAAAGCTGCGCGATGAACGGCACCGCACAGCTCTTTCCGAATTTCTATTCACGCTTTCCATTCCCCCTGGGGGACACAGTCTCCAGCTGCCTTATCGCAGTTGCTCCAGGCGGTCGTAACTCATCTGCAGAATGGTCTTGGCCTTGTGGATGCGGTCGGGCGAGGGGGCTGGCTGCTCGGTGATAGGCTTGCGGCTGGTGATGTCGAACACGCTCACACCGGTGCTGTCAGCAAAGAGGATGCCGCTGGGGAAGGAGCTGTAGGCGAAGGGATAACTGTAATTACGGCTCAACACATTGCGGCTCCAGGGGAAATCCTGGTGGCTGATGCCCATCTGGCTGAGCAGTGTGGCAGCCAGGTCGCTCTGGTTCATCAGCACCTCCATGCGGCGAGGCTCACGTATGGCACCGCCCAACCACAGCATGGGAGCGTGGAAGAACTCGGGCGACTCATAGGTGAGGTCGTAGAGGAAGCCGTGGTCGGGGATGAGGATGACCAGCAGATTGTCCCACTGAGGGGTGTTGCGCAGGCTGTCGATGAGCGTTGTCACGCAATGGTCAGTGAAGGCAAAGGCATTGAGCTTCTTGTCGCTGAGCCTGTGGTAAGGCACTTCGAAGGGCTCATGGCTGGAGAGCGTCTGGAAGGTCATGTGCCAAGGCTCGGGCATCTGTCCGCCTGCTATCATCTCATAAGTGCGGCGTGCGGTCACACTATCGTTGGCTCCCCACTTGCTCTCGCTGGTCTCACGCTTGGGGAAGTCGGCTGCGCTGGTGAGCTGACGGTAGCCCGTGGCCACCAGATAGCCTTTCTTGTTCATGATGGTGATGTCTCCGCCGTAGAGGTAACCCGTGTGGTAGCCCTCGCGCTGCAGGCTGCGGGCCAGTGAGGGCAGGTGATTGAGCTTCTCGGGAAGGCGCATCAGGCTCACGGTGGGATAACTCACCCACCCGCTGAAGGCGCTCACCGTACCACGGTCGGTGCGGAAACTGTTGGAATAGAAGCGGGTCCAGAAGATGCTCTGGGGTATCAGGCGGCTCATGCCAGGAGCCACATCGGGCAATCCTCCCAGCTCGTGCACGAACTTGCTGCCGAAACTCTCCATCAACACAACCAGCACATTGGGGCGCTTCACCCGCAAGAGGGTATCCTGGATATCTTCTGTCTCACCGGGGTAAAGTCCCTCGAAGGACCGGGCCAGCGACTTGTCGTCCTGCCAGTTGAACTGTCCGCCGAAGTCCTTGGTCTTGCTCAACGATGAGAGCAGGCTGAATGCGGGGTTCACGGCAGCATGATTGAGGAAGAGCGAAGGGCTGTAATAGGCTACACCCACATTCATCACTCCCTGCTGCACGCCGCCACGTATGCCCACAAAGAGTGCGCCGCCACACAGGACGAGCAGCACTGTGTGCACCAGTCTGCGGCGCACAGCGGGGAAATGCACGGGCGTGCGGCGCAGGAGCAACCATCCTGCCAGCACCGCCAGAAGCAGTATGCCGCCCACACGGGTAATGATGAACAGGGGGCTGACACTGCTGGTGGCACCCTCGGGATTCTGCATGTAACCGAAGATGGCTGCATTGAGTTTGAACTTCCAGAACTCATAGAGCACCGTATCACCGCCGATGATGACAGCCAGCAATACTGCCACCACCGTGAGGTAGGGCCAAAGCACCCATCGCAGAGGCAGGTTGCGCCACCACACCGATATGAGTGCAAGCAGCAGGGGAAGGGCGGTAACATACCCGGCCGTACTGATATCCATGGTGAGGCCATGCCACCACACCTGCCAGGCGTCGGCACATCCGAAGGGCGATACATCGGCATTGTACATCAGAAACACCATCTTGCCCAAGGCAAAGAGGAGCAGCAAGCTGAGCCACAAGCGCAGCAGATACAGGATACGTGACATGTTTTCTGGGATTTAGGAATGGAATTTCACTGCTGGGCAGGTGCCTTGCCTGCCTCGTGCTTCTGCACCGAGAGCCAGTCGTAACTGGTCTGCAACACCGCCTTTGCCTTGCGTACACGTTCCTCGCCACCAGCTCCCTCATCGGTTACCAGGCTATTGGCAGTGATGTCGAAGAGCGACACACCGGTGTGGTCCTTCCACATGATACCGGCAGGGAAGTCGCTATACACAAAGGGGTTGACGTAGTTGCGGCTGAGCACATTGCGGCTCCAGGGATAATCCTGGTGCGGCACACCCATCTGGCTGAGCAGTGTGGCAGCCAGGTCGCTCTGGTTCATCAGCACACTCATGCGGCGTGGCTCACGAATGGCACCGCCCAGCCAGAGCATAGGTGAATGGAAGAACTCGGGATCCTCATAGCTTTGCTTGTAGAGGAAACCGTGGTCGGGTATCATGATGACCAGCATGTTGTCCCACTGGGGAAGCGTCTGCAGGCTGTCAATCAGCTGCCCCAGGCAGTGGTCGGTATAGGCAAAGGCATTGAGCTTCTCGTCCTCCAAGCGATGGTAAGGCACCTTCCAAGGCTCATGGCTCGACACAGTCTGATAGGCCATAAACCACTGGTCGGCCGTATCACGACGGGCGATACGGTGGAAGGTCTTCATTGCCGAAGTGCTGTCATTGGCTCCCCAGGTGCTGTTTATCTCGTCGGGAGTGAAAGCGGAGTTGTCCATCAGCTCCTCGAAACCCATGTTCTGCAGGTAGTCGTGCTTGCCCATGTTGGTCATCGCACCGGGATAGAGGTAGGTGGTGCTGTAGCCTTCACGGGCCAGACTATGCGCCAGCGATGGCAAATGCGGGTGCAGCCAAGTCTCCTTCATAAGGCACACATCAGGGTAGGCAAGCATGCCGCTATAGGTACTCACCGTGCCTCGGTCGGTGCGGAAACTGCAACTGTAGTAGTTGTCCCAGAAGATGCCTTGGGGAATGAGGCGGCTCCAGTTGGGCGCCACATCGGGCAGGCCGCCCAGTTCCTCTATGAAGCGACCTCCGAAGCTCTCTATCAGCACGACAAGCACATTGGGACGCTCAGTACGGAGCAGGGTATCCTGAATGTCCTCGGTATCCTGTGGATAAAGGCCGTCAAAGGTCTTGGCACGCTCCTCCTCGCTCAGATAATCGAAGCGATGAGCCGGTTCGGTGGTCCAGGGAAAGGAGGAGACGAAGGCATATACGGGATTGACGGATGCATGATTGCGGAACAGGCTCTTCCCCTCACTGTAGCTGTCGCCCACATGCGTGCAGGCCAGACTGATGGCGGAGAAGGCTCCCACGATAATCAGCATGTTGCGCATCCAGCCCTGCCATACGGCCGACTGCGGCAAGCGACGCGGTGTGAGCATCACACAAGGCACCACCACCCACAGCACCATGAGCACTGCGGTAATGACACGAGAGATGAGGAACCAGGGGCTCACGCTGTTGGAAGCGCCCTCGGGAGAGGCTGCATAACTAAGCACCACCGCGCTGAGCTTGAATTGCCAGAACTCATACATGACTGCATCGGCCACGATGATGGCTGCCACACAGAAGCCTGCTATAATATAATAAGGAGTAAGCAAGGCGCGTAGAGGCAGGCTCTGACGGCGCGAGGCAGCAAATGCAAGCAGCGCCACAGGCAACAGGAACAGGGCTGCCATCGAGAAGTCATGGGCCAGCAAGCCTGCATGGCAGGCTCCGAAAACGTCGCCCAGTGAGAGTGCCTCGATATGACGGTTATAGACGATGAAGCCTAACCTGCCCACCAGAAAGACCAGCAGGAGGTGGCAGAAGAGTATCTCCAGGAAATGCAAATGCTGTTTCATCACAAAGTAATCTTGATGCAAAGTGGCTCAAAGCTGCTGCAACTCGGTGAGGCGCTTGTAATATCCGCCCAATGCAAGCAGTTCGTCGTGCGTACCATGCTCCACGATACGACCCTCGTGCAGCACATATATCTCGTCGGAATTGCGTATGGTGCTCAGGCGATGCGCGATGCTGATGGTGGTGCGGCTCTTCATCAGGCGCTCCAGAGCCTCCTGCACCAGATGTTCACTCTCGGTGTCGAGGGCGCTGGTAGCCTCATCGAGGATCAGGATGGGCGGGTTCTTCAGTATGGCACGCGCTATGCTGATGCGCTGACGCTGGCCTCCGCTGAGCCGGCAACCGCGGTCGCCCACCATGGTCAGGTAGCCAGATTCGGTCTGCATAATGAATTCATGGGCGTTGGCAACGCGTGCTGCGGCCTCCACCTGCTCCTGCGTAGCGCCTTCCACGCCGAAGGCTATATTATTGAAGATGGTATCATTGAACAGGATAGCCTCCTGATTGACATTGCCTATCAGGCTGCGCAGAGAACGGATGGAGAGTGAACGGATATCCACGCCGTCGATGGTGATGCTACCCTGCTGTATGTCATGGTAGCGGGGAATGAGATCGACCAGCGTACTCTTGCCGCTGCCCGACTGCCCCACGAGGGCTATGCTGCGGCCCACAGGAATGGTGAGATTGATGTGGGAGAGCACTTCGCGGTCGTCCTGATAGCAGAAACTCACGTCGTGGAAGCATATCTCGCGCTTCAGGCCAGCTATCTGCACAGGGTGCTCCACCTCCTTGATGGAATTCTCGGCATGCAGTATCTTCTCTATGCGCTCCATGCTGGCCATACCCTTCTGAATGGCATAACCGGCCTTGCTCAAGTCCTTGACAGGCTGCAGGGTAGTGTATAGGATGACCAGATAATAGATAAAGAGATTGGCATCGATGCTGCTTGCTCCGGTGAAGATAAGCCATCCGCCGAACCACAGCACGATGGCAATCATCACGGTGCCAAGGAATTCGCTCACAGGATGAGCGGCGCTCTGTCGCATGGCCACGCGGGTAGCTATGCGCCTGTAATCGTCATTGACGGCCGTAAAACGGCGCATCATCTTCTTCTCCGCAATGAATGCCTTGATGATGCGCAGGCCTCCCAGAGTCTCCTCTATCTGGCTCATACTGTCGCTCAGGCGCGATTGCATGAGCAGCGAACGAGCCTTGAGCCTCCTGCCCACAGAGCCTATACCCCATGCCAGGAGGGGTACCACGAGCAGCGTGAAGAGCGTAAGCTGCCAACTGATGCAGATGAGCGTCACCAGATAGACCACTATGAAGATGGGGTTCTTCACTATCATATCGAGCGAGCTGCTTATACTGGCATCCACCTCATTGACGTCCGTCGATACGCGCGTCAGTATGTCACCCTTACGTTCATCGGAGAAGAAACTCAGGGGCAGGCTGATGATCTTACGGTAGATATCGGCCCGGATGTCACGGATGACACCCGTGCGCAGCGGCATGAGCATGGCCGAACCGCCAAAGTAAGTGGCTGTCTTGAAGAAGGTGAGCACGCAGAGCACGAGTCCGAGCAGCAGCAAGGTGGTGGATGGACCGTAGCGCTCGATGAGTTGCTGCGAGTAGAAGTAGCCGTTGTTCTTGGCTACATCAACAAACGCACCCCATCCCCCGGTGCCCCAAGGTATGAATGCGAAATGCTCGTCATTGACCTTGAAGAGTATCTGCAGTATAGGAAGAAGGATGGAGAAGGAGAATACGTTGAAGAACGCAGCCAGCACATTCATCAGAAAAGTGCCGGCGATAAAACGTTTGTAACGGGCAAGGTAGCCGCCCATTGTACGGAAGAATTCCCTCATGATAGGCTTGTGTGTTACTTCCGACCGAAGTCGGCGGGAATCTCACCCCACTGGGCGGTCTCCCACTTGATTACTTGTGCATGGTGAGGATGCTGGCGCAACCACTCCTCTGCCCTTGCTATCAGGGCGTAGAGGGGCTCTGTGCGGGCATTCCTCTCCAGCTTGGTCTTGCACTTGCCGCCCTTTACCCAGTTGATGGCATTGCGGCTGTCGCTATAGATTTTCATGTTCCAACCCTTCTGGCAGATAAGTGCAAGAGCATGGACAATGGCCAGAAACTCCCCTATGTTATTGGTTCCGTGCACGGGTCCATAGTGGAAAAGCTGCTGGTTATTGCCCAGATACACCCCCTGATACTCCATGGGACCGGGATTTCCGCTGCATGCGGCATCCACCGCAATGGCATTGTAGTCGATATTCTCGGGCAATGCCTTGGGGGCAGACGGTGCTTTGCGTACAGCGGCAGGTGTCTGATAGTCCTCGGGGGAGGCCAGTGCACGCTCTGCCTCAGCACGTGTGGCAAAGGACTTGTAGCGTGCTCCCTTGTATCCCTTGACGTGTTGCAGGCATTCCTCCCACGTGGTGTAAATACCCGGGGAGACGCCTACCCACACGACATAGAACTTGTTCTTGCCTGCCATCCGATGCTGTTGATTGGAACGGAGAGCGGATTACATGCGCTCGGGCACCTCGATGCCCAGCAGACCCATACCGTTCTTCACCACCTGGCTCACGGCAGCCGAGAGGGCCAGACGGAACACCTTCTTGTCCTGGTCAGGCTCGCGCAGCACGCTCAGGTCGTGGTAGAACTGGTTGTACTCCTTCACGAGTTCGTAGCAGTAGTTGGCTATGGCACTGGGATTATAGTCATTGCCGGCCTGGCGCACCACAGCGGCAAAGCCCTGCAAGTGCTGTATGAGGCTTATCTCCTTGGCGGTCAGTTCGGCTGTAAGAGGCAGTTCGGCCGGCACCTGTGTGCCCTCGGCCTCGGCCTTGCGCAGGATACTGCGGATACGTGCATAGGTATATTGGATGAAGGGACCCGTGTTGCCATTGAAATCGATGCTCTCTTCGGGATTGAAGAGCATATTCTTGCGGGCATCCACCTTCAGTATGAAGTACTTGAGGGCACCCAGTCCCACGCGACGTGCTATCTCGTGAGCCTCCTCGGGCGTGATGTTCTCCAGGCGGTTCACCTTGTCTGCGCTCATCTGTGCGGCGTTCTCCACCATGCTCTCGATGAGGTCGTCGGCATCCACCACGGTGCCTTCGCGGCTCTTCATCTTGCCGTTGGGCAGCTCTACCATGCCATAAGAGAAGTGCACGAGGTCCTTTCCCCACTTGAAGCCAAGCTTGTCAAGCAGGATAGAGAGCACCTGGAAGTGGTAGTTCTGTTCGTTTCCCACCACGTAGATCATCTTGTCGATGGGGAAGTCCTGGAAGCGCAACTTGGCTGTGCCAATGTCCTGGGTCATATACACGCTGGTGCCGTCGGAGCGCAGCAAGAGCTTCTCGTCGAGTCCTTCCTTGGTGAGGTCGGCCCACACAGAGCCGTCGGGACGGCGGTAGAAGAAGCCTTTCTGGAGTCCCTCCTCCACCTTCTCCTTACCTTCGAGGTAGGTCTGGCTTTCGTAGTATATCTTGTCAAAAGACACGCCCAATGCCTTGTAGGTCTCGTCGAAGCCCTCATACACCCACTCGTTCATCTTCTTCCAGAGTGCGCGCACCTCGGCATCGCCCTGCTCCCACTTCACCAGCATCTCGTGTGCTTCGCGGATGAGGGGTGCCTCCTGCTTGGCCTTTTCCTCGGCCTGCTCCTCTGCCATACCCTGGGCCATGTACTGCGCCTTGAGTTCCTTCACCTCTTCGCGGTAATGCTTGTCGAATGCCACGTAGTAGTCACCGATGAGATGGTCGCCCTTCTTGCCGCTCGACTGGGGTGTCTCGCCGTTTCCCCAGCGCAGCCAGGCCAGCATGCTCTTGCAGATGTGTATGCCTCGGTCGTTCACGATATTGGTCTTCACCACCTTGTTACCGTTGGCCTCCATGATGTTTGCCAAGGCCCAACCCAGAAGGTTGTTCCTCACGTGGCCCAGATGAAGGGGCTTGTTGGTATTGGGGCTGCTGTACTCTATCATCACCAGGGGCGATGACTCGGTGACAGGAGTGAAGCCATAGCGGGGATTCTGCCAGATGTCCTGCAGCAGGCTTATCCAACAGGCGGGCTGGATACTGAGGTTGAGGAATCCCTTCACCACATTGAACCCACGCACCACACCGGGGAGGTTGGCCACCAGATACTGGCCCAGGTCCTGGGCGGTGTCCTCTGGCTTCTTGCGGCTGATGCGCAGGAAGGGGAACACCACCAGTGTGAGCTCACCCTCGAATCCCTCACGTGTCTCCTGCAGAACCACAGAACCCTGTGGCGCGCTCTGCCCATACATCTCCATTATACCGGCCTCCACGGCCTTCACTATCTGGTCTGTCATCGTTGTCTTATGTGTATATATAATAATGTATAAAATGTTGCGGGTGCAAAATTACGGTTTTTCGGCGAATGAGGCAAATATATGACGCGGGGGATGCAGGCGCACGGCTCAGTCGCCCCTTTCTGCCTCGCGTTTGGCACGTTCGTCCTCCATTTGCTGCCGCTTCACGGCTTCGTCGAGGAGTTCGTTGAATGTCTTCTGCCTGTCATAGTTCTCCAGCACGCGGCGCATCTTCTTCTTCCTTCGCTCCGACTTGCGTTGCTTGATGGCAAAGGGGTGCAGCATCTTGTCCTGCAAGCCCGGTGCCACCTTCTCGATAACGTCGCCCAGCGACATGGACCGAGGTCCGCGGCTGCGCCCCACCGTCTTTTCCAGAGCCCGCACAACGGGCAGCACCGAGTCGGGGCGCACCACCACCTCGCGCAGAGTATCGGCGCGCAGGCTGTCACGCCGCGCACTGTCGCGTGCGGCGGTCTGCGCTGTGTCGGCCGGTGCTGCGCCACCCACAGCCACGGGGCACGCCACAGCCCATGCCTGCACTGGCAGGAGCAGGCACACGAGGATGACGGTCAGGAATATACACAAGCCCTTCATAATGTGCAAAGTTACCGCATCTTTTGCAGCGGGCAAAGGAATTGGCCTACTTTGCCAGCCATCTGGTTTGACTTTTAGATTTGTTCACACAAGAGAAAGCAGGAGAGCAAAGGATTCCCGAGAGACGGGTTGCCATACGGAGCAAGAAGGCAGAAGAGGCATCCGGCAGGCGGTGCGGAGTTCCGCCCATCCTCCCTGGCGGGAGCAGATACGGTTGTGGAGCCATGAACGAAAAGCGCCGCACCATGACGGGCACGATGACCCCCGGAAAAACGCAGCGCGCTGCGGTGGCAATCGCAGCGCGCTGTGAAAGGCGATGCACCGCGCTGCAACAGCCGATGCACCGCAGTGCGGGCCATGGTGCTCAGCGCACCAGCAGCTTGCGCCCGCCAGTGACATAAAGGCCGGAGGCAAGCTGGCCACACAGGCGGGGTGTGCCGCAGGGTGCCACGCAGCGGCCATCAAGCGTGTAGATACCCACCTGGGCGGCATCACGGGATGCCTCGGGTACAGCCTCCAGCGCACTTGCGTTGTCATCGGCAGGGAAGAGGAGCATGATGGCGGGCATGCCGCTGGCGCTGTAACTGTCTATCTGGCTGTCGGCCTGAGTGTCCTGGAGGAAGTTGCCACAGGAGATTCCGCGCACCTGGTCACGATGGTCCCAGGCCCATTGCATGTTGCGCCTCATCATGCCCAGATACTGTGTCTGGCCGCACTCATACACCAGCGTGTGCATGTACTGGGCAAAGATGGCGGCATAGACACCCTGCTCCACACCTGTCTCATAGGGCAGGATGCCGCCTCGGCACATCTTGCTGAATACGTAGTTGGCACCCTGCTTGGCCTTGTTGAGATAGGTCACATCGCCCGTCAACTGGTAGAGCAGGCAGCTGGCACCGATGTAGGTACCCTGATTGTAGAGGTGGTCCTTGAACTCGGGGCCGCCTCCGTGGATGCCGTCAGCCACGCGGCCGTCCTGCACCAGCGTCTTGTCGGCCCATGCGTATATCTCCCGAGCCTTCTCCAGATACCACTCCTTGGTCTGCTGGGTAGGGCGATCAGCAGTGGGAACGGCACGTCCCTCGGGCACGTTACGGTGCAGCAGGCAGGCTGCTATCACCGTGGGGAAGTTGATGCAGGCCGAGCGGAAGTCACCCTTCTGGTGTGGCTTGGGCTTGTCGATGGGCTGCCACTCCCAGAACATGCCTCCGCCCAGGCCACGCGCAGGGTCGGCATAGGAACCGTCATCGCCTACACGGGCCGAGCCATACCACACGCGGCAGAAACTACGCTCGCTGTAGGTGAGGTACTCGCGGCTTGAGAAGGTCTCATAGGCGCGTGCCAAGGCCACTGTCCACCACATGATATCGTCATAGACAAACCATCCGGTGTTGGTGTTGCAGTCGTCGAAGTTGAAGTTCACATACTGGGCTTTCTCGCCCAAGTATATTCTGCGGTGCAAGGCTTTGTACTTGTCCTGGCGCACCTTGTCGCCCTGTGCCACCGCACGGCGGTATGCGTTCTGCACCATATCGTAGAAGATGGCCTGGCACCAGATGGCTGCAGCGCCGTTCCAGCGGTCAACGGCATTCACGCGGGCCGAGTGGTCGCGGTAGATGTACTTCTTGGTATCGAGGAAGATGCGGTTGAAGTCCTCATACGTCTGCCATTGGACAGAGTCGGTGAAGGTGTATTGTGCGCGGGCAAAGAGTGCTCCGCAGATGCAGGTAAGGATAAGGATAAATCTTTTCATTATGTTAATCTTCTATTTGAATGCCAATCAGAATAAGGAAAAGCGGCTGCGCACCACATGGCGCATCCGCACAGATGGCATGCGCGCCCTGCATGCCTCCGTCACAGGAGCACACAAGGCGCGTATGGTAAGGTCAGAGTTCCTTGATTTTCACGTTCTTGAACCACACCTCGTTGCCGTGGTCCTGGAGCAGGATACGGCCATCGCGGTTGCCGAAGTCGGGCCAGTTGCGGTACTTGCTATAGGCTACCAGGGCATTCCACTCCTGCGTGCCACGCTCATACTCGAGCAGTTTCACGCCATTGAGCCAGTGCTCCACGTGACAGTCCTTGACGATGATGGTGGCCGTGTTCCATGCTGTGATGTCAAACGGCTTGTCGTCGGAGACGGGGATGAGGTCGTAGAGCGCACCCAGCTTGCGGTTTCCCTTCACGCCCAGCTTGGCATCGGGATGGCGCAGGTCGTCCAGTATCTGGAACTCGCAACCTATTGCACTGCCCTCGCCACGGTTCATGTCGGGATCCACAAAGTACTTGATGCCGCTGTTGGCACCCTCTGTGATCTTGAAATCAACCTTGAGAATGAAGTTGTGGTAGGTCTTCTCGGTCACGATGTCACCGCCGTTGCCGCTCTCGGCACCTGTGGCGGCCTCCACCTTGAGGATGCCATCCTCTATGCGCCAACCCTTCTGGGGAAAGGTAGTGAGCTTGGCACCACGCCACCCCTGGGTGGTCTTGCCGTCCCACAGAAGCTTCCAGCCCTCGCGCTGCTCCTGCTCTGTGAGCACATTGTCGGCCGTAGGCTGAACCTCGGGAGCAGGGGTGGTCACCTTCTTCTTGGCTGCTGCGGGCATCACCACAAGCAGCAGCATGAGAAAAACAATCTTTTTCATCAGGCTTACATTATACGTTTAGTCGAGTTTGTAATAGTCCTCCCAACCACGGCGCGGCGGCATGCCGGTGAGCATTGCATTGGCAAACTCATTGTTGGTAAAGCGCTTGGTGCGCGGATCGAAGAAGAGCTGTGTGTTGAGACGCTGCGCTATCACACCCAGGCAGAACACCTGGCAGAGCACTCCCGCTATCTGGAAGGGCGAACGGGTCTTCTCTATGCCCTGGCACGCACGCAGGAAGTTGACGTAGTGATTGCTGGGACTCTTGGGCACCTGAGGCAGCTTGTCCTTCATGGCCTCGGCCTTCTCCTTGGGGATGATGCTGAGTGTGCTGCCATGGCTGGCTCCCTTGAAGATGAGGTCACGGCTGTAGATGATCTTGCCGGGGTTGAGTTTCTGCTTGGTGTATTCGCCCTGACCGCTCGCAGGAATGCCGTCGGCCAGTTCGCTCTCGCCGAATCCGGCGGGCAGGGGAGGCAGATTATCCACTCCGTCATACCAGGTCACATCGCATGGGGGCATGTTGCCGCGTGCGCCGAAGCGGAACAGGATGGTGCTGCTGTAGGGGTAGAAGAACTCATTATGGTTCTTGGCATACTGCATGCTTACCTCATAGGGAAGCCCCAGATTGAGGAACTCGTGCACGGTGTCGAGCAAGTGTGCTCCCCAGTCACCCAGTGCGCCCATGCCGAAATCGTACCAACTGCGCCAGTCACCCTGGTGGAAGAGCTTACTGAAATTGTGATAACGCACGCCGCCATGCCATACATCCCAGTCCATACCCTGTGGAATGGCATCGCCCTCGGGCATCTTGATCATGTTCCAGTCGTATTTGTGCCAGCGACGGTCGTTGTTCATGTGGGCCACCACCGAAGTGACGTCCTTGATGATGCCAGCTTCCTGCCATGCCTTGAACTGGAAATAGTTGCCCTCTGAGTGGCCCTGATTACCCAGTTGGGTCACTACCTCGGGATGACGATTGGCCATCTCGATGAGGAGCTCGCCCTCCTGGAAGGTGCGCATGAGCGGTTTCTCGCAATAGACATGCTTGCCGTACTTCATGGCCATCATCACTACGAAGAAATGCGTATGGTCGGGGGTGCTCACCGCAACGGCATCAAAGTGGTCGGCATACTCCTCGAAAAGCTTGCGGAAGTCGGTATAGCGCTTGGCGTTGGGGTACTTGGCGAGCACCTTCTGGCACTGCTTGCCCTGCAGGTCAACGTCGCACAGGGCCACCACATCTACCATGTTGGTCTTGGCAAACTCGTTGATGTTCTGCTCACCGCGGTTTCCGATGCCTATGTAGGCAATCTTCACCTTCTCTCCCTTGGCGTGCTTGGTCTCCTTGCTGGTCATTGCAAACACGTTTCCAGGGGTCAGAGTCAGCCCGGCTGTAGCCAAGCCCACTCCCTTCAGGAAATCTCTTCTTGTGGACATACTGTTATGTTTTAAGGGCTAAATTGCTTTATCTTCCCCACAAATTTAGCAATAATAATCCCACCCAGCACTATAAAAGAGACAATTTTTGCAAATAGAACCTCTATTTTTGCCTTTTGAAGCAAGCAAAACGGCTTTTTGAGAGAAGGAAGGCGGCCTGAAGGGCCTCTGCCGACAACCTTCTCCTTCAAAAACGGAAAGAAGCCTCATCGCACAACACTTTGGACAAAAGGAATCAGAGCAGAAGCCTCCCGAAGCCATCGGAACAGGAAGAAAAATCAAGCGGACTACACCTTGGAGCAGCGGATGAGCGCATGGGTGCCATCGGCCAGAGTGGTGGCAAAGAGATAGATGTCGCCTCCCTCGGCCAAATGCCACTGCTTGCGCAGCTGAGCCACCGTGGAGGGGAAGTTGCGCACAGCCAGATTGGCCTGCCGCACATCGCGCAAGAAGGACTTGAGTTCGCGCTTGCCACAGGTAGAGATGCCATCTACACAGAAACTACGACCAGGGAAGTTCTGCCGCAGGATATCGGAGGTGAAGAGGTGGCTGAAGGGATGCAACTTGCCCACATCCATACTCTCGCACAGAGCATCCTGCACTCCTGCCTTCAGGATGGAGGCATTGGGCTCATAGAGGAACTGGCCGGGAGCGCCGGCGATGCGCGGTTGGGCATGGCGCTCAGAGGTGACAAACGACTGGGGATGCCTACCCAGATTGACACAATGGTAGGCCAGGCGGCACTCGCCGGCAGCCAGCACCAGCAGGAGCTCGCGGCATTCGCCATCCACGCTCACCGTATGCACCTCACGCACAGCATGAAGGGAGAGCAGAGCCTGCCCGATATCCAGCATGGGAGAGAGTTTCACCATCACCACACGGGAGCGGGAGAGAAGGGCCGGAGAGAGGGCTGCCACATCGGGCGAACAATCGCTCAGAGCCACCACCTTGCGGCCGGCATCGTCGCGGCGGGCGGGATCGAGGAAGATAAGATCCTGCTGGCCTGCCCCATCCAGGAAGTCCTCGGCCTGAGCACACTCCACCCTGGCATGTCCGGCACCAAGCAACGGCAGATTGTGCTGTGCCATTTCACAAAGGTCGGAGTTGCGCTCCACATAAACGGCATTACGGAACAAAGGGGCGAGAAAACTGAAATCCACACCGAAGCCACCCGTAAGGTCGGTCAACGAACCACGCTCCTCCGGCAACAGACGCTCCACCAGACGGGCTTTGTACTCGGCTGTCAACTGGCTGCTGCATTGCTCCATATTGAGGCGGGGCGGAAAGAGGATGCCGTCGGTGGCTGCCCAACGGGGCAACTTGGTGCGGGCAGTTTGCCAAGCCTCTATCTGACGAAGGCAGAAGGACTTGTCAACACCTGCATCTGCACTACGCAGAGCGAGCGCACGCACATCATCCGTGCGATGGGCGAGAATGTATTCGCTATTGTCCATCTGTCCTTCTCCTTATATATTATATAGGTTTGAAATTGCTTGGTTGTTGGGGTTGACGGTTCTTTATGGCGGTTTGTTTCAGCCTTGCTATAGAAGGCGGCTATTCTTCAGGGATGTCTGCCACGGGGGAACAACTTGCCCGGAATCAGCTCGTCACATGCCTTCGGTGAGCTTGCGAACCTCCATCTTGTCTCTCGACAACTGCCTCCGCAGGTCGTCCAGGGAAGGGAAAGCCTGTTCGTCACGCAAGCGCCCTACGAAATCCACGCTTATCTCCTTATTATATAGGTCGCCCACGAAATCCAGGATATTGACCTCCACCGACACGTTCTCGCCATTGTGCAGGGTGGGGCGATGCCCGATATTGAGCATCCCAGCCCGCCATTCCCCATCGGGAAGCTGCACTCTGACGGCATAGACTCCGCCTGCCGGGATGAGTTTGCCTGCCGGCAGAGAGATGTTGGCCGTGGGAAAACCTAAGAGACGCCCCACGCGATGGCCGCCTCTTACCATTCCTGTCAGGCGGTAAGGTCTGCCCAAGAGCTCATCAGCCCCAGTCACATCGCCCTGAGAGAGCAGTCGGCGGATGACGCTGCTGCTCACCTTTTCGCCGGGAAGCGCACTGGCCAGCATCACCTGGATGCCTGCCTCACGTCCCCAAGCGCAGTATTCGGGGAAGGTGCCGCCGCCGCGCCCAAACCGATGGTCGTATCCCATGAGCAAGACAGCCACATGAAGTTCATCGGCAAGCACTTCGCGCATAAACTGCTGCGCATCCATACTGGCCATCTCAGGCGTAAAATGCAGCACATGTACCTCATCCACCTGTGTCTGCTGCAGCAGTTCCACCTTCTCGTCAAGGGTGGAAAGCAGGCTGGGCACATAATCGGCATGCAACACCTGGCGCGGATGCCTGTCAAACGTAACAAGCATCGAGCCCAATCCCAGCGCGCTGGCTTCCCTGCGCAACTGCCCTATCAGGTACTGATGTCCTCTATGCACTCCATCGAAAAAGCCTATGGTGGCAACGTATCTCCTCATCTCTCTACAAGTATCTTCTCTTTTCTCCGCTCGAAACTCCCGCTCCTCAACATGCATCCCACGCCCTTCCAAACGAATTTCAGCCAAACCAGTCTCGTCTCTCAGCCAAACTCAAGGCAACTTTCAGCCGCATCTTAAAACGCCCTTTCATCGCTTCTCAATAGCTCCTTCCGCGCCTACCCGAACAAACTTCCTTGCCTCGAAAGACGCATCAGCCGACGTGTCAATACACATCTCCGCGCTTCTCGATATGACGAAATGGGCTGTTTCGGCCTGCAAAATTAGCCAATAATCCTTGGCAAGCCAAATTTTTCGCACCGCGCATTTGGCAGTCTCATGGTTTTTATCTAACTTTGCACCCGCAAGCAAGTAATTGCCATGCACTGGACTTGTAGCTCAGTTGGTTAGAGCAACAGACTCATAATCTGGAGGTCCTTGGTTCAAGCCCAAGCTGGTCCACCTCTCAAAATCAAGCAGTTAAGTCACAAACTTAGCTGCTTTTTCTTTTGTTTTGCGAACACATTGCGAACACAGAGACATTTGTACAGCAACATGGTTTTCGCACATTTTCATGCTTTTTTATCTTGCGAACACGTATTTTCATCAGATTTCATTCTCCCAATTTCGGGGAAACAAAATAGTTTCAATCCAGTTCGCCAAATAGCAAGAAATACGGGTCAAGCCGGAATGTCGGTGCATATGTTAAATTGAGCCGGATGGAATGTTAAAGTTTCATGCGTATAGTTTGACGAGTCGGAAGATGAAGAAATCGCGATCCCGGACACCGCGCATTTGAGAGCGGAATATCTTGACTTTAGAGTTGAAGGCTTCGGCGGATGCGTTGGTCGCACGACGTCTGAAGTAATTAAGGATGGTTGGAGCGTGGTTCTTGAATGTCTTGATTACAGAGCGGAAGTTATTGTTGCCCAATGCCATTACCTTTTCGTACCACTTGCTCATCCGGCTCATGGCTTTTGTAGGCGATATTTGTGCGTTGAAAATCCTGCGCAGTTCCATCGCCAGTGTATATGCGCTCTTTAGAATGGGGTGATATTTGAACAGGATGTAGACTCGATGACGCTGTATTTCAGACCATTTGTTCTGTGACATCATCAGCGTGTGCTTGCTGCGGGCAAGTATCTGACGCATGGTCTCGCCGTTGGAGTATGTCTTCGGCGGCACTGATTTGTCGCGGTTGTTCTCTTCGGCTATCAGCCGGCGGCGTATGTCGATACGGATTTCGTCAACGGCTTCATTGTAGACCTGTTGCACATGGAAACGGTCGTTGACCACATGGGCATTATAAAACACTTCCGATGCTATCAGCATCATCGACGGCGACAGATCGCAGGTAACCTCTTTTACTTTGCGTCTCACAGACTTCCCCATTGCTGCTGTAAGAATGGATATGATCTCATCGCTCTTCGTCCCGGGTATGGCTGCGGCAAGCGTGCCCTTGCCTCCGTGGCCGTCCTTGTTGGTCAGGAACGTCCATACCTCGCCGTTGCTCAGGCAGGTCTCGTCAAGGCTCATGTAAGGGCCGATGTTTGCGGCGTTGAAGTAGAACCCACAGCCAAGCTCCTGTTCGCACCAGTCGGCATAACCGCTTATCTTGTTGCGGTATATGTCGGCGAAATGTTTGCCGTTGACGCAGTACATCTGCGCTATGTGCTTAATCGACAGCGCCGTCGTCTCCACTTTCATCTTTTAAAAAAGCCACGAACTCGGCGCTGAGTCGTGTCCCTTCCTCGTTGGGGAGCTCGAGGTTGTAACTGAAAATCTCGTTGGTCTTTTTATCCCACCACTTGTTCTTACGCATGTGTAGGAACACAGGGCGTCCGCGCATCGGATAATCCTGTATTGTAGTGTATTCGGTGTAGCCGCGGGCCACTATGTTGGGATTGCGGAAGTCTTCGTCCGAAAGCTTCTTCTTCTCGTCAAGCCATATGTCATATGCATTGTCGGTCTTCTTGAAATCGACCATTTCAAACAGCTCGTCCAATCCTTCCGGAAGGAACTGCCAGAACGCTTCTGAGGTTTTCATACCACAAATTTAACACTTTCCTGAAATTCTCATGCACCGACATTCCGGCTTGTGCCGATTTAATCTCGCCAATCTTTCGGTAGGCTCTGGCGTTGAACTCACACTTTTCAACAAAGAGAATGAAGAAATAGGCAAGTATGACATCTCTAATAAACTCCTGGGGCTTGGACTGATTGAGGATACCAAGGACGGTGAAGTCGTTATGAGAGCTCCTGCAGCTTTCTCAGCAGCAAAGATTTTCTTCAAAGGCATAGGAATAGAAGTTGGTGGTACCTCCGTCAACTACGCTTTCGTGCGCATGGCTCCAGAGCTTGCATCTCACCATTGTCCCCTCAATATTACAGCGAGCACCGATGTGTGTGGCTGTGAGAACACATTTGATTTGCAGCACAATGACTCTTTGCCTGTGACATGGAGCGTGGTAAGCCAGCCCGAGGGTTCGAATGTCACATTGAATGCCACTACTGGTCATGTGGAGAGTATGTATATTCCCGGCAAGTATGTATTCCAAGCAAAGGCCAAGGACGGTTGCACAGAGACGACCACCGTCAACTATGCTCCCACCTACAATCCAGAGGAGAATGGCGTGAAGATTCTCGTCAACAAGGAAGGTGAGGCTCCCAAGTACAGCCTGAGTGACAAGTTCGGTGGCGGTTTGCTGCAAATTGCCGATGGCGTGAAGAACAGAGCTGCCATCCTCACTTCTACGCTCAACGACTTCGCCAAGCGTGGGCCTGAAATAGCTCTGGCTGCCAACTCTGGTATCGTGGGTGTTAAGACTGTCAAAGGAGCGCTGCTCGGTGACGGCTTCAATGGTAAGATGCAGGCAGGTTTCGTGGTCACTCGCAAGACTACCGGACTTAATGCCGACGTGCTTAAACTCTATAACATCCAACTTTTCAATAAGGGAGAAAAGGTGAAAGGCGAGGTTACTACCCACTGGGATGCCATCTCGGCAGGCCTTATCGGTAAGGATAATGCCCAGAAGATGCGCCTGAGCGTGGATGTTCCCGAAGGCTGCCAGTTCGACGAGATGGTGCTCTACAGCACTGGTGTGCTTTCTGCTGACCTCGACCAGCTCAATATCTATTATGCTTATGTGAGCGATGCAACCTCTGACAACGCCACCACAAACATGCTTTATGGTGCTGAGGTGGTATCCACAGAGAACACCAATGCCTCTATCGACTTTGCAAACACCAAGATGTTCCAGGTTGCTGGCATCGGCAATGGCTACAACGAGCTGGCTAACTTGATAGACGATGACTTGAACACATACCTTACAACTCCCTTAGGAGCAGATGTGGTTGACGGTACCACCATTGCTGTGAATATCGGCAAGATGGTTAATCCCACTCAGCAACTCGTGATGGTGACCAACAAGTTGGCTCTGGGTGTGGGCTTGGGCCTGGGTAATGTGCTCAAACTGAGCACTTGGCGCGACGGCAAGTTTGTGGAAGACCTGACAGACTGGAAGGTTCTGGATGCCGACGTGATAGGCAGCACAGGTGATTCTTACGCTGTACTCAGCCCCTCCAAGCCTTTCGATCAGGTGCGCATTACGCCCATCAGGGTGGTGAGTGCGCTCAAGGGAATGCAGATCAAGGGCTTTGCTCTGCGTAACACCATGAGTGATGATGGTATCCTTGGCGGTTGCGATGACGTGCTGGTGCTCGATGAGAACAAGCAACTCGCAGAGACAAAGACCTATTCAAATGCCAAGATGCTGCTGCACCGTACGTTCACCCAGAACGAGAACGACCCTGCCAAGGGCTGGAATTCTGTGATACTGCCTGTAGATATGACGGAAGCTCAGGTGACGGAAGCCTTTGGTGAGGGCACACAGATAGCTGAGTTCGATAAGGTAATGGACAACTGGATCCATTTCTCCACAGCCCAGGCCGATGACAACCAGGTGATACTTCACAAGAATACACCTTATATAATAAATCCCACCAAGGAGCCTTATGGCAACTACACTTACACCATCAAAGGTGAGACCAACACTCTGGAGGGTCCTGTGTATGTGGCCAACGGCATCAACTACTCTGACGAGACTGGCAACCTCAGCGACCATCATACTGGCAGTGAGCAGGCAGGAATGTACTTCTACGGTTCGTATGCCGGTTCCTCTGTGGTGACGGCTGGTTCTTACATGTTCAGCAAGGGCAATCTGGTGCACACCAACAAGACCCACAGCGTGAAGCCTTATCGCTGCTGGCTTGTTGAGGCAGCACCCTCAAGCAAGTCATACGTGCTCTCTATCGATGGTGCCCATGGCGATGCAACCGGCGTCAACGTGGTGGAGGAGAATCATCAGACAGCAGGCACAGGCATCTACAGTATCGATGGCATACGTATGAACACCAACGATGTGAATGCTCTGCCCAAGGGTGTATATATCATAAACAATAAGGTTGTAGTAAAGTAAAAGGTAAAGAAGCAATATGAAGAAGACATATATATCGCCTGCGATAACCGTTGCAGAGATTGAGGTAAAGGAAGAGATGCTGGTTGTGAGCGGCTGGACTCCTGATGGTAACAAAGACAATGGTTTTGGCATCGTTGAAGAAGACTCCTACGATGACAACGACTTCTAAGCCGTAGGCGGCGAAGCGAAGTCTGTAAGTATAGAGACATCATTATCAATCTGCTCATCACTTGGTTTTCTTGGATGGTAACCATTGTGATGGAATATGAGAGGGCATTCCGGGCAATCGGGATGCCCTCTTTCCTTCCTCCCCCCATCAGAAAGGAATGCTTCCCGAAGCATATGGAGGTCGTCATCCAAGTGGATTTGCCTGCAGCCCGTCATTGTTCCTGCTTCCAAGATTTCCCTTGAAGGCTCCAATCCACCTTCATGTAGTGTTCCTCGAACAATCGCCGAACAATCCACATTTGGTATAACAGAATTGCCACATTTGGTATAATGGAATTGCCAAAAGTCGCATGATGGAAAACAAATAGGGGCTGCTGAATTAAATTCCCGTTACAAGTTGAGGGAAGCAGACGCAAACCTTCATGGTGACAA
>ENA-UEOM01000297-UEOM01000297.1-human-gut-metagenome-genome-assembly--contig:-NODE-297-length-22452-cov-5.225207_pt1 | contig 22452 bp, 14 predicted proteins | sample MGYA00242993_ERZ507994 | MGnify/ENA primary metagenome ERZ507994 (study PRJEB26167, sample SAMN06115536) | human gut metagenome | host: Homo sapiens | place: China:Neimenggu | collected 2014-11-07... | reverse complement strand
CGGATGATGAAAGCCCGCTGTCCCTCAAGTCTGACTTTATTCTCAGCTTGTGTGAGCTGATCGTGGGCGGTAAGGACGGATTGCAGCCGGTGCAGAAAACCATCATCGACCGCTGTGTGCGTCTGGTCTATCAGACTTACCTCAATGACCCGCGCCCGGAGAATATGCCCATACTGGAGGACCTATATAACCTGCTCCGCTCACAGGAGGAAAAGGAAGCCCAGTATATCGCCACGGCCCTTGAAATCTATGTAACCGGCTCCCTCAATGTGTTCAACCACCAGAGCAATGTGGACATCAATAACCGCATTGTCTGCTATGACATTAAGGAGCTGGGCAAGCAACTCAAGAAAATCGGTATGTTGGTGGTCCAGGATCAGGTGTGGAACCGCGTTACCATTAACCGCGCTGCCCACAAGTCCACCCGTTATTACATCGACGAGATGCACCTGCTTTTGAAGGAGGAGCAGACCGCCGCTTATACGGTGGAAATCTGGAAGCGATTCCGCAAATGGGGCGGTATTCCGACAGGTATCACCCAGAATGTCAAAGACCTTTTGAGCAGCCGCGAGGTGGAGAACATCTTTGAAAACTCCGACTTCGTGTATATGCTCAACCAGGCAGGCGGAGACCGTCAGATTCTCGCCAAGCAGCTGGGCATTTCCACGCACCAGCTTAGCTATGTGACCCACTCCGGTGAGGGCGAGGGCCTGCTGTTCTATGGCTCCACCATCCTGCCCTTCGTTGACCACTTCCCGAAGAATACTGAGCTTTACCGCATTATGACCACCAAACCCCAGGAACTGAAAAAGGAGGATGAATAACTATGAAACAGAATATTTGCGAACTTGATACCATGATTTTTTTCCGTGAGGCATTGGAGGCTCACGAATTCATGTTGCTTCCGGTAATGGCCTCCGCTGTTGTTGAGTGTCGTACCGCTGACAAAGAACTCAAAACCTTGAATGAGGATGGCGAAATTGGTCTTGCCCGTCTCTTTTCGATTTGGGCGAATATGATGTGTGCCCCTGGTGCAGCAACCATTGTAGGGTGCAGACCTATCACAATGCTCTCTGAGATTCTGGCGCAAGTCCATGCGTATCTCACCGTGCATCCGCTATATGATCCGGAAGGTTTGGCCCTCTATGTGGAGCTGCACCACATGATGGATGCTATCCTAATGGGTGATTGGTTTGAATAAAGAGCCGCGCCTGCGCTTTACTGATGAGGAACGGTCTGATCCTGCACTGGAAAAGCCGATCCGTAAAGCGGAGAAAGCTACGGCCAGAGCAGATAAGGCGCAGGCCAATATCCCAAAGAAAAAGGTCAGGCAGACGGTCATTGACCCGGATACCGGAAAAAAGACCTCGAAGCTGACCTTTGAGGACAAGAAAAAGCCACCCTCCAAACTTTCTCAAGGGGTCAAGGAAGCTCCCGTCCATCTGGTTGCGGGCAAGCTCCACAAAGAGATCCGGGAAACAGAACAGGACAATGTGGGCGTGGAAAGCGCCCACAAGTCCGAGGAAGCGGTGGAGACCGGCGCTTATCTGGTGCGGGAGGGCTATCGCAGCCACAAGCTGAAGCCGTACCGCAAAGCAGCACAGGCAGAGCGCCAACTGGAAAAGGCAAATGTAAATGTTCTGTACCAGAAATCATTGCAGGAAAATCCCCAGTTTGCCAGCAATCCACTTTCCCGCTGGCAGCAAAAGCAGGCCATCAAAAAGCAGTATGCCGCCGCCAAACACGCCGGTCAGACTGCTGGAAATACCGCCCAAGCTGCATCCAAAACAGGAAAAGCCGCAAGGACGGTAAAAGAAAAGGCACAGCAGGCAGGGGCATTCGTCATGCGCCACAAGAAGGGTTTCCTGATGGCAGGGGTTTTGTTCCTCATTACCTGTATGCTGATGAATACCATGTCCTCCTGCTCCATGATGGCGCAGAGCATCGGTTCCGTTCTCTCCGGCACCACCTATCCGTCGGATGACCCGGAAATGCTGGCGGTGGAGGCAGATTATGCAGCCAGAGAAGCCCAGTTGCAGGAGGAAATCGACAACATTGAAAGCAGCCACCCAGGGTATGACGAGTATCGCTATGACCTTGGTATGATCGGCCATGACCCTCATGAGCTGGCAGCATTTCTCTCTGCCGTCTTGCAAGGCTACACCCGGCAGAGCGCTCAGGCAGAGCTGGCGCGTGTGTTTGCAGCACAGTATCAGCTGACGCTTACTGAGGAAGTGGAGATTCGTTACCGCACGGAGACCTCCACCGACCCGGAGACCGGTGAGACCACCTCAGAAGAAGTTCCCTATGAGTATTACATTTTGAATGTGAAACTCGCCAGCAAGCCCATTTCCGCTGTGGTGTCGGAACTTCTGACCCCGGAGCAGATGAAAATGTATCAGGTTTACCGGCAGACCATGGGCAATAAGCCGCTGTTGTTTGGCGGCGGCTCCCCTGATACCAGCGGCTCGGAAGATCTGTCCGGTGTGCAGTTCATTAACGGTACCCGCCCCGGCAATCCTCAGCTGGTGGAACTGGCCAAGCGTCAGGTGGGCAATGTGGGCGGTTATCCCTACTGGAGCTGGTACGGCTTTGACTCCCGTGTGGAATGGTGTGCCTGCTTTGTATCATGGTGCTATGGTCAATCCGGTCGAACGGAACCACGCTTTGCTGGTTGTCAGTCTCAGGGTGTTCCGTGGTTCCAGTCTCATGGACAGTGGGGCGCACGAGGATATGAAAACATTGCCCCCGGTGATGCCATTTTCTTCGATTGGGATCTGGATGGTTCCGCAGACCATGTGGGAATTGTTGTCGGCACCGACGGCAGCCGAGTTTATACCGTGGAGGGAAATTCCGGCGATGCCTGCAAGATCAAAAGTTATGACCTGAATTATCAGAGTATCAAAGGCTACGGCCTAATGAACTGGTAACAGAGATTTTTTAGAAGGAGTGATAGACGATGGCAAAGAACAAAATTGAACGCATTGACCAGGAGATTACAAAGGTCCGCGAGAAGATCGCAGAGTATCAGGAAAAGCTCAAGGCGCTGGAGGCACAGAAAACCGAGGCAGAAAATCTGGAGATCGTCCAGATGGTGCGCGCACTGCGTATGACCCCGGCTCAGCTGAGCGCCATGCTGTCCGGCGGCACAGTTCCCGGCAGATTGGCTGATGACAACAACGAACAGGAGGAAAACAGCTATGAGGAATAAACGATTGCTCCGAACACTTTCTGCCCTTTGCCTGACGCTGGTGCTGGCATCGGGCTTTACCGTTCCCGCTTTTGCCCAGGGCGCAGCGCCGCCCCCGGCAGAGGATACCACCAATGACAGCAATGTGGTGGTGGAAGAAACGGAAAAAGCACCTCCGCTGACCCCGGATGGCAACGCCGCTCTGGTGGATGATTTTGGTGGCAACAAGCAGCTCATTACCGTTACCACCAAGGCAGGCAACTATTTTTATATCCTGATCGACAGGGCCAACGAAGATAAAAAGACTGCTGTTCACTTTCTGAACCAGGTGGATGAAGCGGACCTGATGGCACTGATGGAAGATGGAAAACCCAAAGAGGAGCCGCCTGCTGTGTGCAGCTGTTCGACAAAATGTGAAACAGGGACAGTCAATACGGCCTGCCCGGTCTGTGCAACCGATATGAGCAAATGTACGGGCAAAGCACCGGAACCTCCGGCAGAAACACCGGAGCCGGAAAAAGAGAAGCCTGCCGGACTGAACCCGGCTGCGATAGTCCTTTTGCTGGCTCTGCTTGGAGGCGGTGGCGTATTTGCCTACTTGAAGCTCGTTAAGAATAAGCCTAAGACCAAGGGCAATGACAGTCTGGACGATTATGATTATGGCGAGGAAGATTCCGAGGAATGGGAAACCGAGGATGAGGAAGTCCTTGAGGATGGTTTTGAGGGTTCTGACCCTAATGAGGAACGCGATAGAGCAGATTGAACTATTTGAGCGTAGCGTATTTCAAATCATTGCGGGATAAGGGACAGAGGACAGGGAGAAATTCCTGTCCTCTGCTGCTCTATTCACTCTCTTACTGTAAATCCACACCCAAAATCAGCAGCACATGGTCAAAGAAAGGAGGACCTCACAATGAACACCTGGAACTTGTTATTACACTTTCTGATTATTTTTGATCTGGTCGCCTTCGGAATTTACTTTGGAGGAGACATTCTTTTCACTGCTATCAGCAAAGTTCAAAAAAAGTCAAAGAAGGACGATGACTTGGATCTTTATGATTTTGAAATTGAGACCGCACCCCAAAAGCGCTCTTTATGTGTGGACTCAATCCGAATGCTTTATTCTGGTGAGATAGATGAATTTGTGGAAAAGGAGCTGTTGCTTGATGCAGCGGAGACCATGAACGCTTTATCTGAAGCTGAAAAAACAGCCGTTAGCCTGTTACTAAAAGCTTATATCGGTTTTTTGAGCGAAGAAGCAACGGTAGATGAACAAAGTTTTCCCATGGTTAAGGAACTGTTGTCTTATACACAGGGCAGCAAAGAAGATGGTGAAAAAGATGCCATAGATTGTCTGATGGAAGATACGGTCAGCAGAACCCACAGACATCGAGAATATTACAACAATTATCAACGCTATCAACTGATGCAGGTGGATAAAGAGCGTGTGATTATGGCCTGCAATATCATAATCAATGATTTGATTGGCAGGTTGTACCGATATGATTATCGCTTTGGCTATGACATTACACTTGCCTCAGAACACAGCATTGCAAAAAAACTGTCTGATAATTGGCAGAATGAATGGGAGGTTGAAGATTATGAAGCTGGTGATTGCTGAAAAACCATCGGTTGCACAAAGTCTGTCGGCGGTGATTGGTGCAACCGCCCGTAAGGACGGGTATCTGGAGGGCAACGGTTGGCGTGTCAGCTGGTGCGTGGGCCATCTGGCCGGGCTTGCGGATGCAGACAGTTATGACCCCAAGTACGCCAAGTGGCGATATGATGACCTGCCTATCCTGCCGGAGCATTGGCAGATGGTGGTGGGAAAGGATAAGAAAAAGCAGTTTGATATTCTCAAAAAGCTGATGAATGCCCCGGATGTGACGGAGGTGGTAAATGCCTGCGATGCCGGACGCGAGGGCGAGCTGATCTTCCGCAGTGTCTATGAGCTGGCAGGCTGCCAAAAGCCGATGAAAAGGCTTTGGATTTCTTCGATGGAGGACTCCGCCATCAGGGAGGGCTTTGCAAACCTCCGCCCCGGTGCGGACTATGACGGACTTCGGGATGCTGCTCTCTGTCGTGCCAAGGCCGACTGGCTGGTGGGGATCAATGCCACAAGGCTTTTTTCCGTGCTGTACCACCGCACCCTCAACATCGGGCGCGTGATGTCCCCTACGCTGGCACTCATTGTCCAGCGAGAAGCTGAGATCGACACCTTTAAGCCGGTTCCCTTTTATACCGTGGCGCTGGAGCTGCCCGGTCTTACCGTATCCGGGGAGCGCATGGCGGATAAGGCCGCTGCCGAGCAGCTGAAAGAAGCCTGCCAGGGTGCAGCTGTCACGATCAAAAAGGTGGAGTGCAAGGAAAAGTCCGAAAAGCCGCCTGCCCTCTATGACCTGACTACTCTGCAAAGAGATGCCAACCGCCTGCTTGGATTTACAGCCCAGCAGACCCTGGACTATCTGCAAAGCCTGTATGAAAAGAAGCTCTGCACCTATCCCCGTACTGACAGCCGCTATCTGACCGGTGATATGGCAGACAGCCTGCCGGTGCTGGTCAATCTGGTTGCCAATGCTATGCCGTTTCGCAAAGGGATCGCCATTGCCTGTGATCCGCAGCCAGTCATCAACGATAAGAAAGTAACCGACCACCACGCAGTAATCCCTACCAGAAATCTCAAGGATGCAGACCTTTCTGCCCTTCCTGCGGGAGAAAAAGCGGTGCTGGAGCTGGTGGCCCTGCGTCTGCTGTGTGCCGTAGCCCAGCCCCATATCTATTCGGAAACCGTTGTGATTGCAGCGTGTGCCGGTGGGGAGTTTACCGCCAAAGGAAAAACGGTGAAGCACCCCGGATGGAAAGCACTGGAGGACGCTTACCGTGCCAAAATGAAGGATGCAGAGCCGAAAAAAGAGGGCGCAGAGAAAGCCCTGCCGGAGCTGACCGAAGGACAGACCCTTTCGGTTTCTGCGGCAATCGTCAAAGAAGGCAAAAGCAGTCCGCCCCAGCACTTTACGGAGGACACCCTATTGTCCGCGATGGAGACTGCCGGAAAAGAAGATATGCCGGAGGATGCCGAACGAAAAGGTCTGGGGACACCGGCCACCCGTGCCGGTATTTTGGAAAAGCTGGTATCTGCCGGTTTTCTGGAACGAAAAAAGAGCAGGAAAACGGTGCAGCTTCTCCCTTCCCACGATGCAGTTTCCCTTATCACCGTTCTGCCGGAACAGCTGCAATCGCCGCTTTTGACTGCCGAGTGGGAGTACCGCCTGGGCGAGATCGAGCGCGGGCAGCTTGCCCCGGAGGAGTTTTTGGACGGGATCAGCACCATGTTGGGAGACCTGGTGGGAACTTATCAGGTCATCAAGGGAACCGAGTACCTGTTCTCCCCGCCCCGTGATGTGGTAGGCAAATGCCCTCGCTGCGGCGGTGAAGTTGCAGAACTGCAAAAAGGCTTCTTCTGTCAGAATGATTCTTGCAAATTTGCAATCTGGAAAAATAACAAATGGTGGGCTGCCAAGAAAAAACAGCCGACCAAGGCTGTGGTGTCTGCACTGCTGAAAGATGGCCGTGTCCGTGTAACGGGCCTATATTCGGAGAAAACCGGCAAGACCTACGATGCCACTGTGGTTTTGGAGGACGATGGACAGTATGCCAATTTCAAGCTGGAATTTGACCAGCGGAAAGGAGGCAGCCGATGAAGCTCTCTTTAGTGGAACGGGAAACCATTCTCCTCTATAACCAGGCAGAACCAATGGCTGAGGTCTACACCCACGATCCCCGCCTGATGGAGAAACTGGAACTGCTGGCAAAAAAGCACCCCGACCAGATCACCCGAAAGGACGCCCATAACTTTACCGTCCCCAAGCGGTGTGTATCAGTCAGGGAGCCATACAGCGCAGAACGCCGCAAAGCTGCCAGTGAGCGTGCGAAAGCCGCCGGATACCAGCCCCCTGTGAAAAAGTCCGGCAGTTAAAGGCACATGGCAGAGAATGTATTTGAAGCGGTCAAGCAGTCGGTCAGCACCAGAGAAGCGGCAGCGTTTTATGGGATCGAGGTCAAACGAAATGGCATGGCCTGCTGTCCCTTTCACGATGATAAGAACCCCAGCATGAAGGTAGACCAGCGGTTCCACTGCTTTGGCTGCGGTGAAGATGGGGATGTGATCGACTTTACCGCAAAGCTCTTTGACCTCTCCCCAAAAGAAGCGGCGGAGAAACTGGCACAGGACTTTGGCCTGATCTATGACAGTCAGGCCCCGCCCCGCAGGAGATATGTCCGGCAAAAAACCGAGGCACAGAAGTTTCGGGAGGATCGACAGCGCTGTTACCGTGTACTGTCCGATTACTACTATCTGCTGAAAAAATGGGAGGCCGACAATTCTCCCCGGACACCGGAGGAAGAACCGCACCCCCGTTTTGTGGAAGCAATCCAGAAGAAAACCTATGTAGAGTACCTGTTGGACCTTTTTCTTTATGAAAGTGAAGAAGAACAAAAGGCATGGATTGCAGAACACACAGCAGAAATCACACACTTGGAAAGGAGATTGAAAATCATGGCTGAGAACAAACCCACCAACCGAGAGCGGCTAAGGGAAATCACAGATGGCATCGAGCAGGGGATCAAAGAACTGTTTGAGAGTGAAAAGTATATGCGCTATCTGTCCGTCATGTCCCGCTTCCACCGCTATTCGGTAAACAACACCATGCTCATCTATATGCAGAAGCCGGACGCCACTTTGGTAGCCGGATACAATAAGTGGAAAGACCAGTTTGAGCGTCATGTAAAAAAGGGTGAGCATGGCATTACCATCATCGCCCCCACACCGTACAAGAAGAAAATCGAGGAGCAGAAACTGGACCCGGATACCAAGGCTCCGATTTTGGATAAAGACGGAAAGATCATCACAGAGGAAAAAGAAATCGAGATCCCCATGTTTCGCCCGGTCAAGGTCTTTGATGTGAGCCAGACCGATGGGAAACCTTTGCCGGAGCTTGCCTCCTCCCTTTCCGGCAATGTGCCCAATTATGAGGCATTCATGGAGGCCCTGCGCCGCAGTGCGCCGGTGCCGATCACTTTTGAAGCAATGGCCGCCGATACGGACGGCTATTTTTCTGCCGATCATCAGAAAATCGCCGTTCGTCAGGGCATGAGCGAGGTGCAGACGGTTTCGGCCACAGTACACGAGATTGCCCACAGCAAGCTCCACAATCAGAAAAAGATTCAGATTGCCAATGACGAGCAATATCAGGAGATCGAGCTGTTTGATAAACCCGGTCTGTTCTCCAATGGGCGGATTGTCCGTGATAATCTGCCGGAGGGCGTTTATTGCTATGACCTGCGCGGTTCTGACTACGACCCCGGAGAGCAGGTCTGTGTAGAAGAACGAGTGGTTGTAAACCATGCAGGCTCCGTTCTGCTGACAGAGCCGCTGGAGCTGGCGGAAGATGGACGCCTGATGCTGACCGAGGAAGAAGGGCTGAATTTTGTTGGCGGCTTTTCTACCCTCACCCAGTTTTTGCAAGAACAGAGGAAAGACCGCCACACGGAGGAAGTGGAGGCTGAAAGCATCTCCTATGCGGTCTGCAAATATTTTGGCATTGAGACCGGAGAAAACAGCTTCGGCTATATTGCAAGCTGGAGTCAGGGCAAGGAACTGAAAGAGCTGAGAGCCAGTTTGGAGACCATCAACAAGACCTCCGGCACTTTGATTTCTGACATTGAGCGCCACTATAAGGAAATCTGCAAAGAGCGCGGAATCGACCCTCATGCAAAGGTAGAGCCGGAACCCGCCCCGATAGAGCAGCCAGAAGATGCCGCTAAGGTATCTGATAGACAGCAGACCGGCGATCTGACCTACTATGTAGCAGAGTGCATGGAATTTCCAAACCTCGGAGAATACCACGATAACCTGTCTTTGGAGGAAGCAATCCGCATTTATCAGGAGATTCCGGCAGAACGAATGAACGGGATCAAGGGCATTGGTTTTGAGCTGAAAGACGGAAGCGACTATGAAGGACCTTTTCCGATTTTGACCGGCCAGACCATTGACCTGGACACCATCCAGGCAATCGACTATTACCGTGATAATCCTCTGGTGCAAAAAGCGGTAAAGGAACTGGCTGCGGCAATGCCGGAAATGGAAGTGCTGGGGGCGGACGCCAACCAGCAGGAGGCTTTGTTTCTGATTGACGATGCCACCTATCTTCATATCCAGTCCTGTGACAGCGGCTGGGACTATACCCTTTACGATGCCGCGTCCATGAAAGAGCTGGATGGTGGTCAGCTGGATATGCCGGAGATTTCCCGCATGAAGGCAGTTCTCCAGATTTGTGATGACAACGATTTGGGCAGAGACTCGGTAAAATACGCACCGTTGTCCATGATTGAGACCTTGCAGGAAGCTGCCTACCAGCAGATGCAGGCAGAGGCCAGTCAGATGGCTGCTTCTTCCCAGCTGCCGGAAGCACAGGAGCAGGCACTGGATGAATACCCCATGCCGGATGAGCAGGTCTCCACACCAGATATGCAGGAATACGGCTACTCCTATGATGGGATGCTCCCTGTTACCAGAGAACGGGCGCTGGAACTGGATGCCGCCGGTTTGACCGTCTATGTGCTGCATGAGGACAATACGGAGAGCATGGTGTTTGACCCGCAGGAAATCATGGATCATGGCGGTCTTTTTGGCGTGGACCGTGAGGAATGGGAGAAAAGCCCTCAGTTCCACGAAAAGGTCATGGAGCGTCAGGAACATCAGCAGGAACGCGAACAGGCATTTCTATCCCAGAACAGAGATTGCTTTGCCATCTATCAGGTGAGCCGTGACGATCCGCAGAATGTGCGCTTTATGAATCTGGATTGGTTAAAGTCCCATGACATTTCCATAGACCGCAGCAATTATGACCTCATTTACACAGCTCCTCTGAGGGAGTCTGGCACGGTACCGGAGCAGCTGGAAAAACTATATGAGCAGTTTAATCTGCAAAAGCCGGCGGATTTTCACAGTCCCTCCATGAGCGTCAGCGACATCGTTGCGATCAGGCAGGATGGTAAGGTATCCTGTCATTACTGTGACAGCGTTGGTTTTACCCAGATCCCCGGATTCCTGCCAGAAAACCCGCTGAAAAATGCGGAAATGATGCTGGAGGACGATTACGGCATGATCGACGGTATCATCAACAATGGCGCAAAAGAACCTACGGTGGCAGAGCTGGAACAGCAGGCCCGCAGTGGTCAGTCCATTTCCCTCATGGATTTGGCTGCCGCTGCCCATCGGGAGGAACGGGAAAAGAAAAAGTCCGTCATGGAGCAGCTGAAAAGCCAGCCCAAGGCAGAACACAAAAAGACAGCGCCCAAAAAGAGTGCGGAAAGGGAGATTTGATATGGGAAACTTTACTTTTGAGGAAATGAACCTGATGTGCATTTACAATACCGGCAGCCGCACCGGACTGATCGACAGCCTGCGTGAGATGCGCGGCGAGCTGGCCCCAGAGGAAACGGAACTGAGGGAGCTGACCGACAGCGCCCTTACGAAGCTCTGTGCGATGACCGATGAGGACTTTGCCCAGCTGGAGCTGTACCCGGATTTTGACCAGTAAACACCATAACCGCAGGGATGGGGTGGCAATTTGCCACCCCACCTCTTTACCCCAAAACCGAAAGGAGGACAGAACACCATGCCAACCAAAGCTGAACTATATGCACAGATGGCGGACAAGGTGGCAACACAGCTCACGGGGAGCTGGCAGGAATGGGCAGGGTTTCTCACTACTGCTTCCCGCCTTTACAAGTACCCGTTCCATGAGCAGCTGATGATCTATGCCCAGCGACCGGACGCCACCGCCTGTGCAGAGTACGATTTGTGGAATGAAAAGATGGGCCGGTATGTAAGGCGCGGCTCCAAGGGAATTGCTCTGGTGGACGATTCCGGGGACAGGCCCCGCCTGCGCTATGTTTTTGATATTTCCGACACCGGAACCCGTGAACATTCCCGCACTCCCTGGCTGTGGCAGCTGGAGGAGCGCCATTTGGATTCGGTGCAGGCCATGCTTGAGCGCACCTATGATGTTTCCGGTGATGACCTTGCCGGACAGCTCACTGAGGTAGCCGGAAAACTGGCTGAGGAATACTGGACGGAGCATCAGCAGGACTTCTTCTATATCGTTGACGGTTCCTTTTTGGAGGAATATGATGAGTATAACATCGGAGTGCAGTTCAAGGCAGCCGCCACCGTCAGCATCACTTACGCTTTGATGTCCCGCTGTGGACTGGAGCCGGAACGCTACTTCGACCACGAAGATTTCATGGCGATCTTTGATTTCAACACCCCGTCCACCATCGGGGCGCTGGGAACAGCGGTCAGCCAGATCAACCAGCAGGTGCTGCGGCAGATCGGCGTTACCGTCCGAAATGCAGAGCGCGAAGCCAACCAAGAAAGGAGCAAACAAGATGAACAATCCCATGACCTATATCCAGAACGGAGACTATCTGATTCCCGACCTGAAGCTGAGCCAGCAGCCGGAGAAACCACTGGGCAAGTACGGCAGGATGAGGAAAAACTACCTGAAGGAACATCGTCCCATCCTCTACAACCAGATGTTGCTGAGCGAGAAGTTGTACCAGCACCTTCTGGAGATCGACGAGACCGCCCAGAGCAGACTGGAGCAGATGATGCCCCAGCTGGCGAAAGAAGCGGGAGCCACCGAGCAACTGAAAGCCAGCGATCCCATGAAGTGGGTGGGGCTGATGAACACCTGCAAAGCCCAGGCAGAGGAGATCCTGATGGCGGAGCTTATCAACAGCTGACACTAAACCTGTTCCTCTCCGAAGCGGAGCAGATCCAATCCATAGATGAAGCAGAGAATGTAGCGCATACATCCTCTGCTTTTTCTTTTGCCAAAAATGATATTGACCATGTGCTGCGTTTGGGCGGCAATACAGATCGTCAGAGGGAGCGTGTGGTTGCAGCCTTTGAAAAGCAGAAAACCACCGCTGAGATTGCCGAGATACTGAAAATACTGTACCACGGCGGTAACGGCCTTGGCAGTGTGAGTGCATGGTATGCCGAGGATGGTATCCATCTTTCCCACGGGAAGTCTGTCCGTTATGACAGGTCTGCCCAGGTCATTTCCTGGGAGAGCGCCACAGAGCGTATCGGGGAGCTTTTGGAGAGCGGCCAGTTTGCCTCCAATGTGGAGCTTGCAGAAGCGGCAGGCTATGAACGCTTCCTCCTTTCAGAAAAGCTCTGGTATCTGTACCACGATTTCAGCGAGGAAGCCAGAGAAGCCGGATATTTGTCCTGCCTGTCAGAGATCAAAGGAAATGGGTTCCCGGAGGAGACTCGCCGCCTGACGGAGCAGCTGAGTGACCCGGCTTTCCGCCAGACCCTCAAGGAAGAATACGCTGCCTTCTGGACTGCCTATCAGCAGGACCGTGACCTGTTGCGTTTTCACTATCATAGACCGAGGGAGATCTGGGAGAACCTGAAGGACCTTGACCTGCCCCGCAGGACCTTTTCTTCAGAGCTTTCCAAAGTGCCAACCGTCCAGCACTTTATTACCGAGGATGAGATCGACGCCGCCATGACCGGCGGAAGCAGTTTCGCCGGAGGAAAAGGCCGTATCTATGCGTTCTTCATGGCAAACCATACGGATAAGGAGAAAGTGAGATTCCTCAAAGACGAGTATGGCATTGGCGGACGCTCTCATGCCTTGTCCGGTGCAACACACAGCGGCGAAGATCACGATGGGAAAGGACTGCACTATAAAAAGCAGGACTGCCCGGATGTTCACTTGAACTGGGAAAAGGTTTCCAAGCGCATTACCTCACTTGTCCAGAAAGGCCGCTATCTTACCGAACAGGAACAAGCGCAGTATGACAAGATCCAGGCTGAAAAGGATCTGGCAGAAGAAGATGCCATTCAAGCACAGCAGCCGGAGGTGGAGAAAGAAACGCCAAAGCCTACCCTTCGGGAGCAGTTTGAGCAGTATAAGCCTGTGGTGACTGCCGCCATATCTGAGGATGTGGCATATCGAAATGCCTGCGGTCATTCCGACCGTGAAAATGCTGTCATCGAGGGTAATGCCGCTGTGCGCCGTGCAGTCCTTGGTTCTAAGGATATGGAGCTGATCCGACTCTATTCGGATGTGCCGGAGTTCCGTCAGCGTTTACACCGGGAAGTGATCGACGAGACCTATCCAAAGCTCCATGAGCTTCTGCGCCCTCTTTCTCAGGAAGATATTGATACTGCCCTTTGTGCATGGAACGGCAATATCGAGAGTAAACACGCTGTCGTCCGTTATATGAAAGACCATGCAAGAGAAAAAGATACCGCCGCATGGCTGGCTCAGGAATACGGCGGCAGTAACAGCAACAGCCTGTTCGTTGTCCGTGCCGGCAGCCCGGAGGAAACGCAGCTGCCCTGGCCGAAGGTACAGCGCAGGCTTGCCCAGCTGATTCAGGAGGACCGGTTCTATACCGAAGAAGAACAGGATCGTTTTGACAATATCGACCCTATCGCCATCCGGGAAGCCCTGGAGGAAAGAGGGATCGTCAACGGACAGGTGGCAGACCCGGAAAAACTGGACAATGACCCGTTTATCCAACAGGTGATGTCGGATGCCGAGCAGATCGCAGCTGCCGAGACAGAACAGACTTCCGAGGTTTCCATTTCCGATGAGGAATATGATGCAGTTCGCCGCCCGACTCCGCAAAGAACCTCCTATGATCCTGCCGCCCCGGTTTATGCCGTGGGCGATACCGTGTATATCGAGGATGACGCCTATCAGATCACCGAGCTACGGGATGACACCGTGCAGCTTCTGCCTACCGGCATGGTATATCCCATCTATCGGGCAGAGCGCAAAGAACAGTTCGAGCAGCTGCTTCGGGCAGACCGCCGCAATGCTTACTATACCGAGTTTCTTCCTATTGCCCCGGACAAGGCAGATCAGGACTTACGGGATGTATTGGCTCATGGACTGATGGATGAAGCGGATAAAAAGCAGATTTCCACGCTGCTGCAATCCGGCAGGAGCAACAGCGAGATCGCCTACTGGCTGAGCAGAGCCTATTCCGGTGAGATCGAGACACTGAATCTGGAGACCGGCGATATTGCCGATTACCGTACCACGGCACAGGGCATAGAACTGGAAGTCATGGATGCAGAGGAAAAGCGTCTGGCTATGCTGTATTTCCGCTGGGATGAGGTTGCACCTTTGCTGCGCGGACTGTACGCCCGTCAGCAGGACGGTTTGAGACAGGAACAGCCCCAACCGGCTACCGAATCCCCGACCTTCCATTCCGAGACCATGGCCGTCTATCCGGGCGATAAGAACAATCTGCCTTATGATGTGGTGGTGGAACGACTGCATATCGAGGAGCCGGAGCCACCAGCCCCTGTGACAGAGCCGGAGAAAACCTTTGAGGAAGTGCTGGACGAACACCCGGTTTCCATTCAGGTCAATGGCCAGTGGCAGACCTTTCCCAATGCCAAAGCTGCCGAGGAAGCATCTTATGAGGAATACAAGGCTAACCTGCGCCGCAATGCAAAAAACTTCCGCATTACCGATGAGCATTTGGGCGAAGGCGGTCCGAAAGCCAAGTTCCAGGCAAATGTCAATGCGATTCGTTTGCTGAAAGAGCTGGAAGCTGCCGGACAGCAGGCAAGCCCCGAACAGCAGGAGGTTCTTTCTCGATATGTGGGCTGGGGCGGTCTCTCTGATGCGTTTGACCCAGAGAAACTGGCATGGGCTTCCGAGTATACCCAGCTGAAAGAGCTGCTGACCCCGGAGGAATATGCCGTCGCCAGAAGCTCTACCCTCAACGCCCATTACACCAGCCCTACGGTCATTCAGGCCATCTATGAAGCGGTGGACCGTATGGGATTTGAGACCGGAAATATTCTGGAGCCGTCTATGGGCGTGGGCAATTTCTTTGGTATGCTGCCGGAGAAAATGCGAAACAGCCGTCTGTACGGCGTGGAGCTGGACCCTGTTTCCGGGCGCATCGCAAAGCAGCTCTATCCCAAGGCGGACATCACAGTAGGCGGCTTTGAGACCACCGATAGGCGTGACTTCTTTGACCTTGCCATCGGCAATGTACCTTTCGGTCAGTATCAGGTCAACGACAAAGCCTACAACAAGCTGAATTTCAGTATTCATAACTATTTTTTTGCCAAAGCACTGGATCAGGTGCGTCCCGGCGGTGTGGTAGCTTTTGTGACCTCTCGATATACCATGGACGCCAAGGATTCCACCGTGCGCCGCTATCTTGCCCAGCGTGCCGAGCTGCTGGGAGCTATCCGTCTGCCGAATGACGCGTTCAAAAAGAATGCCGGTGCCGAGGTGGTATCGGACATCATCTTCCTCCAAAAGCGGGACCGCCCGCTGGACATCGTGCCGGAATGGACCCAGACCGGACAGACGGAGGACGGGTTTGCCATCAACCGGTATTTTATCGACCACCCGGAAATGGTGCTGGGCAGACAGGAGCCGGTAAGCACTGCTCATGGTATGGACTACACCGTAAACCCTATCGAGGGACTGGAGCTTTCCGACCAGCTGCATGATGCGGTGAAGTATATTCATGGCACTTATCAGGAGGCAGAGCTGCCGGAGCTGGGCGAAGGCGAAGCTATTGACACCTCCATTCCTGCCGACCCCAATGTGAAGAACTATTCCTATGCCATTGTAGACGGGCAGGTGTACTACCGGGAAAACAGCCGTATGGTGCGCCCTGACCTCAACGCCACCGCCGAAGCCCGCGTGAAAGGTCTTGTGGGACTGCGTGATTGTGTGCAGGAACTGATCGACCTTCAGATGGATGCAGCGGTTCCGGACAGCACCATTCGGGAGAAGCAGGCGGAACTGAACAGCCTCTATGACAGCTTTTCTTCCAAATACGGTCTCATCAATGACCGTGCAAACCGTCTGGCCTATGCAGACGATTCTTCCTATTACCTGCTCTGTGCGCTGGAAGTCATCGACGAGGACGGTAAACTGGAACGTAAGGCAGATATGTTCACCAAGCGGACCATCAAGCCCCATCAGGCGGTGGCTGTGGTGGATACGGCAAGTGAAGCACTGGCGGTGTCCATCTCGGAAAAAGCCTGCGTGGATATGGACTATATGAGCCAGCTTACCGGAAAAACAAAAGAAGAACTGGCCGGAGAGTTGCAAGGCGTGATCTTCCGTGTACCGGGACAGTTGGAGCAGGACAGAACGCCCCATTATGTGACTGCTGATGAATACCTCTCTGGCAATGTACGCCGAAAGCTGCGTCAGGCACAGCGGGTAGCACAGCAGGACCCTTCTTTTGCAGTCAATGTGGAAGCTCTTACCGCCGCCCAGCCCAAAGACCTGGATGCGTCGGAGATCGAGGTGCGTCTGGGCGCTACCTGGATTGACAAGGAATATATCCAGCAGTTTATGTATGAGACCTTTAATACCCCGTTTTATCTCCAACGCAGTATCGAGGTCAACTATTCGTCCTTTACCGCTGAATGGCAGATCAAGGGGAAATCTTCTGTATCCTACAACGATGTGGCAGCCTACACCACCTACGGAACCAGCCGTGCCAATGCCTACAAGATTTTGGAGGATAGCCTGAACCTGCGGGATGTCCGTATCTATGACACCATAGAGGACGCAGACGGAAAAGAGCGCCGCGTGCTGAATGCCAAGGAGACCACCCTGGCGGCTCAAAAACAGCAGGCGATCCGGGAAGCCTTTAGGGACTGGATCTGGAGAGACCCGGAGCGTCGCCAGACTTTGGTGAGCCAGTACAACGAGGAAATGAACTCTACCCGTCCCCGTGAATATGATGGCAGCCACATCACTTTTGGAGGCATGAACCCGGCCATTACCCTGCGGGAACACCAGAAAAGTGCCATCGCCCATGTGCTGTATGGAGGAAATACCCTGTTGGCACATGAAGTAGGCGCAGGCAAAACTTTTGAAATGGTAGCTGCTTCGATGGAAGCCAAACGCCTGGGACTGTGCCAGAAATCTCTCTTTGTGGTTCCAAACCATCTGACAGAGCAGTGGGCGTCGGAGTTTCTGCGTCTCTATCCTTCCGCCAATATCTTAGTCACCACCAAAAAGGACTTTGAGACCCATAACCGAAAGAAGTTCTGCGCACGTATTGCGACGGGTGATTATGATGCCATCATCATGGGACACAGCCAGTTTGAGCGTATCCCCATCAGCCGGGAGCGTCAGGAACGGCTTCTCTATGAGCAGATCGACGAGATCACCGAGGGTATCGCAGAGGTGCAGGCCAGCGGCGGCGAGCGTTTTACCGTCAAGCAGCTGGAGCGTACCAGAAAGTCTCTGGAAGCCAGACTGGAAAAGCTGCAAGCCGAGGGGCGAAAAGACGATGTGGTAACCTTCGAGCAGCTGGGTGTGGACCGTTTGTTTGTGGACGAGGCCCACAACTATAAAAACCTGTTTCTATACACAAAAATGCGGAATGTGGCTGGTCTTTCCACATCGGACGCGCAGAAATCCTCCGATATGTTTGCCAAGTGCCGCTATATGGATGAGATCACCGGAAACCGTGGCGTGATTTTTGCCACCGGCACACCGGTCAGCAACTCCATGACCGAGCTTTACACCATGCAGCGTTACCTTCAGTATGAACGCCTGCAAGAACTGAACATGACCCACTTCGACTGCTGGGCTTCCAGATTTGGGGAGACCGTCACAGCATTGGAGCTGGCACCGGAAGGCACCGGCTACCGGGCAAGAACGAGATTCAGCAAGTTCTTTAATCTGCCGGAGCTGATGAACCTGTTCAAAGAAGTGGCGGACATCAAGACCGCCGACCAGCTGAATCTGCCTACCCCGGAAGTGGAATACCACAACATCGTGGCACAGCCTACCGAACATCAGCAGGAAATGGTCAAGACCCTTTCGGAGCGCGCATCGCTGGTACACAGCGGAACCGTTGACCCGTCCCAGGACAATATGCTCAAGATTACCTCGGATGGCCGCAAGCTGGGGCTTGACCAGAGAATCGTCAACCAGATGCTCCCGGATGAACCTGGCACAAAGGTCAATCAGTGCGTGGACAACATCATGCAGATCTGGCGGGATGGCAAAGCTGACAAGCTGACCCAGCTGGTGTTCTGCGACATTTCTACACCGCAGGCAAAAGCTCCTGCAAGCAAGGCGGCGAAAACGCTGGATAATCCACTGCTTCACGCACTGGAAGGCGCTGTGCCTCTGCCGGAGCAGGAACCGGTCTTTACGGTATATGACGATATTCGTCAGAAACTCATTGCCCAGGGGATGCCTGCCGACCAGATCGCTTTTATCCATGAAGCCAATACCGAAGTGCGGAAAAAGGAGCTGTTCTCTAAAGTCCGTACCGGTCAGGTTCGTGTCCTTTTGGGCAGCACCGCCAAGATGGGCGCAGGCACCAATGTGCAGGACCGTCTGGTGGCACTTCATGACCTGGACTGTCCGTGGAGACCGGGAGACCTTGCCCAGCGCAAGGGCCGTATCGAGCGCCAGGGTAACCAGAATCCTCTTGTCCATGTGTACCGCTATGTGACCGAAGGAACCTTTGACGCATACCTCTGGCAGACGGTGGAGAATAAGCAGAAATTCATCAGCCAGATCATGACTTCTAAATCGCCGGTGCGTTCCTGCGATGATGTGGATGAAACAGCCCTCAGTTTTGCCGAGATCAAGGCTCTGTGTGCCGGAGATCCCCGCATCAAGGAGCGTATGGATTTGGATGTGGAGGTATCCCGCCTGAAGCTGATGAAAGCCGACCACCAGAGCAAGCAATATCGTCTGGAGGACCAGCTGCTCAAATACTTCCCGGAGGAGATTGAAAAGCACAAAGGCTTTATCAAGGGCTTTGAATCCGATCTGGAGGTTTTGGCAGCGCACCCGCACCCGGAGGACGGTTTTGCTGGTATGGAAATCCGTGGCGATCTGCTGACCGATAAGGAGAACGCCGGTGCAGCCCTTTTGGATGCCTGCAAGGAGGTCAAAACCTCCGATCCGGTGCAGATCGGCAGCTACCGGGGCTATGCCATATCCGTGGAATTTTCCGCTTGGAAACAGGAGTATACGCTCCTGCTGAAAGGACAGATGACCCACCGGGCAACCCTTGGTACAGACCCTCGCGGAAATCTTACCCGTATCGACAATGCCCTCGCCCAGATGCCCCAGCGTCTGGAGGCGGCAAAGGCCCAGCTGGATAACCTCTATCAGCAGCAGGCTGCCGCAAAGGAGGAAGTCGGAAAGCCATTCCTTTATGAAGAAGAACTGAGAAGCAAAAACGCCCGTCTGGTGGAGCTGGATACCCTGCTCAACATCGACGGAAAGGGGCAGGCACACACCGAGTCTGTTGTTGCCAAAAGCACACGGCCTTCGGTGCTGGATAACCTAAAACGCCCGTTGCAACCCCGCAGTACAGACAAGAAACCAAAACAGCATGAGGAGGTGCGATAACATGAATACCAACGATCTGAATACAGCTCTTTATGAAAAGATGGCCGCTGAGCAGGACAAATACAGGGACTGGCTGAAAAGCCAGCCCCCGGAAGAAATCCTGCACCACACTTATGAGTACACCATCCGTGAGGACATCGTGATGGCGATGGAGGAACTGGAGCTGACCGACGCCCAGGCCAAGGCGCTTTTGGAATCTCCTTCGCCGCTGGAAGATGTGTACCGTTATTTTGAAAAGCTGGAGACCGGCTATATGGATGTGATCCGGGACAGCATTGAGAACCGTGCCGACGATGTGTGCAGAGCTAAAGAGGAACTGCGAACAACACCGATCTATCCCCATTCAGCTGCCTATGCGAGAGAACATGGGGAGCTGGAGCAGTACCGGGCTTCCAACAATGCAAATCTCCAATGCAAGGAGTCCATTGAAGCGGCGGTGCGGGAACACTTCGACGGAATGTATCTCAGTCACGATGCGGCAAAGGGTGTGATCGAGACCTATGGCATGGAGCGTGTGGCTATGGTTCTGGCTAACACCGTTCAGCTTCAGGACTGGGATGGGCGCTACTCCCGACGCAATAAGGAATGGGCTAAGACCATTCCCAACGAGAACCCCGAAACCGTCCGTTGTGGTTATGTCCTGAACAGCCACCCTGCTGTGCTGGATGGCTTTATTGATCTGGTGCGAGAAGAACAGCAGCGTAGCCGTACTCAGGGAGAAAAACTGCAACCGTCCCGCCCCTCAGTACGGGATAAGCTCAAACAGGAGCTGCCTGCCCATAAGCCTGCCGCCCCGAAGAAACGGGAGCCGGAGCGATAACTATGGCAAAGCGTAAGCGGGATATGCAATTAAACTTTAGAGTTTCAGCGGAGGAGCTTGCTGTGATTGAGCAAAAAATGTCTCAGTTTGGAACCTCCAACCGTGAAGCCTATCTAAGAAAAATGGCGCTGGATGGGTATGTAGTCAAGCTGGAGCTGCCGGAGCTGAAGGAGCTTGTTTCCCTGATGCGCCGAAGCAGCAACAACTTAAACCAGCTGACCCGTAAAGTGCATGAGACTGGGCGGGTTTATGATGCTGACTTGGAGGATATATCCCAGCGGCAGGAACAGTTATGGGAGGGCGTAGAGGAAATCCTTACTCAGCTTTCCAAACTTTTATAACAGGGATAGATACTCCATTTGCGGAGGGAGGAACGGCATTACTTCGCTGCTCCTCTCTCCGCTTTTTCTTTTTATCGGTATCCTTGTCTTTTGCCTGCCCATGCCGGATAATATGATTAGAAAAGATACCAAGAACGCTGCAAGGAGGAAATGACATGAAGATTTTGAAAGGGCTTTTGATGATTATAACTGCACCGGTCATTTTGGTGCTGACGCTTTTTGTCTGGCTCTGCACGGGACTGATCTACATATCCGGTCTGGTGCTTGGTCTGCTCAGCACTGTAATTGCTCTGCTTGGCGTGGCTGTGCTTATTACCTATTCCCCGCAGAATGGTGTGATTTTGCTGGTTATGGCATTTTTGATTAGCCCTATGGGGCTGCCGTTGGCTGCAATCTGGCTGATGGGTAAGGTGCAGAGTTTGAAATTTGCCATTCAGGATTGGGTTTATGGATAAAAAATACGCAAAGCCACAAAATGCCAAACACCGTCTGTTAAATTTGGAAAGAGAAACTATATATCCACAACTTTACTTTTGAACTAATATTGAATATAATATTAGTACGAAAGGAAGTGACATGATGGGACAATTTGAACAGCTGGATCAGATGCTAACAGAACAAGAAGGAATGCTGCGAACATCACAGGTCGTATCTTCTGGAATTTCAAAGCCGGTATTTTATGATTATGTGCGTTCACGAGATTTGTATAGAGTCGCACATGGGATTTATCTGTCCAAAGATTCCTGGGTGGATGCCATGTATCTGCTTCATTTGCGATTTGAACAAGCAGTATTTTCACATGAAACAGCTTTATTTTTTCACGATCTGACAGACCGTGAACCAATAGAATATACAGTTACGGTCAAAACTGGATGCAATCCAAGCAAAATGAAAGCAGAAGGCATTCAAGTTTTTACGATTAAAGCAGACTTACATGATGTAGGACTTACAACAGCGAAAACTCCGTTCGGGCATACTGTGCCGGTTTATGATATGGAGCGAACGATCTGTGATTTGCTCAGAAGCCGTAGCAGAATTGAAATTCAGACCTTTCAGGGAGCACTGAAAGCATATGCCCGTAGAAAAGATAAGAACCTGCGAGCTTTAATGCAATATGCTGGGATGTTCAAGGTGGAAAAAATTTTACGACAGTATTTGGAGGTACTTTTATGATTAAGACTGCACGGCAGCTCAAAGACCTGATACGCAATCTCTCCAAGGACAAATCCGCAGATGCGCAAATCCTGATGCGCAATTACATGATGGAGCGCTTTCTGGAGCGCATTTCTCTTTCGGAGTACCGGGACAAGTTCATTCTCAAGGGCGGGATGCTGGTGGCTGCCATGGTCGGCCTTGACGCCCGCTCCACAATGGACATTGACGCGACCGTAAAGGGTGCGACGGTCGGCATCGAAGAAGTAGAGAATATGATTGCCTCCATTATCTCCGTGCCGGTGGACGATGGCGTGGAGTTCCGGGTGAAGCGCATTTCCGAGATCATGGACGAGGCCGAGTATCCGGGCATCCGCGTCAGCATGGAAACGGAGTTTGACGGCGTAATAACGCCGCTCAAGATCGATATTTCCACCGGCGACGCCATCACGCCCCGCGAGGTGCGTTACAGCTTCAAGC
>ENA-UEOM01000283-UEOM01000283.1-human-gut-metagenome-genome-assembly--contig:-NODE-283-length-22955-cov-17.397238_pt1 | contig 22955 bp, 18 predicted proteins | sample MGYA00242993_ERZ507994 | MGnify/ENA primary metagenome ERZ507994 (study PRJEB26167, sample SAMN06115536) | human gut metagenome | host: Homo sapiens | place: China:Neimenggu | collected 2014-11-07... | reverse complement strand
GCGGGAGAGTAGGTAGCCGCCTTCTTTTATCAAGAGCCTCAGATTTCGAAAGATTTCTGAGGCTTTTTTCGTTTTCCTACAGTTTATTTTCGCTGTTTTTTGCTTGATATACGTCATGTAACTATGTTATAAAGTGTTTAAAACATTAAAAAAGCACTGATAATCAGTCTATTACTTGCATATCTCGATTTTTTTTTGTATCTTTGCAATCGATAAGAATAAGGATATCATCCATATATCTGTTTTGTGTATGCTGGTATCCGTTAAGGTATCTAACGGAACTGAGGTGAGCAGCCTATCTTTTTCTCACAAGTTGCCACCGCGAAATCACTGATGTTGTAGTTCAGCTTTTCAGGTTCCATAAAACAAAAAATATGAAGAGAATAACAATGGTATTAGTCAGCATCTTGATGCTGATGATGAAGGTAAGTACAGCGTCGGCTGATACGAATGTAAATGTATCCTCTACTGATGATTTCGATTGGACTCCAGTGATGGAAGCGATTATCCAGGTAGAGAGTGAGGGTAACCCCAAAGCAAAGAGTGGAAGTTCTGTTGGTGTTATGCAGATTACTCCTATCTTAGTGGCAGAGTGTAATGACATTTTAAAAAGACGCAAGAGCAAGAAGCGTTTCACATTGTCTGATAGATTCAGCATTGCAAAGTCTAAGGAGATGTTCCTCCTGATTCAGTCTGTCCACAATCCTCTGAATAGCATCGAGCACGCAATTCGTGCTTGGAATGGTGGAAACCATTATAGTGTGAAGAGAACACAGCGCTATTTTGAGAAGGTCATGAATCTTTTGAAAAAGTAATTGATTTTTGATATGTCCGATCTATCCTTCCAGGATGGATCGGATTTTTGTTTGTTCTCTATACTCATTCTCTTTTCCCACTTTTATTCCAGTTTCTGCTTTTTATCATACTTTTTCTCTATTTTTATCTGCCAAATCACACTTTTTTGCCTTTAAATGTTAAAAACGCGTTAAAAAGATAACTTTTTGCTAGAAATGTTTGGCGGTTAACAAAAAAAGTAGTACCTTTGCACTCGCAATTCAGAAATGAGTTGATAATATCGCGGTGTGGAGCAGTTGGTAGCTCGCCAGGCTCATAACCTGGAGGTCGCATGTTCGAGTCCTGCCGCCGCAACTAAATAAAGGAAGTGATTAATTAATCACTTCCTTTTTTGTTTTCTTCATATTGTGTTTATCACCTTTTCTCCTCCATTGTTCTTTTTCTCTTATCCCTCTTGATTATCTAGAATTTCTTTAGTTTTCTCATTGATTTCCCTTTCATTTTGCTTTATATTCATTTGAAATCCAACATATTCTATTTTTTAACACTAAATATTTGCGTATATCGAATAAAACCACTACTTTTGCACATTGATAAATTTATGTGCAACTAATAAAATAAAGGAAGGGCTTCGATATGTCAGTATCCAAAACAAGACAAAAACTGGTAGATGTTGCAAGACAACTGTTTGCCAAGAATGGTATAGCCAATACTACAATGAATGATATTGCTGTAGCATCTGGTAAGGGGCGTCGTACGCTTTATACCTATTTCAGTAGAAAGGAAGATGTCTATTATGCAGTCATCGAGTCGGAGTTGGAGCGTCTTTCTGATAAATTGGATGAGGTAGCCAACTGTAAGATGCGTCCTCAGGACAAGATCATAGAATTGATTTACACCCATCTCAGTATGATCAAGGAAACAGTGGTACGTAATGGCAATCTTCGTGCTGAGTTCTTCCGTAACATCTGGATGGTGGAGAAAGCTCGCAAGAACTTTGATGAGGATGAAATCGAAATCTTCCGTCGTGTCTATGCCGAGGGAAAGGAAGATGGGGAATTTGACATCGACAATATTGATTTAGTTGCTGATATTACCCACTATTGTATCAAGGGGCTGGAAGTACCTTTCATTTATGGAAGATTAGGCCATGGTATGAATGTGGAGTCAAGTAAACCGCTGGTTGCAAAGGTTGTTTATGGCGCCTTGGGTAAATCAGGCTTAAAACTTTAAATAAGATATTCATAATAAACTGATTATTAATTAAATAAGAAAGAAATGGGATTATTAACAGGTAAAACTGCCCTTGTAACAGGTGCAGCTCGCGGCATCGGTAAGGCTGTCGCTATGAAATTTGCTTCTGAGGGTGCTAACATCGCATTCACAGACCTCGTACTCAATGATGATATGGCAGCTGGCTTGGAGGCTACTCGCAAGGAGATTGAGGCTCTTGGTGTAACATGCCGCGCATACGCTGGTAATGCTGCTGACTTCGAGGAGACTGAGAAGACCGTTAAGCAGATTCACGCAGATTTCGGTTCTATCGATATTCTCGTTAACAACGCAGGTATCACTAAGGACGGTTTGATGCTTCGTATGAGTGAGGCTCAGTGGGATGCAGTTTTGAATGTAAACTTGAAGTCTGCCTTCAACTTTATCCACGCTTGTTCTCCTATCATGCTCCGTCAGCGCAGCGGTTCTATCATCAACATGGCTTCTGTTGTTGGTGTTCATGGTAACGCTGGTCAGTGCAACTATGCTGCTTCTAAGGCTGGTATGATTGCTTTGGCTAAGTCTATTGCCCAGGAGTTGGGTCCTAAGGGTGTACGTGCTAACGCAGTAGCTCCTGGTTTCATCGAGACAGCTATGACTGCACAGTTGCCAGAGGAAATCCGTAAGGACTGGATGAAGAAGATTCCTTTGCGTCGTGGTGGTCAGACTGAGGATATTGCAAATGTTTGTCTCTTCCTCGCTTCTGATATGTCAAGCTACGTAAGCGGTCAGGTAATCCAGATCGATGGTGGTATGAATATGTAATCTATTGGCATCTGTTTTAGATAAAACATGCAGGTAGTTTACGAGGACAACCATATAATTATCGTCTCTAAGAGAAGTGGTGAAATCGTGCAGGGCGACAAGACCGGCGACGAACCTCTCTCGGAGACTGTGAAACAGTACATCAAGGAGAAGTATCACAAGCCGGGAAATGTATTCCTCGGTGTGGTGCATCGCCTTGACCGTCCTGTTTCGGGTTTGGTCGTATTTGCCAAGACTTCTAAGGCATTGAGCCGTCTGAACAATATGTTCCGGGATGGCGAAGTTCACAAAACCTATTGGGCAATCGTGAAGAATATGCCAAAGGAACCTGAGGCTACGCTCACCCATTGGATAGTAAGAAACGAAAAGCAGAATAAAAGCTATGCTTACGACCATGAGGTGAAGAATTCGAAGAAGGCGATATTGAAGTATAAGGTGATAGGGCATACTGATCATTACACCCTTTTGGAAGTGAACCTGATGACAGGCCGTCATCATCAGATCAGATGCCAGTTAGCTAAGATGGGATGCCCGATCAAGGGCGACCTGAAATACGGTTCCCCTCGCAGCAATGCCGACGGAAGTATCTCTCTTCTCTCGCACAAGGTAGAGTTTGTGCATCCAGTATCAAAAGAAACCATTGTAGTGGAAGCTCCTCTGCCAGATGATAATCTATGGAGAGCTATTGCTCCATAACAATTTAATATCCATGCTTATGAAGAAGTATGCGAAATGGGTGGGGATCGTTGTTCTTACCCCATTCGTGCTCATATTATTGTTGGCTGTTTTGCTTTATTTGCCTCCAGTACAGAACTGGGCAGTAAAGCAAGTTGCTTCTTATGCTTCAGAATCGACGGGCATGGATATTTCCGTAGAGCATGTACAACTCGTTTTCCCTCTCAAGCTGGGAGTGGAAGGCGTGAAAGTACTGCAACCTGTCGATTCATTGAAGAACAGCAGAAACCTTGCTTTAAGAAATAAAAAAGATACCGTAGCCGACATCCAGAAGATGGTGGTAGATGTGCAGTTGCTGCCACTCTTCAGCAATCAGGTGATGGTGGATGAACTGAACTTCACGAAGATGAAGGTGAATACCACCAACTTTATCCACGAAGCCCGAATCAAGGGAGATGTGGGCAGATTGCAGCTGATGGCGCATGGTATAGATCTGGGTAAGGAGCACGTGAATGTGAACGATGCTCTGATTTCCGATGCCAGATTGTCTGTGGAATTGAGCGATACAGTTCCGCCAGATACGACTCCGAGCACCAATTACTGGAAGATCCACTTACAGAAACTGAAACTAAAGAATACCGATTTTACCCTACACATGCCTGGAGATACCCTTCAGGTGAATGCTTATTTCGGTGATGCGATCGCCCGCACCACCTACCTTGACCTGTTCAAAGGTCTGTATCAGGTCAAGCACTTGGACTGGAAGAACGGCAGGGTGAACTACGACCAGAATTTCGAACGTCCTGTATCCGGTCTGGACTTCAACCATCTTGCCTTCCACGATATGGCATTGAAGGCCGATTCCTTCTATTTCTGCGATTCCAGGATTGATGTAAAGATCAAGGAAGCAAGGATGAAGGAGAAGAGTGGACTGAAGATAGATCAGCTTAATGGCAGATTTGTGATGGATTCCGTGAAGTTGCAGTTGCCGGATCTCTATTTCCGTACTCCGGAATCTCATTTGCAGGCTACTGTAGATATGGATATGAACGCCTTTGCCGAGAAGAATCCTGGCAAGGTAATGGCGCGTGTGAAAGGTGCCTTGGGACGTTCTGATCTATTCCTCTTCATCGGTGATGCATTGCCAAAGCAGATGAAGAGCCGATGGCCTTACTATCCGATGAAGGTGGAAGGTTCGCTGAAGGGAAACATGCAGCGTGCCTCTTTCTCGGGAGTCAAGGTGAATCTGCCTACCGTTTTCGATTTAAGCACGGATGGCATGGTAGCTAATATGACAGATATGAATCGTCTGAAAGCGAATATCAATCTGAAGGCACGCACCTACAATCTCGGTATGGTAACAGCCATGCTCGATCCTGCCTTGACACAGGAAATCCGCATCCCTAGCGGCATCGGCATTCAGGGAAATGTGAAGATGGATGGAACGAAGTATGCCACCAGACTGGCTCTTACCGAAGGTAAGGGAAGCATGAAGGTGGATGCTACCATCGATGCCAAGACCCGTAGGGATGGCAGCATCGATATGAATCGCCTGGCTTATCAGGCTAAGTTGCAGGCACGACAGATTCAGGCCCAGCATTTCCTGCCTCACCAGAATCTCTACACCTTTACGGGAGAGGTAGAGGCAAAGGGCGTGGGTACAGATTTCCTGTCGCCTCGAACCCGACTGATGGCGAAAGCCAAGGTTAACCAGGTACATTATGACAAGTATCAGTTGCATGACATGGTGGCTGATGCGCAGGTTGCCAACGGTAGAATTCATGCCAAGCTGGATAGTAGGAATGATCTGCTGAATGGTAACATCGCCGTGGATGCTCTGGCTAATACCAAGAAGTTGCAGGCTACACTGGTGGCAGATGTGCGCCATGCCGATATGTATCAGTTGAAGATTACCAATAAGCCAGTGGATGTTTCGCTCTGTGGTCAGATCGATGTTCATTCCGATCTGAAGGATAGTCACAAGGTATGGGCTAACCTGGATGATATCACTGTAAGGACAGAAAAGAAAGTCTATCGCCCAGTAGGTGTGAAGGTAGATATCCTGACCGATAGAGATACCACCCATGCCATAGCAGAGTGTGGAGATTTCCGCTTGAACATGGATGCGCATGGAGGCTACGAGAAACTCCTGCACAGAGTTACCGGTTTGCAGAAGGAATTATGGAAGCAGCTCAAGAACCGGCGCATCGATCAGGTGATGATTCGCAACAGTTTCCCTAGCGGACATATCTACCTTTCTACAGGTAAGGATAACTTCATTTCCCGATTCATCGAATATATGGGCTACCATTTCAAGTCGGTGGAGATGGAGCTGAATGCTTCGCCTGTGGCGGGACTCGAAGGATATATGAACATCGACTCCCTGGTAGCGGGTGGCATGCAACTGGATACCATCCGTGCCTTGGTCCATACGCAGGGAGATACTATCCGTTATTCGGCTCGTGTTCAGAACAATAAGCACAATCCGCAGTATGTGTTCCGTGCTTTGGTAGATGGCGAGGTTCAGGAGCATGGTTCCAATGTCAAGGCTCGCCTCTATGATGCATCCAATAAGTTGGGTGTGGATGTGGGACTCGCTGCCATGTTGCAGCCTAATGGTGTGAAAGTGTCTCTGATAGATACCCATCCGATATTGGGTTATAAGGAGTTCGTAGCCAATGATTCCAACTATGTGATGTTGAGTGATGACGGACGTGTATCTGCCGATCTGGTGCTGAAGGCAGCAGCGGGCAATATGGGTATGCGTGTCTATTCCAACGATAAGAACGAGGATGCCCTGCAGGATATCACCGTCAGCATGAGCAGGTTCAATCTGGACAAGGTGCTGAGTGTGATTCCGTATATGCCGGATATCACGGGTATCATGGATGGTGACTTCCACTTTGTCCAGACCAAGGAAGAACTCTCTGTTTCTTCTAATCTGAAGATAGATAACATGACCTACGAGAAATGTCCGATGGGCAATGTGGGCTCGGAGTTTACCTATATGCCAAAGAGTGACGGTTCTCACTATGTAGATGCCATCCTTACCTATGAGGGTGATGAGGTGGCAACTGTTACGGGTACGTACAAGTCGGAAGGTGCCGGCGATCTGGATGCAGAGGTAGGATTAGAGAAGCTTCCTTTGCACTTTATCAATGGTTTTGTACCTGATCAGCTCATCGGTTTGAAGGGATATGGCGAAGGTGCCCTGAAGATGAAGGGTGCCTTGAGCAATCTTGATATCGATGGCGAGGTATATCTCGATTCTGCTTATCTGGTAAGTGTGCCATATGGTATTTCCATGCGATTTGCCAACGATCCTGTGCGCATTACAGACAGTAAGCTGCTCTTCGAGAACTTCATGATGTATGCCAACAACGAGAGTCCGCTCAATATCCAGGGTGCCCTCGACTTCACGGATGTGGAGAATATGAAGCTGAATATCCGGATGAGAGCGCAGGACTTCCTGCTGATTGATGCAGAGGAGAATGCCCGCTCAGAGGCATTCGGCAAGGCGTATGTCAACTTCTTTGGAAGCATGCAGGGCTCATTGTCTAATCTGAAGATGATGGGTAAGCTGGATGTACTGGGCAAGACCAATATGACCTATATCTTGCGTGAGTCGGAACTCACTACCGATAACCAGTTGGAGGAACTGGTGAAGTTTACCAATTTCAAGAGTGGCAAGGAGGTTGTGGTTCAGAAGCCTACGCTGGATGGTTTTGATATGTTGCTGAGTATGTCAATCGATGAGTCGGCGCGTATTCTCTGTGCCTTGAATGCCGATAAGACCAATTATGTGGATCTGATGGGAGGAGGCAATTTGCAGATGCGGTACAATACGGCTGACGGTATCCGGCTGACGGGGCGATATACCCTGAATGATGGTGAGATGAAGTACTCTCTGCCTATCATTCCATTGAAGACCTTTAATATCCAGGATGGAAGCTATATCCAGTTTACGGGTGATCCGTTTAATCCTACCCTGAACATTACGGCAACGGAGGATATCAAGACTACCGTCAACGAGGGTGAGGGCAGTGGGCGCTCGGTGGATTTCATCTGTGGTGTGAAGCTGAGTCAGACTCTGGAGAAACCGGGAATCCAGTTTATCATCTCGGCATCCAACGACCAGACCATCCAGGATGAGTTGAATTCGATGAGTGTAGAGGAGCGAGGCAAGATAGCCATCACGATGCTGGCTTCGGGTATGTATCTGGCGAGTGGAACCACCAGTTCGTTCTCGATGAATACCGCCCTGACTTCATTCCTCAACTCCGAGATCAATAACATTGCAGGTACAGCCATGCGAAGCATCGGACTCGATGTGGGTATGTCGGTGGATAACCAGACCAATGCCTCTGGCGGAACGCATACCGACTACAACTTCAAGTTCGCCAAGCGATTCTTCAATAATCGCCTGAGTTTCTCTGTGGGTGGACAGGTTTCAACCGGTGCAGAACTGGAGAATGCCAACAAGAATGAGTCTTTCTTCAACAATGTGGAGGTTCAGTATCGTCTCAACGAAGGAGCCAGCATGTATGTAAGAGCCTTTTATAATGCCAACACCTACGATTGGCTGGATGGTCAGATTGGGGAGTATGGCGGCGGTTTCACCTGGCGCAGAAAACTCTCCAAGTTCTCGGATATCTTCAGATGGAAGACAGAGAAGCAGCAGGTGCCTGCAGGCTCTCCGATGCTGCGGACCCGTAAGGATTCAGTGATGCTGCGGACCCGCAAGGATTCTGTTATTAGAAACAACGAAAAATAAGCTAGTGAATATGAGAAAGAAGAATCGACTTCACCTTATTATATATATAGCGGCAGCGGTGATGCTGTTCTGCTTCCTGTTTACAGGGTGCTCTTCTACGAGTGCCCTGAAGGAAAACGAGCAGCTGTTTACCGGTTTGAAGCCTATAGAATACTCCAACTACGAGGCGAATACCTATGCCGACTCGGTGAAGGAAGAGATGGAGTTTGCTCTTGCATCAGCCCCGACGGGAGCTTTTATGGGAAGCAGCTATTTCCGTACTCCGTTTCCTGTCCGCTTATGGATATGGAATGCCTTCTCTCCGTCGGATGATGCTCTTTCCAGATGGATTACCAAGGTATTCGGTTCGAAGCCTAAGTTGATGGAGAATGTGAATCCGAAGTTGAGAGCACAGGTGGCTGAGCATCAGCTCGACAAGTTGGGCTATTTCAATGGCAAGGTAGATTACGAAGTGATCACCCAGAGCAATCCGAAGGAAGCCAAGGTGGCTTATAAGGTGAATATGGGACATTTGTGGAGATTGGATTCCGTGGCTTATCTCAATTTCCCGGAACATGGCAAGCAGCTCATCGATTCTACGATGTCGCAGGCCGTCATCAGAAAGGGAAGCCCGTTCAATGTCTCCAATCTGGAGCAGGAGCGTCAGCGACTTACCCGTCTTTTCCGCAACCATGGCTATTACTTCTATCAGAATGGCTATGCTTCTTATCTTGCAGATACCGTGAATACGCCTGGCAAGGTGAACCTCCGTCTGTCGATGGTGGACAGCATTGAGCCGGAAGCAACCCGCCAGTGGTATATCGGCAATATCAACATCAACTTCAAGAAGCAATTCATGGAGGAGATGACCGATAGTTTTGTGCGCCGTTATCTGAGTTTCAGATATGCGGGCAAGAAGATGCCGATTCGTGCCGGAGTAGTGCTCAGGGAATTGAAGCTCCGACCACGAAAACTTTATATGGTGGATGATGAAAATACGGCTAAGGCAGGATTGCAGTCGATGGGACTCTTCAGTTATACCAACCTGCAGTTTGTGCCTCGGAGCACTCAGGTTTTGGACAGTCTGGGAAATGTGCAATATTGCGATACTCTGGATGCCAATATCGATCTGGTGTTCGACAAGCCATACGATTTCTATGTAGAAGCCAACGCCAAGGGCAAGACTACCGGAAGGGTAGGTCCGGAGCTGGTGGTGGGTCTGACCAAGCGCAATGCCTTCCGGGGTGGTGAGAAGCTGGATATCAATTTCCATGGTTCGCATGAGTGGCAGACCATCACGGGGCAGGGGGGAAGTTCCAACAAGATCAATTCCTATGAGTTCGGATCGGATGTCACGCTGTCGTTCCCAAGCATCATCACTCCTTGGAATGCTTTCCGCACGATGGCACAGAATGAGCGCAGATTCCGCAGAGGTCATATCCCTCGCCGTTACTACGGTACGCCGAATACCACCATCAAGGCATCTATGAACATCCTGAACCGTGCCGGCTATTTCCGTCGTCATGTGGTTGGAGGAGAGCTGACTTATGATTGGGCAACTTCCTATCAGCATCGCCATTCGTTCAGTCCGCTGATTCTTTCGTATGAGTATATGAACTATACTTCTCCGAAGTTCGACAGCATCATGAATAACAATGTGTATGTGGCAACTTCGATGGCCGACCGTTTCATTCCGAAGATGAGCTATACCTACACCTATCGCAGTGCGCAGAAATACCGCAGTCCTATCGTGTGGTCAACTACGGTGAGCGAAGCCGGCAATATTCTGTCGCTGGGCTATCTTCTGGGCGGCAGAAAATGGAACGACAAGGATAAGACGATGTTCAAGAACGAGTATTCTCAGTTCTTCAAGCTGGAAACAGATTTCGTGAAGTATTGGAAGCTGAATGAAACATCCACCCTGGTGGGACATCTGAATGCCGGAATGATCTGGAGTTACGGCAATTCGAGTCAGGCACCTTATACGGAGATGTTCTATGTAGGTGGAGCCAACAGTATCCGTGCCTTCAGTGTGCGAGGTGTCGGACCAGGCGAGCAAGACTACAGTGCCCTGAGTAACAAGTATGCCAACATCCTTCGTACGGGAGATATCAAGTTCCAGGCGAATCTGGAATACCGTCCTAAGATCTGGGGCGATCTTTATGGTGCCCTGTTCCTGGATGCCGGTAATGTCTGGATGAAGGATGCTGATTTCTCCTCTTTCGAGGCCTTCAAGTTTGATAAGTTCTACAAGCAGCTGGCTGTAGGCACTGGAGTGGGTATCCGCTACGATATGGGAATGTTTGTGGTTCGAGTGGATTGGGGAATCGGTCTGCATCTGCCATACGATACGGGTAAGAGCGGATTCTACAACATTCCAAGCTTCAAGAAGAACCAGAGCCTGCATTTGGCTGTGGGCTATCCGTTCTAGCATCATTTGTCAGTGGGCTATCCGTTCTAGCCCCGGTTTTCGGGGGTGATGTTCCATAAATCATTCAAATAATGATGTAAATCAAAAAAAAAGTAGGAAAAGATGCTGCTAGGTGCATTTTTTTTATTACTTTTGCAGGTGATTAAACGTAAATATCAACTATTAAAAAAAATATAGATTATGAAACCTACATTATTGCTTTTGGCTGCTGGTATGGGTAGCCGTTATGGTGGTTTGAAACAGCTCGATGGTCTGGGCCCTAATGGTGAGACTATTATGGACTACAGTATCTACGATGCTATTCAGGCTGGTTTTGGTAAGATCGTTTTCGTTATCCGCAAGGATTTCGAGGATCAGTTCCGCGAGAAAATCCTCTCTAAGTACGAGGGCCATATCCCAGCAGAGCTTTGCTTCCAGTCTTTGGATGCACTCCCAGAAGGATTCAGCGTACCTGAGGGTCGCGAGAAGCCATGGGGTACCAACCATGCAGTGTTGATGGCAAAGGACGTTATCAAGGAGCCTTTCTGCGTAATCAACTGCGATGACTTCTACAACCGTGACTGCTTCATGGTTATCGGCAAGTTCCTCTCTGAGCTTCCAGAGGGTAGCACCAACAAGTATGCTATGGTAGGTTTCCGCGTAGGCAACACCTTGAGCGAGAACGGTACAGTAGCTCGTGGTATCTGCTCTAAGGACGAGAACGAGAACCTGACAACTTGTGTAGAGCGCACCGAGATCATGCGTATCAATGGTGAGGTATCTTACAAGGACGAGGAAGGCAAGTGGGTTGCTGTAGGCGACAACACTCCTGTATCTATGAACGTATGGGGCTTTACTCCTGATTACTTCGCTCACAGCGAGGCTTACTTCAAGGAGTTCCTGAGCGATCCTAAGAACATGGAGAACAAGAAGGCTGAGTTCTTTATCCCATTGATGGTCAACAAGCTCATCAATGAGGGTACATCTACCGTTAAGGTACTCGATACCACCAGCAAGTGGTTTGGTGTAACTTATGCAGCCGACCGTCAGAGTGTAGTAGATAGAATCCAGAGTCTCATCGACGAGGGTGTATATCCTAACAAGCTCTTCTAATTCTATTAGATGGATATTCAATTAGATATTTTAAACGAAAAGGAAGCCGCTATTCTCCGAGAGACGATAGCGGCTTCTCAGCGTATTGTCATCTGTGCTCACAAGTCACCGGATGGCGATGCTGTTGGCTCATCTTTGGGATGGGCTTATTTTTTGCGCTCTCTGGGTAAGAAGCCTGTCATCTGTGTGCCTGATATGATACCGGATGCCCTTTCCTGGTTGCCTGGCTGTGATGATATCGTGAGATACGACAAGCATCCAGAGAAGGTACAGCAGGCTTTTGATGAGGCTGATCTGGTATGCTGCGTGGATTTCGGCAGCACTGGCAGACTGGATGAGATGGATCATGTGCTTACCGGGCGCTTTGGTTGTAGGCGTCGTAGTCAATATCAAAAATAAGCAGCGCCCCGATGAGCAGCGCCAGGCAGATGAGGATCGGATTGGCCAGCGGGTGCCCTATCCGGTCGCTGATGCGGAAGGACACCACATAGATGATTAGGGTCAGCGCGGCCCCAAAGTAGGCGGAAAAGGCAATGTAATCATTCATGCTTTTTACCCTCCCGCCGTTTGGCTTCCTGCCGGCCCACCGCCTGGGCGGCCTTGCCGCTGATGCCGATGACCAGCGTAGTGCCCAGAATGCCCAGCAGCACCACCGGCCCGCCCATCACCGCCAGGTGTTCCGGCTGGGTGATAAGCGCTACCGTGGGGGCAATAAACAGCACCGGCATAATGGAGATAAAGAAATCCGCGACGGTACTGATCTGCTCCGGCTTGATGAGTCCGGTCAGCAGTGCCAGCAGCATTAGGATCAGACCGTACACGCTGGCGGGAATGGGCAGCGGCAGCAGATATTTGATGAGTTCCGCCACGGCGCACACCGCGGCGATAATGGCAGATTGCCTTAGAATTTTCATGGGTATTTCATTCGTCCTTCGATTCGCAAAAATAGGGGAGAGCCTTACTGGATCACATGGACATCCAGTTGGTTAAAGGGGATGGCAATGCCGTTCTGGTCCAGTACATCCTTTATCGCCTGGTTGATGCTCCATGCCTCGTCCCAGTAGTCGTCGGTCTTTACCCAGTAGTGCAGGCCCAGCACCACGCTGCTGTCCCCCAGCTCCTTTACATATACCAGCGCCTTTTCGGGGTTCACCAGCGGCTTGCGGCTCTTGATAAGCGCCGTCAGCAGCTCAATGGCCCGGGCGGTGTCGGCCTCATAGGCAATGCCCACCGTGGTGGAAAGCCGCCGCACCGGCAGTACATTATAGTTGATAATATTCCCGGCCGAGAGATTCCCGTTGGGAATGGTGATGATTTTGTTATCGGCCATGCGCAGCGTGGTAAAGAACAGCCCGATCTCCACCACCGTCCCCTCGATATCCGAAGCAGTTTTGATGTAATCCCCAGTCTTAAAGGGGTGCAGGAACATGAGAATGAGCCCGCCCGCAAAGTTGGAAAGACTGCCCTGCAATGCCAGGCCCACCGTCACGCCGATGGATCCCAGCAGCGCCACAAAGCTCGCCGTCGGCACGCCCAAAAAGTCCGCAATAAAATAAATCAGCAGTGCCCACAGCGCTACCCGTACCAGCGAGCGCACAAATTTGGCCACGCCGGGATCGATCTTTGTTTTGTTATCCAGCAGCGCCACCCGGCTCAGGAATTTCTCGATGAGCCAGCGCCCCACAAAAAAGATAACCAGTGCCAGCGCAATATGCCACAGTGCGTTCAGCACCACCGGCGAGGCGGTTTTAATGAATTTCTGGATCGCGGTCAGCGATTCCTGAATATCCGGTACCTCCGGCAGGTCGGCCGTAGCGGTCGTCAGTGCAAAAAATCTCATGGTTCTCTCCTTGCTATATTCAACCTATATTACAGCGTTTCATCTTCGCCGGTCCACTGGTGCCGGGCCATATCCACCCGCCCGTCCGGCAGAAAAGCGACTCCTTCTGCTTCCAGCAGCACCCGCTGCGCCCCAGGCCCGCCAAAGGCAAAGCCCGGCGCCAGGCTGCCATCCCGGAATACCACCCGGTGGCAGGGCGTTTTGCCGGGTTCGGGGTTGCGGTGCAGTGCCCCGCCCACAATGCGGGAAGCCCGGGGGCTGCCCGCCAGCATCGCAATCTGTCCGTAGGTAGCCACTTTCCCGGCCGGGATACGGCGCACCGCCGCATATACCGCCCGGTAGAAATTTTCCTGCATTTCCGCTTGCCCCCTCTTGGAATATTATCTCATTATATCACGCAGCTCCTCCGTTGTCGAGAAATTGCGCGGCATTTCCTTGTCCGGTTTCTGCAGCATCCCGGCTGGGGCCCGCAGGGCCGAGGGGCAAAGCCCCTCGTGGGCGGCCTTTGGCCGCCCCAAAGCCGCCTGCGGCGGCCTGCCCTGCGGGCCCCTCCCTCTGCGCATCCCCTCAGCCCTCTTGCAAATCCCCGCTGAACGCGGTAGAATAGGGCCGTAAGCACCGAACAAAGCAAAGGGAGAACATTATGAGGATCGTAATTGTCGGAATCGGAAAGGTCGGCCGGGCCCTGGCGGAGCATCTCTCCCGCGAGGGCCACGATGTCGCCGTCATCGATAACCGCCCCGGCATGGCGGAGCGCCTGGCGGAGGAACTGGATGTTTTGGGCATCGAGGGCAATGGCGCCGCTTATACTGTGCAGCAGCAGGCCCGGGCCAGTCAGGCGGATCTCGTCATTGCCGCTACCAGCGAGGATGAGGTCAATATGATCGCCTGCATGACCGCCAAAAAGCTGGGCGCCAAGAATACCATTGCCCGGGTGCGCAGCGTGGAATACGAAAGTCAGCTGCGATTCATGCAGCAGGAGATGGGGCTTTCTCTTTCTATCAACCCGGAGCGGGAGACTGCCCGTGATATCGCCCGTATCCTGCGCTTTCCGGCGGTCGCCAAGGTGGAAACCTTCGCCAAGGGCCGGGTGGAGCTGGTGGAATACCACATTCCGCAGGGCAGCCTGCTGGATGGCATGGCCCTCAAAAATGTCGCCGCCTCCCTGCAGGTCAAGGTGTTGGTCTGCGCCGTCCGCCGCGGGGAAGAGGTCGTTATTCCCGATGGTAACTATGTGCTGGGCGCGGGAGATTGCATCAGCGTTACCGCCAAGCCCCAGGAACTGGAGAACTTCTTCCGGGCGCTGGGCGTTTTCCGGGACCATGCCCGCAATGTCATGGTGGTCGGGGCCGGGCGCATCACCCGCTTTTTGGCGGAGCAGCTGAGCCAGATGAAGATGCGTGTGCGCGTGGTGGACCGGGATGAACAGCGCTGTGTTGATCTCAGCGAGGCAGTCCCCACCGCTTTGGTTATCCACGGGGATGCCACCGATGTGCATCTGCTGGCCGAGGAGGGCCTGGATGATTCCGATGCCTTTGTGGCACTCACCGGCCTGGATGAACTCAATATCATGCTGGCCATGTATGCCCGCTGCCACAATATCGAATGTTCTGTGGCCAAGGTCAACCGCAATTCCTTCACCGAGCTTATCAATAAGACCGCCATCGTGGAAAGCACCGTTTCCACCAGCGTGGTTACCGTCAGCCGCATCCTGCAGTATGTCCGCGCGATGGAAAACAGCACCGGCGGCGGGGTCATTGCCCTGCACCGCATGGTAGAAAACCAGGTAGAAGCCCTGGAATTCCACATTACCGCCGGCTCGCCGCTCATCGGTGTGCCGTTTAAGGATATGGCCACCCGCCCCAATGTGCTGGTGGGCTGCATCACCCGCCCCAATGGCGAGGTCATCATCCCCTCCGGCGGCGATTCCCTCCAGCCCGGCGATTCCGCCATCGTCATTACCACCCTTACCGGCCTGCGGGATATCCAGGATATCCTGGCCTAAATATCGTTTCTTTAGGCTCCGTTTCCTTCGGGAAGCGGGGCCTCTTATCATCTCTGTTATTTTTGTAACGATTTTTTGCAAAAACCGTGTAATATTGTTTGTATCCCGCCGATAAATGTATTATAATAAACTGTGTATAGCTATTTTGCATGTCGCTGCCGCATAGCAGTTATGCGTTGTCGCCCGGCGGCGGTGAAAATGGGTGCTGGCTGCGTGGCCGCCCTTGACAGGCATCAGCCTGCCTGCGTCAGGCAAGAGCCTGCCTGCGGCCGTCCGCTTGCCATCCCGACATTTTCCCTCGCCGCCAGCTTTCATCATAGAAAGGGGTTTTACCCATGCCGCACCAGTATACCGTCCCGCTTAAAAAGCTCATCAAGGACCTGAACCTGCAGATCCTCTATTATCCCAAAACCGAGGAGGAGATCCTGGTCAGCCACGCCGAGCTGATGCGCCCGGGCTTGGCCTTCACCGGGTTCTTCCAGGGCTTTGTCCCGGCCCGCATCAATATGATCGGCCGTACCGAGCTGGCCTATCTGGAAACTTTGCCGCCTCACCTGCTGCGGCAGAGCCTGGAGGGCTTCCTTTCCCGCAGCCCCAAGGCCGTCATCATCACTCAGGATTTCTCCTTCCGCCCCCTCTTTTTGGAGCTGGCGGAAAAGTATTGCGTGCCGCTGATGCAGTCCCCGGAAAATACCACCCATATGGCCGCCCAGCTCAATGCCAAGCTGAGTCTGGAGCTGGCGCCCCGTACCACCGTCCACGGCGTTTTGATGGAGATCTACGGCGAGGGTGTGCTGCTTACCGGGGATTCCGGCGTCGGCAAAAGTGAGACCGCCCTGGAGCTGCTCAAGCGCGGCCACCGCCTCATCGCCGATGACGCCGTGGAGGTTCGCCGGGTCTCCAATACCACCTTGGTCGGCTCCGCCCCGGATAACATCCGCCACTATATGGAGCTCCGCGGGGTCGGCATCATCAATGTCAGCCGGCTGTTCGGCGTCGGCTCGGTCAAAAATACCGCCAATATCAATTTCGTCATTCAGCTGGAAACCTACGACCCCGAAAAGGTCTACGACCGCATCGGGCTGGAGGAGGAAACCACCAATATTCTGGGCATGAAGGTGCCCGCCGCCACCATCCCGGTCCAGACCGGCCGAAACCTCGCCGTGATCATCGAGGTGGCCACCATGAACTACCGTCAGCGCGCCATGGGCAATAATTCTGCCAAGGAGCTGATGGAACAGCTGGGCCTTACCGATGATGTGCAGCCCTGACCGCCGAAAGGAGCAAACCCCATGAATCTACTGGAACAGCTGCAAAATGCGGGCATCCCCTATACCGAAAATGAACCCATGAGCCGCCGTACCACCTTTGGCATCGGCGGGCCGGCGCTGCTGCTGCACCCCCGCACCCGTACCCAGCTGCAAACCGCCGTTTCCCTCTGCCGGGCGGCGGGGACCGACCCCTTTATTTTGGGCCGGGGCAGCAATCTGCTGGTCAGCGATAGCGGCATTGCCCGCCCTGTCATTCAGCTGGATGGCGACTTTACCGCCATCTCCCGGCAGGGCAATACCCTGCGCTGCGGGGCCGGGGCCTCTCTCATCGCTACCTGCCGGGCCGCTGCGGAAAACAGCCTTTCCGGCCTGGAATGGGGCTTTGGCATCCCCGGTTCTTTGGGCGGGGGAGTATACATGAATGCCGGTGCCTACGGCGGCGAGCTCCGGGATGTCCTCACGGAGGTCACCTTCCTGGATGAAGCCGGGGAATACCGCACCCTGCCTGCCGCGGCGCTGGAACTTTCCTACCGCCACAGCATCTTTGAGGAGCGTCCGGGCTGTGTCATCGTGGAAGCGGTGCTGACCCTCACCCCCGGCGAGGAAACCGCCATCCGCGCGGCCATGGAGGACTACATGTCCCGCCGCCGGGAAAAGCAGCCCCTGGAATACGGCAGCGCCGGCTCCACCTTTAAGCGGCCGGTAGGCAACTATGCCTCCGCCCTGGTGGATCAGTGCGGGCTTAAGGGCCTTTCCGTCGGCGGGGCCGAGGTCAGCCAAAAGCATGCCGGCTTCATCATCAACCGGGGCGGTGCCACTGCTGCCGATGTGCGGCAGCTTATCGCCGAAGTACAGCGCATCGTCCGGGAAAAGACCGGCTATACCCTCGAATGCGAGATTAAGTATATCGAATGAGCCAGCGCCGGGTGCGGCGGCTGCCCCTTTGCCCATCCCTGCGGGCTGCGCCCGCCACGGCCCCCTGCACCAACCGTCCCACCCCGCTGCGGGACGGCGGTAAAAATGAACGCTGGCTGCGCCCCGTCCTTGACAGGCATCAGTCCGCCTTGCGTCGGACAAGAGCCTGCCTGCGGCCGTCCCTTGCCATCCCCCATTTTTCCTCGCCGTACCCCAAAAAATTCACCCCATCACCGGAGAATAACAACCATGCCCTCCTTTACCACTGCCGCCAAGGATGAGATCCTTTCCAATAAAGCCGTGCGCCAGCACTTTCCCAACCAGCAGTCCTTTGGGCTGATGGTCTTTTCCCGCGAGTTTTCGGTGCCCAAAATGCAGATGCTGACCCGCGAACGCCGGGCTGCCCAGTACTATTCCCAGTTGGTGCAAAGCGTCCGCCCCATGACCGGCACCGTCACCCTGCGGGAGGAAAAGCTCTCCACCGGGCAGCTGGCCTACCGTGTCACCGTCGATGACATGGCCGACCGCATCGACCTGTATAACCACTTCGCCATGCTCTACCCGGAGGGCGTCACCTTCGAGCTGCTGGGCGGCGATGAGGGCGCGGGCGCCTTTGTGGGCGGTGTATTTCTGGCCTGTGGCACCCTCTCCGATCCGGAGGTGAAGTACCACCTGGAATTCGCCATCCCACGCGAGGAGCTGCTGATGATGTTCGTGGCTCTGCTGCAGGATGTCGGCTTTTCCCCGCTTTTGACCCAGCGCCGCGGGCAGGCCATCGTCTACCTGCACGATAGCACCCAGATCGAGGACCTGCTTACTTTCATGGGGTGCCCGCTCACCTCCATGGAGATCATGAACGCCAAGATCCTCAAGGAGCGCCGCAACGCCGCCAACCGCGCCAGCAATTGCGATACCGCCAATATGGATAAGGTCGCCGGGGCGGCCGCCGGGCAGATCGCCGCCATCAATGCCGTGGGATTGGATTCCCTCCCGGAGGAACTGCGGGCCCTGGCGGAGCTCCGTCTCCAAAACCCATTCGACTCCCTGCGGGAGCTGGGGCAAAAGCTAAACCCGCCCCTTTCCCGCTCCGGCGTCAACCACCGTTTGGAAAAAATAATGGAGCTTGCCGCCCGCAAAAACTAATCCGCCGCCTAAAATACCCCCCGCCCTGCTTCTGCCCCGCTGCAAATCATTCCCCGGGGAGAAAACGCAGCCGCCGGGCGGATACGCCCCCGCAAACCCCCGGCACCGCCGGATGAAATAAACCCGCCCGAAAGGATTGACCGCATGAAAAGCTATCCCACCCTGCCGCAGGGCTATGTCCCTTTCGCCTCCATCGATCTGCTCCGCAACAAAAAGCAGTTCTGGATCGTCAACGGCCTTTCTATCGCTCTGTGTGTTCTTATGCTCATCCCGCCCTTTCTGTGGGGCTACTCCCTATTTTTTGGCGGCGACGGCTCGCTGTCCGCCTCCTTCCTCCGTATGGGGGCCGCCCTTGTGGGGCTGCTGGCCTACATTGCCCTGCACGAGCTGACCCACGGCGCCGTGATGAAAGCCTGCGGCGCCTCCGTGCGCTACGGCTATAAGGTGGCCTATGCCTACGCCGGCAGCGATGCCTACTTCACCCGCTCCGCCTATATCGTCATCGCGCTGGCGCCGGTGGTGGTGTGGGGGATCGTCTTTGCCGTGCTGGCCGCCTGCCTGCCCCGGGAATGGTTCCCGGCGGTGTGGCTGTGGCAGCTTGTGAATATCAGCGGGGCGGCGGGGGATTTTTACTGCACCTGCCGCATCCTGCGCGCGCCCCGTGACACCCTGGTGCAGGATACCGGCACCGCCATGACCTTTTACCGCAAAACGAACTGACCCGCCCCCCGCGGCCCCGCCGAAACGGCGCTTCGCCGCCGTTTTACGGGACGCCCCTCCCGGGGCGTCCCGCCTGCCGGCCTTCGGCCGGCGCGGCGGGGCCGCGGCTCCCGGGCTTTCCCCAATTTCCGCCAAGGAGGCACCTCATGACCGATTTTGTCCATCTGCACATCCACAGCGAATACAGCCTCCTCGATGGTGCCTGCCGCATCAAGGGGCTGGTCCAGCGCGCCAAGGCCCTGGGCCAGTCCGCCGTCGCCATCACCGATCACGGTGTCATGTACGGCGTCATCGATTTCTACAAGGAGTGCAAAAAGGAGGGCATCCGCCCCATCATCGGCTGCGAGGTCTATGTGGCCCCCCGCTCCCGCTTCGATAAGGTCTACCGGCTGGATTCCTCCCCCTACCACCTCATCCTGCTGTGCAAAAATGAGGTGGGCTACCGCAACCTCATCTACATGGTCTCCCGCGGCTTCACCGAGGGCTTTTACAATAAGCCCCGCATCGACCGCGACCTCTTAAAGGACCACCACGAGGGCCTCATCTGCCTTTCGGCGTGCCTGGCGGGCGAAGTGCCCCGGGCACTGGAGGCCGGCGATTACCAAAAGGCCCGGGAGGCCGCCGCCTGGTACCGCGATCTCTTCGGCCCGGAAGATTACTACATCGAGCTGCAGGACCACGGTATCCCGGAGCAGCGTCAGATCCTCCCGGATCTCATCCGCCTGGCCGGGGAGCTCGGCGTGGGGCTGGTGGCCACCAATGACGCCCACTACCTCGAAAAAGAGGACAGCCGCATGCAGTTTTTGCTCACCTGCATCCAGACCGGCCACACTGTCAATGATGAGCAGACGCTGGAATTCCCCACCCAGGAGTTCTATGTCAAAAGCGGGGATGAGATGGCCGAGCTCTTCCGCAATGTGCCGGAAGCCCTCTCCAATACCGTCAAGATCGCCGAGCGCTGCAATGTCGAGTTTGAGTTTGGCCACACCAAGCTGCCTCTGTTCAACGCCCCCAATGGCGAGGATAACGAAAGCTACTTTCGCCGCATGTGCCACGAGGGTCTGCTGCGCCACTACGGCGAAAACCCGCCCCAGGAATACCGCGACCGGCTGGAATATGAGCTTTCCACCATCAGCCGCATGGGCTATGTGGAATACTACCTCATCGTCCACGATTTCATCCACTACGCCAAAAGCCACGGCATCCCGGTCGGGCCGGGGCGCGGCTCCGGTGCGGGCAGCATTGCCGCCTACTGCATCGGCATCACCAATATCGACCCCATGAAGTACAATCTCCTGTTCGAGCGCTTCCTCAATCCCGAGCGTGTTTCCATGCCGGATTTTGATGTGGATTTCTGCTACGAGCGCCGGCCGGAGGTCATCGATTATGTCGTCCGCAAATACGGCGCCGACCATGTGGCCCAGATCGTTACCTTCGGCACCATGCTGGCCCGGGGCGCCGTGCGGGATGTCGGCCGGGCCATGGGCCTGGCCTATCCCCAGGTGGATGCCGTCGCCAAGCTCATCCCCAATGAGCTGCACATGACCATCGATAAGGCCCTGGAGGCCAACAGCGAGCTGCGGGCCATGTGCCAAAGCGACCCCCAGGTGGAGGAGCTCATCGAAACCGCCAAAAAGGTGGAGGGCTTTCCCCGGCACGCCTCCACCCACGCTGCCGGCGTGGTCATCACCCGGGATACCGTCGATAGCTATGTGCCGCTGGCCAAAAACGATGAATCCATCGTTACCCAGTTCACCATGACCACCTTGGAGGAGCTGGGCCTGCTCAAGATGGACTTTTTGGGTCTGCGCAATCTCACCGTCATTGCCGATGCCGAGCGGATGATCCGCCGCCGGGAGCCGGATTTTTCAATGGACAGGCTCCCCGATGATGACCCCGCGGTCTACGAAATGCTTTCCCGCGGCGATTCCTCCGGTGTGTTCCAGCTGGAATCGGGCGGTATGCGCCAGATGCTCACCCAGCTGCGCCCCCAGTCCATCGAAGACCTTACCGCCGCCATTTCGCTGTACCGTCCCGGCCCCATGGATTCCATCCCCCAGTATGTCCGCAATAAGCAGAATCCCACCGCCGTCCGGTACAAGACCCCGCTGCTGGAGCCCATTCTGGGTGTCACCTACGGCTGCATCGTCTATCAGGAGCAGGTCATGCAGATCTGCCGCGAGCTGGCCGGTTACAGCTACGGCCAGGCCGATCTCGTCCGCCGCGCCATGAGCAAGAAAAAAGCCGATGTCATGGAAAAGGAGCGCGGGCACTTCATCACCGGCTGCGCCGCCAATGGCATCTCCGAGGCCGTGGCCAACAGCATCTTTGATGAGATGAGCAGCTTCGCGGCCTACGCCTTCAATAAATCCCACGCCGCCTGCTATGCCGTGGTGGCTTATCAAACGGCCTACCTTAAGCGGCACTACCCCCGGGAATACATGGCGGCCCTGATGACCAGCGTACTGGATTCCACCGCCAAGCTCATGGAATACATCGAGGAATGCACCCGGCTGGAGATCCCGGTGCTGCCTCCCGATATCAACCAGAGCGATATGGTCTTTACCGTCACGCCGCAGGGCATCCGGTTCGGCCTTCTGGCCATCAAGAATATGGGCCGCAGTGTCATCGAAGATATTCTGAAAGAGCGGGAGCTGGATGGCCCCTTCACCAATTTTGTGGAGTTCTGCCGCCGCACCTCGGCCGGCGATCTCAACCGCCGCGGGGTGGAAAGCCTCATCAAGTGCGGGGCCCTGGATCACCTGGGCGCCAACCGCCGGGAGATGATGGAAAACTACGGCCCCCTGGCCGATGCCATTGCGGAAGAAAGCCGCTACCTTTCCGGCGGGCAGCTGTCCCTCTTTGGGGAAGGCGGCGCCACCGCCGATTATCGGCTCTCCCCCCGGGAAGAATACCCCCATGCCGAGCTGCTGGCCTACGAAAAGGAAGTCACCGGCATGTACCTTTCCGGCCACCCCATGAGCCAGTACCTGCCCCTTTACGACCGCTACCAGGCGGTGCGCATCGCCCGGCTGCAAAGCGCTGAGACCAATGCCCCCTACGATAATGCCTGGGTTGATATTTTCGGCATCCTGGCCGATAAAAAGATGCGGACCACCAAGCGGGGGGATATCCTGGCCCTGCTGACGGTGGAGGATATGACCGGCAGCATGGAGGTCATGTGCTTTGGCCGGGTCTACTCCCAGGTCAGTGCCAAGCTGGTGCCGGGCGAACCGCTTTTCTTCCGGGGCAGGGTCTCCCTGCGGGAGGAGGACGAC
>ENA-UEOM01000281-UEOM01000281.1-human-gut-metagenome-genome-assembly--contig:-NODE-281-length-22985-cov-18.498559_pt1 | contig 22985 bp, 33 predicted proteins | sample MGYA00242993_ERZ507994 | MGnify/ENA primary metagenome ERZ507994 (study PRJEB26167, sample SAMN06115536) | human gut metagenome | host: Homo sapiens | place: China:Neimenggu | collected 2014-11-07... | reverse complement strand
CGGACAAGGCACTGCTGGAATCTTATGCAGAGCGTATCGTCATCCCGGACAACGATGAGAAGGGAACCGATTATGCTGCAGCCTGGCAGGGCGCGAAGGTCATGGACATCACAAAGCTGTGGCCTGAATGCCCGCCTAAAGGTGATATCGCAGATTACTTTGCTGCCGGCGGCACAGCCGAAGCAATCGAAGCCTACGAGTGGCCTGTGGTGCTCTCTCTGGACAGAGAATTCTTTGAAGGGTGCGACAGGTTCAGCCTTATCGATGAGGCGCTTCTGGAGGCGATAGCGGCGCTCACAGAGCCGTCCAAGCGTCAGCAGGTGCTTTCCATGGCGAGGTTTCGCGCTGGGGAGCTGTGCTGCAAGAGGGAGTTTGAGAGCTGCTGGAAAGCGTACCTGCAGCAGCAGGCAGCCAAGGGTATAAGGTCAGATAATCTGACAAAATTCCCGCAGCAGCTCTTTGCTCTCCGATGCGGTAATTGGTCCACATCAGCCAATGGCGTATATCGGTCGGTGCAGGTGGGGACGGAGTTTAAAAATGAATACGCAAGTCCCATCCCCATTATGCCGACGGAGCTGCTGGTGAACGTGGAGGATGAAACCGAGAAGATTCGGCTTGCGTATTTTAAAAATGGCGGCTGGCAGAGCGTGGTGGTTCCGCGCTCCACGTTAGCCAATAAAAACAAAATAATCCTGCTGGCAGACAATGGCGTTGAAGTCAACAGCGACAACGCCGGTCTGCTGGTGAAATATCTGGCAGAGGTCATCGCCATGAATCCGGACATCCTGCCGCGGGTGAAATCGATTGACCACATGGGATGGTCCGATGCAGGCTTTGTGCCGTACACGGACGAGGTCAAGCTGGACTGTGAGGACCAGTATAAATCTTTGGTGCAGGCAGTCTCCAGCAAGGGCACGCTGGAAGAATGGGCGGCCTACGTCGCCCCGCTCCGGCAGAACCTGTACATGCGCCTTATCCTGGCTGCAAGCTTTGCGAGCGTGCTGGTCGAGCGTGTGGCTGCCCTGCCATTCGTGCTGCATCTTTGGGGTGGCACCGGCAGCGGTAAGACTGTAGCCATGATGGTGGCTGCGTCTGTCTGGGGGAATCCGGGCATGGGCAAGATGGTCCGCACCATGAACATGACCATTAACAGCATGATGAGGACGGCGTCTATCCTGCGTAACCTGCCGTTCTTTGGCGATGAGCTACAGACGATTAAAAGCCGCTTTGAAAATTATGACACGCTGATCATGCGCGTCACCGAAGGTCTCGACCGCGGTCGTATGACGAACGCGACCTTCCAGCGGCAAAAATCCTGGCTGAACAGCTTTGTGTTTACCGGTGAAGAGCCTTGCACTAAGTCTCAGTCCGGTGGCGGTGTAAAAAACCGCGTCATCGAGATAGAGTGCGACCAGCAGATAATTAAAAACGGCAATGCTGTGGTTAATTTTATCACGCAGCACTTTGGCTGTGCAGGAAGGGCGTTTGTTGAAGCTCTGGAAGGGAAGAACCTTGCAGCTGATTACAATGAGATTATGCGTCTGGTGCTGGAAGTAACGGATACCACCGAGAAGCAGGCTATGGCGATGGCTCTCATGCTGCAGGCAGATGCTATTGCGAGCAAGGCTATCTTTGGTACTCCAGGCGATGTGCTATCGCCTGAGGACATAGTTGGCTTTGTGAAGAGCAAGGCTGAGGTTGATGTGAGCGAGCGGGCGTTTAACCTCATTGTTGACGTCATCGGTGCCAATGCCGACAAATTCGACACTGAGTTTCACGATTTTGCCGGATATGCCTACTGGGGCAGGCGCAGAAACGATGGCGTAATCCTAATTAATAAAACCGTTCTTGAGGAAGAATTAGAAAAGAAAGGTTTTGACTATGCTGCTCTAAAGAAAAAATGGGCTGAAGCCGGTCATCTGCTGAAAACAAAACAAGGAAAATTTTTCGGGCTTTATACTTTGAACCATGTTAGAGCAAATTATGTGGCTCTTTATGTGAAAGGTTAGCTAGGTTAGCTAAAGGTTAGCTAAAAAAATGGCTCAACCATGCGGCTTTTAAGACTTTAGCTAACCTAATAACCTAGCTAACCTAATATATATATACGTATGTAAGCTCTAATTTCCCAAAACCTTAAGTTCTAAAGTAATAAAAAATATATAGGATACTCTTTCAGAAAAAGGTTAGCTAGGTTAGCTAAAATTCAAAAACCGCTCAACCATGCTGTTTTCGAGACTTGAGAAGGTTATCTGGAAGGTTAGCTAGCTAACCTAAAAGGTTCGCTAAAGGAGGGAAACGATGTTATTTAAAATTTTGAGTACTATGTTACGTGACTTTATTGCAGGGCTGGTTATGGCGGTGGGATGCTGCTGTATGATGGTGGCACAGGCTTTTGTCAAAGCTGCTGTTTGCCTCGCCCGGGTTGCGTGCAAGGTCAATGGGGTGAAATGTGATGTTAAGTAAAATCTGTCTGGTGTTTGCAGTGCTGATCAGCATTGTGTGGATAGTGAGCCTGACGGTGTTAGTTGGTTGCGGTGCTGTATGGGCGCTGCAGAAGTTAGGAGGAATGTAAATGTATATCAAAACTAAAAGCGGAGATTATGTGAACTTCAAGAATATCGGTGCATTAAGAATAAAACATCGTGGTGGCGATTTTAATGTTGTGGCAGACTGCATCAACTATTGTGGTGACCATTGCTTCTATACCAGCGCCAAGAAGGAAGACGCGCAAGCGTATATGACCTTGATGGCGAACCACCTGAATGAAGTAGAAGAAGCTGCAACCATGCAGTACCCGCGTTGCGCTATTCTCAAGGTGTCGGAGTCTACTGTTGATGCAATGCGTTATAGCTATCGCAATCGCCCGCTCCAAAACGAGCCGCCGCATGCAGCCAGCAAGAACACTAAGCTGTCCGCAATGCTGACAGCGCTTGTTGATGACTTCGCCGCGTCTGGTGATCCTGACAATCTCCTTAAAATCAATGCGTATATCCGCATGTATCTGCAGCAGGAGGCTAACCATGAATAAGCAATACCTGATGTTGAATCTGGAGTCTGACACCTTTAAGGGCATGAAGGCCGATTTTGATGAGCTGCTGCAGCAGCTGCTGGAGAAGCTCTTTGCTGGCCGTATTGCTGATGGCTCTATCAGCATGAAGCTGTCCGTCAGCTTGACCGAAACCTATTCTGAAACAATGGGTAAGGACATTTCTGTACCGCTGTTCAAACATAAAACTACCGCCAATTACACGGAGAAGCTGGAGAATGCCGGTGCTGTCTCCCTGCCTAACACGTATCTGGAATACGACGAAGACCTCGGGGAGTTCGTCCTGAAGCCTTGCGGCGGCGAGCAGGACATGTTCGCGGAGCAGGAGTCTGAGGCTGATGAAGTAACTGTCGACGTTAAAGCCATTCCGCAGGACTGCCACCGTCCCCTGCAGGTGCGTGATCCTATGTGCAATGACTGCGCTAATCGCGATACCAGCGCCTGCGACCATTGCGACGGCTGCGACAAGTGGGAGCCTACGGTAAAATGATTCCGCTGCGTCCCTACCAGCAGGAGCTGGTGGATAATATCCGCAGGGCAATCGGTCAGGGGCGGCACAGCGTGTGTGCGGTGTTGGGGTGCGGCGGTGGCAAGAGCGTTATCCAGGGCAACATCGCCGCCAGCGCCACGGCACGCGGCAACAGGGTATTGTTTGTGGTCCACCGCAAAGAGCTGTGCCAGCAGATTACCAATACTTTTGCTGCATGCGGCGTAGACTTCTCTCTCTGTACCGTAGGCATGGTGCAGACGGTCTGTCGCAGGCTGGCAAAGACTCTGGAGCCGAAGCTGATTCTGGTTGACGAAGCACATCACATCCTGTCGCAGAGCTATTTGTCTATCCTGCAGCATTTTCCGGGAGCTGTAGTCTTAGGCTTTACCGCCACGCCGCAAAGGATGAACGAGGGTGGCCTGGGTGCCATCTTTGAAGAGCTCATCGAGTCAGTGAGCACCGAGTGGCTCATTCAGAACCATTACCTGGCACCGTACAAATACTACGGCGTGCAGCTGGCGGATGCCAGCAAGCTGCATACTAAACGCGGCGACTACGACAAGGCTGAGATTGAAGCGCTTATGAATAAGCGTGCCATCTTTGGCAGTGCTGTTGAGAACTGGCTGCAGCTGGCCAAAGGAAAGCAGACCATCGTGTACTGCTCGTCTATCGCCACCAGCGAGGGCACAGCGGCTGCTTTTCAGGAGCAAGGCATCAATGCTATGCACCTTGACGGAACGACGCCACAGGCGCAAAGACAGGCCGCCGTAGAGGGGTTCCGACGCGGTGAGGTCACGGTCCTTTGCAACGTTGATTTGTTTGGCGAGGGCTTTGACGTGCCTGACTGCGATTGCGTGGTGCTGATGCGGCCTACCAAGTCGCTAACGCTGCACATCCAGCAGTCGATGCGCTCCATGCGTACTAATCCCAACAATCCGGATAAGGTTGCGCTGATCCTGGACCATGTTGGCAATTTCACGCGGCATGGCCTGCCGGACGACGTGCGTGAGTGGTCGCTGGAATCCAAAGCCAAGAAGAAAAAGCAGGAGCTCAGCGTCAAGCAGTGCCCGGTGTGCTTTGCCGTGGTCAAGTCAGCGGTCACCGAGTGCCCTCTCTGTCATTACGTATGGGAGAAGGAAGAGCGCGAAGGTCCGGAGGTCGTGGAGGACATCATTCTGCAGGAAGTCGCGCGCATGCCGTATAGTAAACACATTGAGTGTAAGTCATGGGCGCAGTTGGAGCTGTTCCGCTCTACGCACAAACGTGCTGATGGCAAAGTTTTTAAGTTCGCCTGGTCGCTACACAAAGCGGTGCAGCTGGGGCTGGCAGTACCGGAACGGTACCGCAGTGCAGCTATCCGCCTGCTGCGTCAGGATGAATACAGGAGGTTAAAGTTTGAATAAATCTGAAGCTCAAATTATGAAGGAGATTGAGGTCGCGGTGTCTGCCGCAGGGCACAAGATTTTTCGCGTCAATGTTGGCGAGGGCTATCTGTACCGCACGCAGCCGACGCAGGCGACGCTCGAACTCGAGAACAAGCGTAGCCGCTGGTTTAAGAGCGGACCGCCGCAAGGCTACAGTGATTTGTCTGGCGTAGCGTATCCGTCGGGCAAGGCAATCTTTATCGAGTGCAAGACGGCAACCGGCAAGCCGACGCTGCAGCAGTGCGTGTTCTTGCTGGCGATGTTGGCAGCGGGTGCCAATGCCGGTATCGCACGCAGTACCGAGGAGGCGCTGGCGATTTGCGAGATGACGGATGACCTGCGTCAGAAGATGGGGGAGTATATCCATGGCTGGTTGGTTAAGCTTAGGCAGCGTGGTAAGTGATCCGTGGCCTGGTTATGCCGACAGCGAGTTCTGGGGGCAGCTGCTACCAAGCGCTGCCCGCCATGATCACAAGCTGTATGTTAAGCTCATCGGTCTGCGCTTTGCTGGAGCAGAGCTGCTGCCTAGTGCACGCTTCGGCCTGCGCCTGGTCATGGCTAACGAGGCGACGGTGACTCAGCAGGAGGCGAGGGAGCTGCTTGCTCCCCACTCTGAGCTGCTACTGAATTTATTTTTACACATAGGAGGTGGCGCAGGTGGACAACAAAAAACTGATACATGATACTGTTGTGGCAACGCTGGCTGCCTTAAATAGCCAGCCTAAGCCGCAGGATTGCTACAAGGCGACGGAAGCAAGGCTGTATGCTTACTCGACGCTGCGCGCGAACATTGAGCAGTACAAGCTTGATATCCGCGACCTGAAGGCGGAGCGTGTCACGGAGAAATCTAAAGACATTACCTGCTGGGGCGGCGCAAGTTCTCGCCTGACGCCCGAAGAGAAGCAGCAGGCACGCATTATGGCTGTAGAAGTTAAGCTGGCCCGTGATCAGGCGGAAGTTGATAAAATTGACCGAATCTTGAACAGGCTGGAAGCAAGCGAGGATGCGGTGGCGGTAGACCTTATCCGTCAGGCGTATTTTTTCTGCGTGCCTTTGGATGATATTGCGCTGCGTGAAGATGTATCGCTCTCGACCATCCAGCGCAGGCGTACGCGCCTGGTGCGGCAGCTGGCGTTGATGTTATATGGAGTGGAGGCATTGATGTGAGATTCGTAGATTTTTTCGCAGGAATCGGCGGTATTCGCTTAGGCTTAGAGCAAGCCGGGCATAAATGCGTCGGCTTCTGTGAGTTTGATAAGTACGCCAGGACGGCGTATAAAGCTATGTACGATACGGAAGGAGAGTGGGAATCGCATGATGTTCGAGCAACTAAGTCTTATGATGTTCCAGCCGCCGACCTCTGGTGCTTCGGCTTCCCATGCCAAGACATCAGCGTCGCAGGCAAGCAAAAAGGCCTGCAAGAAGGTGAGCGAAGCGGATTGTTTTACGAAATTATGCGACTGCTTGCCGGACGCAGGCAAGAAGATAGACCCCGATGGCTTCTCGTTGAAAATGTTAAAAATCTACTTAGTATTGGAAACGGATTTGATTTCGCGCGGCTGCTGTGTGAAGTGGGGGGGCACGGGTATTCTCTCCAATGGGACACTCTCAACAGCAAAGACTACGGTGTTCCCCAAAACAGGGAGCGCGTGTTCATTGTCGGACATCTTGGAAACATCCGTGGACGAGAAGTATTTCCTATCCGACCAACAGACGGCGAGAATACTTGCAAACTCAAGGAGATAACACAGGGCGTTGCCGATGGTCAAAGAATCTATGACGGAAGTGGATTAGCAAGAACGCCAAGGGCCGAAAGCGGTGGACTGGGCGGTAAAACAGGCTTGTATGTTGTTAAAGTACTGAAACCGTATGGCTCAACAGGCGGTGTGTGTGGCTTAAAAATTGCTGAAAATAAAACAGGTATAGCGTCAACGTGTGCTGCACGTGATTATAAAGGCATCAGCAGGCATGACGGCAACGCTGTTGTCTGCATGAGTATCAGAGGACAGAAACTGCAAAAGCAGATTGATGTAGCTCCGACCATTGACACTGGTTGCAGAGACAATTTAACGCGTAAGCAGACTTGTTGCGCAGTGTTAACGCCAGACCGAGGAGAGAAACGGCAGAACGGCAGGCGAATAAAAGAGCCGGGCGAGCCTAGTTTTACTTTAACAGCGCAGGACAGACACGGCGTAGCGCTGCTTGATAAAAATATACGTATCCGCCGATTAACTCCGCGCGAGTGCTGGCGCTTGCAAGGTTTCCCCGATGAATACTTTGACAAAGCGAAAGCGGCCGGCATAAGCGATACGCAACTGTATAAACAAGCTGGTAACGGCGTAACGGTGAATGTTGCTAGGGCGATAGGAGAAAGACTGAAGGAGATTGAGAATGAAATTAAAAATAACCATTCATGGTACTGATAAGCAGGACGCTAAAACGCGTGCTGTGGCGTGGTTTAAAGAGAAAACGTATGCCGATGAAGCGGTGTGGTTGAGTTGCAGGTAAGAGGTGACACAAATATTATGATTAGTTTGTATCCTGTGATTGCTGAAAAATTGCATATCCCTGTTGGCAAGGAGTTTAAGCTCAAGCCTAAACATGGTAGAGCATATCCGGCGCAGTACCGTTTCAGCGCTGATGATTTGGAGTACCGTCCAAGCCAGTGCTGCCATTGGTCAAGTATCACTAATCAGCCCATGCAGATGCGTATTTTTCTTGCTTTGCTGCGTGGTGGCGTGGAGGTGATTAAAGATGAGTAAAAATTTAATCCCGCAAATTGCCCAAATGCTGGGCGTGGAGCTGGGTGAAGAATTTAAAATCAAAGGCGAAGACGAATTGATGACCTATAGATTCAATAGCGACGGATTACAAGTAACCTATGGTGACGGTATTGAATTATCCTACCTATCTACTAACTCAGCCTTTGTTGCCTTGGTGAATGGCACTGACGAAATTGTTAAGTTACCGTGGAAGCCGAAAGAAGGCGAGAGCTATTGGACATTCATTCTTTATGATTGTGATATTAGGTTGGGTATTGAACCTCGCAAGTGGACTAACGACATGTTTGACTTTGCATTTTTAAAAGCAGGATGGATATATCGTACTTGCGAAGAAGCCGAAGCAGCGCTCCCTGCCGTGGCTGCGGAAATAGGTGTAGAGTATGCGCCATGATTTAGAGTGGCGCATAAAACGCACAATTTTAGATCCATGCTGTGGAAGCAAGATGTTCTATTACGATAAAGAAAGTAATGCTGTTATGTTTGGCGACATACGAGAACTTCACACAAAGCTTTGCGACGGAAGGGAACTACATATCCAGCCCGACAAGTTAATGGATGTAATCGATATGAAAGAAATCGAGGATAATACTTTTAATTGTGTAATTTTCGATCCGCCGCATCTAGTGCAAGTCGGAGAGAAAAGCTGGCTTGCTCAGAAGTACGGGCATCTGCCGCTGCTTTGGGAAGCCTGGATGAACAAGGCCTTTGCTGAATGTTTTAGAGTATTAAAGCCAGGTGGGATGTTGTTATTCAAGTGGAATGAAGAGGATATTCCACATAATGCAGTTATGCGTTGTGCCTTGCCATACAAGCCAATTGCTGGCGACAGGACAGGTAAGACACGTTGGACGTTTTTCTGTAAATATTTAGGAGGATTGTTATGATTACATATAGAGAATTTACATCGTTTATTAATGATGAACTTACTCGTGTAGCTGATTTATTCGCAGAAAAACAGCAGCAGTATTCTGCTGGCGCTGATCCGCTGTCAAACTTCCGCACCGGTGCATTGCTGGAGCATCATGATGGTGGCTATGACATGATGTATGATGTGGCTAAGGGATATCTGAATAAGCACATTGCTTTCCTCTACGACCATGGTATCGCTGACAAAACGGAAGAATCCTTGCGCGACATGGTGGTCTATGGTCTGATTATGTTGTACATGGTCAAGAAGCACAAGGAATGGCTTGCACAAGTGAAGGAGTGACCTTGATGAGCAGTAAACGTAAACTTAAGCGCCGCAATCCTGCGCCGGTGGCAGGCTTTAAATATGAGCGCATGTGCCAGACTGTGTCCGAGCAGGCTATTATCGTGTGCTGGCTGTTGCGATTGACATCCTCTGGAATGATTTCGGTGGTCTGCAGCGCAAGGACCAGCGTCTGAAGTTCTTCGCTGAGACATTCCGTGAGCGTCTGGAAGTTGTTGACCAGGGCTTTACGCCGACGCAGCAGGCAGCTATGGATGAGCTGCAGCGCCAGGCTGGGTATAGCGTAGTGTTTAATGCAAAATAATTCAATGACCGCTCATCAGATGGTGGGCGGTCGTTTTTTAAAATTCACAAAGAGTTCACAAAGGCGTGAGAAAAAGCGGTGATTTTTATGGTATAATAAAAACTGTGGAGAAGTGTCGATAAAATTCGATGCTTCTTTTATTTTTATGCTGTCGTACTCAAGTCTGGTTTAAGAGGCCGCTTATCATAAGCGGTAGGCGGATAATCTCCGCGCGTGGGTTCGTATCCCACCGGCAGCACCTGTTTATGTAGCGTCTGGCTTTTAGCCGGGCGCTTTTTTTATGCCCGGAAGCCGTAACCTAAGGGACGGGACATCCCTTTCTGACCTCAAATCCTCAGCGGTAGTCCGGGCACCAATAAATGACTTGCAATTATCGCGGGAGTGAGTTAACATGCTTATAAAGTACCTGCTGCTTGCAGCGCGGGTGTTGGATGGTTGGGATGAATCGAAACATCCGCGTAAGTCTAACGGGCAGTTTAGTGCTGGTGGTAGAACTTCCCAATCACCGCTCAGGCGTGCGGCTGAGGTTGTAAAGCCGAAGCGTAAGAGCAGAAAATCTAGTAAGATTACACCAGCTGAGCGTGAGCATGTAACTCATGAAATCAGCACATGGTTCCATGGGCGGTTTGATGGTCTGCATAAAAGTTCTATTGCCGTAGGAAATTACGTTTATCTATTTACCATCAATGAGTATGGTGATTATGATATTTATTCTAAAATTTTGCTGAAATGAGGCATATTATGGAAGAACAACTTAGAGAAGCATTAAAAAAAGTTCCTCGCTATTATGAGGATTTTGAGACTGCTGTAGTTTTGCTGTTGGAGGATAACGAGGAAGCCATGCGCGAGTTAATAGCGTTTATTGATTCCTCTCCTGAAGCACGAGTTGATGATGTGCTTGATGTGGCTGAAGAACTGTCTGATCTTGAGGAGGCTGATGCCGATGAGTGAAAAATCCTCTGGTGGAGCACGTCGTGGCGCAGGTCGTCCGAAGCTGCCGCCTGAATTAAAATCAAAACGCAAGCATTACAACTGGTACGTCACGGAAGAAGAGCGTGCGTTCCTGATGGAGCAGCTTGCTGAATATCGAAAAAATCACTAATGTAAACCTCGAGCTTAATGGCTCGGGGTTTTCTGTTTCCGGAGGTAATTATGAAAATCATTGATATGCCCATCGGCGATGTGGTTCCGTATAAAAACAATCCACGCCGCAACGATGCAGCCGTGAAGCCGGTTATGGAATCCCTGAAGGAGTTCGGCTGGAAGCAGCCTATTGTTATTGACAAGGACAATGTTATCGTGTGTGGTCATACGCGTCTGCGTGCTGCTAAACGACTTAAGATGAAGACTGTGCCGTGCGTGATGGCGGATGACCTTACGCCGGAGCAGATTAAGGCGTTCCGTCTAGCAGATAATAAAACCGCCGAGTTTGCAAGCTGGGACATGGATATGCTCAACAGCGAGCTGCTTGACATCAAAGGTATAGACATGGGCGACTTTGGCTTTGACATGCCGGAGCCTGAACCGGAAGAGGATGCTTTTGATGTGGATGCAGCGCATGAGGAAGCTGCCAAGAATCCTGTCACTACGCCGGGCACACTTTATCAGCTCGGGAACCATCGCTTATTATGTGGCGATTCAACAAATCGTACTGATGTAGCACGTTTATTGGGGGGGCAAATGGTTGACATGGTGTTTACTGATCCTCCTTACAATGTCGCTTACCAAGGTGGAACAAAAGACAAGCTCACCATTAAAAACGACTCGATGAGTGAAGTTGAATTTAAAAACTTTTTAGATGCAGTGTTTGATAATTATTTTGCCGCGATGAAGCCTGGCGCGTCCTTTTACGTATGCTACGCTAGTCGCAGTGCGGTCGAGTTTCGGCAGGCTATTGTCGATGCCGGTCTGCTGCTGAAGCAGGACCTTGTCTGGTGCAAGAACACATTTACGCTGGGACGGCAGGACTACCAATGGCAGCATGAACCCATCCTTTACGGCTGGAAGCCTGGCGCAAAGCACCGCTTTTTTGGCGGTCGTAAGCTGTCAACGGTTATACCTGACAATTATCCGGTGGAGGTTGGCTACGATGCCGATGGGCATCAGCTCATCCACATCAGCATCGGGCTTAAGACCGTCTGTCTGCGTGCCGATAACGTAGAGGCTGTAGACACAGAAGAGGTTAACAGCGTAATCCATGTTGATAAGCCCACGCGCAACGCCGAGCATCCCACCATGAAGCCGATTGCCCTCTGTGCTAAGTGCATCAAGAATAGCTGCCAGCAAGGTGATGCTGTGCTTGATTTGTTTGGCGGCTCTGGCTCCACGCTCATTGCCTGCGAGCAAATCAACCGCCAATGCTACAGCATGGAGCTTGATCCTGTGTACTGCGATGTCATCGTTAAGCGTTGGGAAGCTCTCACCGGCAGGAAGGCCGAGGTAATCGGTGGCTAATGAACAGAACCTCAATCCTTGCCGAAGCAAGAGCGAAGCAAGAGAAAGAGGTGCTGCTGGTGGTGTAAAATCTGGTGAAGCCCGGCGCCGCAAACGTGCTATGCGTGAGGTCCTTGATGACCTGCTGCAGATGCCGCTCAAGCGTGGCGAGCTGAAGAATGTTGAGTGCCTGGGCGACCTGATGGGGCCGAACGGCAAGATTAACCTGCTGAATGGGAAGATTAACGTAACTGTTGAGCAAGCCGTGCTGTTAGGTCAGGTGGTTCTTGCCATGCAGGGCAATACCAAGGCGGCGACGTTCCTGCGGGATACTGCAGGGCAGAAAATTCTTAAGGATGCCGAAGAGCAGTCTCAATATGAGGACGATGGCTTTACCGACGCAATCAAGCGCAGTGCAAAGGACGTGTGGAAATAATGGGCATCGTTGGCAGGCTGCGCAGTATTATCAAACCTGTTATCAAGTTTTTTGAGTTTAGTAAAAAACAAATGCAAATCTTGACGTGGTGGTGTGAGGACTCTCCCTACCACGATTACAATGGTATTATAGCTGACGGTTCCATCCGCGCTGGTAAAACAGTAGCGATGGCCGTCTCTTTTGTTATTTGGGCTATGGATACCTACGATGGCCAGAACTTTGCTATGTGCGGTAAAACCGTAGGCAGCTTCAGGCGTAACGTTTGGAAATGGCTCAAGCCTGTATTGCTGGTGCGTGGCTATCAGGTGGAAGAATCACGCACGGAGAACCTTATTGTGCTGGCTCGCAAGCAAGGCAGCACAATAAAGCTGAATTACTTTTACGTGTTCGGCGGCCGCGACGAATCCTCGCAGGACCTCATTCAAGGCATTACTTTGGCTGGCCTGTTTTGCGATGAGGTTGCGCTCATGCCGGAGTCATTCGTTAATCAGGCATCTGGCCGCTGCTCTGTGCCGGGCGCTAAGCTGTGGTTTAACTGCAACCCGGACAGCCCGATGCACTGGTTCCTGTTGCGATGGATTGAGAAGTGCGACGAGAAGCGCTTGCTGCATATCCATTTCCTGATGGACGACAATCCGTCGCTATCTGACGAGGTGCGTGAACGTTACCGGACGATGTATTCCGGTGTGTTCTATCGCCGCTTCATTCTAGGTGAGTGGGTAATGGCGCAGGGCGCTATCTACCGTGATGCGTGGAGTGATGAGCTGCTCTTTGGTGATGATCAGCTGGAGTATTTACTCAAAAATCTGCACGTCATGAAGCGCTCCATCACGATTGACTATGGCACCGTGAACCCAATGGTGTATCTGGACGTGCTAGATGATGGGCGCGACCTGTGGTTTATCCGCGAGTATTATTGGGACAGCCGCGCCGAGGAAAAGGAGAAGGACAACAGCCAATACGCCGACGACCTGCTTGAGTTCGTGCGTGGCGTGGAGCTGTGGCCGACAAATGTGGTAATAGATCCATCTGCAGCAAGCTTTAAAATTGAGCTGCGTAACCGTGGCTTGCGTGCGAAGGAGACGGTGGAAACAATCAACGCCGACAATGATGTTATTGAGGGCATCCGTAAAGTAAACACGCTGCTAACCCGTCGCCGCATCCATTTTTATTATGGCTTGATGCACACGCTGAAGGAGATGCAGTCCTATTGTTGGGACGACAAGGCTCTGCAGCAGTCCGGCAAGGAGAAACCTATTAAAGTAGCTGACCATGCGCCTGATGCGGTGCGCTACTATGTATCAACAGTCATCAGGCCAAGGAGGATAGCAAATGTCTAAAAGAAAACGCAGGCGCACCCTGGACAAAGCTCCTGAGCCGCAGCTAATACGCAGCAGGGCGCTCGACGCTTTTAGCAATGTACTGGCTCGTTTGGGCGCTGGCACTCCGAACCTGTTGGAAGGCACGGAGTACAGTCTGCAGCGCATGTCGCGTGATTTCAATACTCTAAATGCTCTCTATCGTGAGAGCTGGATTGTCCGTCGTATCATCGACGTTATCCCGGCGGACATGCTTAAAAATTGGATAACGATCACCAGCGGTCTGGATCCCGATGTAGAGAAGCGGCTCAGTCTTACTCTGCGTCGTACTCAGCTCATTGACAAGCTTAAGCGTGGCATGCAGTGGGGCAGGCTCTACGGTGGCGCGCTAGGCGTGATGCTGGTCAAACACCAAGGCTACGACCTTAGTCAGCCGCTGCAGCTTGACTGGATAATGCCTGGCGATTTCGCAGGGCTGCTCATCTTCGACCGCTGGAACGGAGTTAACCCATCCAGCGAGCTTATCGAAGATATTTCTGATCCTGATTATGGTTATCCGAAATATTACACTGTAACTGATCCTGCCGGTGGTGGCTCCGTGAAGATTCATTATAGCAGGGTAGCTCGATTCCCCGGAGCCACGCTACCGTTCTGGGAGGAAATTGCAGAGATGCAATGGGGCGCGTCGGTCATTGAGTCTATTTTTGATGAGCTGCGTAAGCGTGACAATGTGAGCTGGAACATTGCGCAGTTGACCTTCATGGCGAACATCCGCGTGCTTAAAATGCAGGACTTAGGTCAGCTTCTGGCGGCAACGGACAACGAGTCGCAGGCTGAGCTGCTGCGAACGCTGGAAGCTCAGAACATGCTGCTGAACAATATGGGTATGCAGGTCATGGATGCTGCAGATGGTCTGGAAACGCACCAGTACACGTTCGGCGGCCTTGCTGATTGTTATCAGCAGTTTATTATGGACATCAGCGGCGCTGCTGAAATTCCGGTGACGCGTCTGTTCGGGCGCTCGCCCTCCGGTCTTAATGCTACGGGCGAGAGTGACCTGCAGAACTACTACGACATGATAGCCGAGAAGCAAGAGTCTTATCTGCGTCCTATCCTGAACAAAGTGCTCCCACCGTTCATTATCTCGACGCTAGGCAGCCTACCGGACGACTTTGACTTTGAATTTGACCCGGTTGCAGAGCCTACGGACAAAGAGCGCGCCGACCTTGCTAAGTGCGGCACTGACAATGTTGTGGCCGCCTACAATGCTGGTCTTATCTCTCAGCGCACTGCCCTGAAGGAGCTGAAGCAGCAGAGCGAGCGCACCGGTGTCTGGACGAATATCACCGATGAGGACATCGAGCGTGCGTCCGACTCCGTGGAGCCGCCTGGTGAGATGGGAGGCATGTTTGGCGACATGGGCGGTGGCGAGGCTGCTGGTGCTGTTGGTGTTGAACCTCAGCAAAATAAACCGCTTGGATCTGAATAAATGACTTGCAATAATTATGCATGAGAGTTAATATGTACACACTAAAAATTACGGAGGTTAGTGTCATGGATAAAACAGCTACGAATTTAGCTAGGTTAAGAGCCTATGATGAAAATCCCTGGGATGAATCTGAACATCCTAGAGCTGAGAATGGGCGTTTTACCTCTGGCTCTAGTAATGAATCTAATTCTTCTAGCAGTGAATCTGATCTTGCAGATATTTTCCCGAAAGGGACAGGCAAAATTAAAGAAACTATAGGCAAGAGAGGAACCACACGCATTGAAGCCTCAAATGGGGACGAGATTATGATTAGCTACAATCGCTCAAAAGACAGGTACGATATTGAATTCTGGGGTCCAGATGATCTTGAAGCTAACGAAGTTATACATTGTGATGATATACATGATATAAATCGTGAGCTTATTAAACGGTATGACATTGAAGTTAGTTATTCATAAGAGGTGAAATCATGGATAAAACTAGACTTAACCTGGAACGTCTGCGTGCTTATGATGCTGAATGGGAAGAAGATAAGCATCCGCGTGCTGAAAACGGACAGTTTACTTCTGGCAGTGGCAGTGCTGGTGGTGGAGCTGAAAGCGGTAGCAAGTACGGTTACAGTCGTTCTGAGCAGCATGTTGCCAATAAAATGGAAGAATGGGGCAACGAGCAAGGAAACATTGCTGCTCTTGAAGCTGCCGATGCTTTCCGTGATGCGCGTGAAGATGAAAATGATATGCGTGAAGTCTTGAAATCTGTACGTCAGCATTTAGTCGAAAACGAAGATGACATTCGTGGTTATGATGAAAATCCCAAAAATTTTGACAAGGTTATGGAATATCTGGATGATATGGAGTCTATGCTCGACGACCAGGATGATTATGAATTTAAGCATGGCGAAATCAAATCTCCGCTTCGTCATGCTGCTGAGACGATTCAGGGCGGCGGTGGTAAGAAGGATACTAATTATACTGCCAATGGTCAGCAGACGAAAGCAGATAAAACCATTCGAGAAAATCCTAATTATGTAGGCAACGATGAGGTTTACAAGCTCTTAGGCGGAAAGAATAATGTTGATTATTTTAAATTTATTACGCCAATTTCAGCACGTGGAAATATAAACTCAAAAGACGATATTACGATAGAATATGGTGATGTTTATTATGACGACAAAGGTGAGAGACGTGTGAGCACGAGCACTACTACATTTTATGCTGACAAGATTTTTAAATCATTATGAAAAAATTTAAAATGCCGCGAGTCATTGAGCGCTCTTATGCCAGCGCCATTGACCGCCTGATGCAGGGACTGAAGCGTGAGTTATCTCACGTTGCCAGTCCTTTTTTTATTGCTGACATAATGCGTCGGCTGGCACGCTCGCCGACTTTTATTCGGGCCTGCGACCAAATCGCACGCTCGATGGCCACGCATCTGTTCCGCGATGGGCATAAGACGTGGCGGTCTGCAGCGGCTGAGGGCAGTAAGGGGCGAATCATTCGCACCGCTCTACAGCGCGAGCTTGCTTCGCCACGCGTCGCAAAAGTGTACGAGGGTATAATCAGTCGCAACGCTGAATTAATCCGCTCTATGCCGCTCACGCTGGCTGACAGGGTGGCTCACAAAGTCGCAGAAGGTTATGAGCAAGGCTTGCGACCGGAAGCGATGATAGACGATATCCTCAAAGAGTACCCGCATATAACCGAAGCTCATGCAAGGCTTATCGCCCGCACGGAAACGTCTAAAGCCAGCACGGCTCTGACGCAGGTGCGTGCTGCTGAGGCAGGGCTTGACTGGTACGTCTGGCGGACGAGCGAGGATTCTCGTGTGCGTTCTGCTCACGCGCATATGGATGGTGTGATTATCCCTTGGGGCGAAGCTCCAGCACCGGAGTTACTCAACCATGAGAAGTCGCAGGGGAATTACCATGCGGGCAACATTTATAATTGCCGCTGCTATCCTGAACCGCTTATCAGGTTTGACCAGGTGGCGTGGCCAGCTAAGGTGTACCGCAATGGTAAAATCGAGCGCATGGGCATAAAACAATTTAAACGATTACTACCTGGAGGTGAGCTATGAGCAAGGCATATTTTGGCTCACGAATTTCCGATCACATCCTTAAAACGCCAGAAGGCTTTCTGATCTGCAAGGACGTTCCGATTGCTCGTACAGGTACGCAGCAGTATCGAGGCTGCGAGTTCGGCGGTCCGGTCGCTGATGGCATTTATAATGTTCAGCGTCCTGAAGCTGAAGTCTTTGACCGTGCTGCCGTGGCAAGCTTTGAAGGCAAGCCAGTATGCGATGAACATCCGGAAGAAGATGTCACACCTGATAATTATGGGCGGTACATGAAAGGCGTGTGTCGTGATGTGCGTCGAGGCGATGGCGACTTGAGTAATTGCTTGGTCGCTGATTTAGTTATTTACGATGCTGACCTTATCAATAAGATTGAGGCCGGCAAACGCGAGATATCTTGCGGCTATGACTGCTTGTGGAATCCGACGAGTGACTCCAGCTATGATCAGCTGGAAATCCGCGGCAACCATGTAGCGGTTGTTGATAGAGGCAGGGCGGGGCACAAGGTTGCCATCCGTGACACTGCCGACGATAAAAAAGGAGGTACAAAAATGTCTAAATCTTTGATTGGACGTATCCTGCGAGCTTTGGCTCGCGACGAATCTACTACACCGGAGGACATGGAGGCTGCTGCAAAGCTTGCAGGCAGCTCTGATGCTGAACCGCGTCCTCAGCCTGCACCAGCTCCTGCTCCCGCAGCTCCCGCAACACCAGCGCCTGCTGCTGTGCCGCAGCCTGAAAATAAACCTGCAGCAATGGACGAAGCTACCGAGGCACGCTTCAAAAAAATTGAGGACGCGCTGGAAGCTATCAGCTCTAAGCTGAACTCTGCGCAGCCTGCTGCTGAGCCTAAAAAGGACGCTCTGGACGCGCTGGAGGAAGAGCTCCAAAACAAAGCGCCTGCTGCTGAACCAGCTCCTGCCGGTGATGAGGACGATGTAATCGAGCCGCCTGAAGATATCAATGCTCAGGATGCAGCGCCGGAAGAAGATGTTGAGGGCGAGTGTGTTCCCAATGCTAAAGAAGCACGTGACGCTGCTATGGCTTTAATCAAAAACTTGAAGCCTGCGGTTGCAGCTATCCCAAATGAGGCTCAGCGTAAACGTGCGGCTGACTCTCTGGCTATCCTCATTAAAGGCTCTATGCAGCATGATGCTCAATATGGCGAGCTGATGCAGATGCGTCGCCGTTCTGCTGCGCAAGACAGCAAACCTGCAGCTGATGATTACGCTCTGGGCCGTGAGATTGCAAAAAAATACAATCCCCACTATAAAAATCGCTAAGGAGGCAAAACTATGAGTGGTAAAGCAATTGGTATCTCTATGAATTTTGGCTATCCCGGTAATTACGCCCGCACTCCGGACGATATCGTGGCTAGCCGTCTGTTAAACGAGGAAAGCGAAGCTATCCCGTTTGGTGCCGCTGTCTGCATTAAAGACGATAATACTTACACTGCTGTTGGTGCTGCAACTACTGCTGCTGATGTGTGTGGCATTGCGCTGCGTGTTGTTAAGCAGGCAGTGTCTTATGCAGAGCAAAACAAAACCGAGTATCAGCCCGGTCAGTATATGTCTGTCCTGGAACGCGGCGCTGCTACTGTTGTATGTAATGTTGGCACTCCGAAAGCTAACGGTAAAGTTTACGTGCGCGTTAAAGCTAATACTTCTATTGCGAATGGCGTAATTGGTGGTTTTGAAGCTGCTGCTGACAGCACTAACACCATTGAAATTCCGAATATGCGCTGGACTAGCGGCGCAATGGATGCGAATCGTGTCTGCGAAGTTACTCTGCTGACTCGTGCTTCTGCGTAATATAAGGAGGTATAAATAATATGGCAACTGGAAAATTTGGCTTTTATAGCCCGGACGCTGGTATGCGTAATCTGGGTAATTTGGCCATGCAGAATGGTGGTCGTAAAAGATTCCGCGGCTCTGCATGGGATGCTGCTGCCAGCTCTGGCATGGCGTATATTACAGGCGAACTTGAAAAGGTTGATCCTAAGCTGCGCGAGCCGCTGACCAGTGTAACCTGGCAGCGCGATATTGTCGCCAAGACTGGCGGCGGCTGGGTAGAATTCACTTCTACTTTTGATGTTGACTATGCTACTTCCGGTGCAAACGCTAACAGTATCACTGCTCCCGGTGCTACTACAATCCCTGTAATGCAGGTCAACACCAGCAAGAACATGTTCAAGGTATCCACCTGGATGCACGCTATGCAGGTACCGTTTATCGACCAGGCAAAAATGAAGCAGATTGGCCGTAATCTGGAAGATTTGCTGGATAAGGGCGTTAAACTTAACTACAACAAAACTCTTGACCTCAATGTATACAACGGCTTTAAAGAGGCGGGTACTACCGGTCTGTTGAATGATCCGAATGTTGTTACCTACACTGTGGGTAATGGCAAGGCTGGCACTGCTACATGGAATACTAAAACCGCAGATGAGATCCTGCATGACATCAACAATGCGCTGGTGGATGCGTGGGCTGCATCCGAGTACGACATGAAAGGCATGCCGAATCATATTCTGATTCCGCCGAAGCAGTATGCTTACATCACCATGCAGAAGGTTTCCGACGCTGGCAACATCTCCATCATGGAGTATTTGATGCAAAACAATATTGCTAAAGAGCAGGGCGGCTCTATCACCATTGAGCCTTGCCGTTGGTGCATCAAGGCTGGCACCGGTCAAAAAGACCTCATGATGGTTTACGTAAATGATGAGGATATGGTCAACTTTGATTTGACTGTGCCTATCACTCGCGCGTATACTCAACCGTCTGTTGAGCGTGCCGCCATCCTGACTTTGTTTGCAGCGCAAATTGGCCAGGTTAAATTCATGTATTACCAACCTGTCGCATACCACATCGGTATCTGATTAGGCAATATTCTAGCCAGGCGTTTATCGTCTGGCTTTTTTATTTGAGGAGGACAATCAATGGTTATTTTAACTAAAAAACGCTTTGGCTTTGTGAAGCAGGACGGTTCTGAACGCATTGATGCGGAACGCTTTTTGACTAAGGGTGGAATGGAAATTGAGGATGCTCCCGATTGGATTGCAACTGATCCGCTGTATGCGCTGGCTGTTGAATCTGGCGACCTTGTGCCGGTCAATGGTAAAACTCCGAAGGCTGAGGCAGAAGCTGTTGCCAAAGCTAAGCAAAGCAAAGCGGAGGATAAAAGCGATAAATAAGGAGGTGCAGCATCATGTACCATCCGTTGATTGCGCAGGCGAGCAATATCAAAACGCAGGAGAATCCTCCCTACACCAAGGAGATTTTTCTGGCATTCTACCCGCAGTTTACTGACAAGCTGCCGGATGTCGTGTTGGAAAGCTTTTTGCAGCTAGGGCAGGATTGCGTTTCTAAGCAGCGATACGGCAAGATGTGGCAGCACTGTATCGGCCTGTTTGTGGCTCATATGTGTACGCTGTACATGCAGAGCGCTGCTGACGCAGAATCGCCTGCTGCAGATGTCCTTGCCGCTGCTCAGGCAGCTGGCGTTGTTACGAGTGAGGCTGCTGATGGCGTGTCCTACAGTATGGATACATCAGCCCTGTCACAGGACCTTGCAGGTTGGGCGGCGTTCCGGTTGACCGCGTTTGGCGTGCAGTTTGCCACTCTGGCGCGCTTTGCTGGCAAGGGAGGCATGTATGTATGGTGAGCGTAAAAACTTCACATAGGACGGTCAGCGGCGGCCTTCAGGGGCTTATGGACAGAGTGCAAGCTTTAAATCGTGTTAATAAGCTTTACGTTGGCATCCCGCAGGAGAAAACCTCTCGTGGCGATGAGCCTATCAATAACGCGAGCCTGCTGTACATCCATACTCATGGCATCCGGCGTAGGTCCATGCGTGAGGAAATGCAGGGCTATATGGATCAGGGTATGAAGTACAGTCTTGCTTATCAGCTCTACGTCCAGACACACGGCTCGCCGCTTTGGCATGCACCGCCACGTCCTGTTATTGAACCGGCCATCGCCAAGCACCACCGTGAGATTGCAGAAGAATACGCTAAGGCTGTAAAGGCTGCTATGACTGGCGATGGAGCGAGAGCTGATGCTTTTATCAAACGCACGGGCCTGCTGGCGCAGAACATCTGCCGCAAATGGTTTACGGATGCCGAGAATGGCTGGCCGCCTAACTCCCCAAAAACCATAGATAAAAAGACCAAAGGCAAGGGCGGCAAAACTAATCCGCTGATTGATACCGGTGCCTTGCGTAAGGCTATTGTTTATGTGGTAAGGAGTGATTGACGTGGTTAATGTTGGCAGAGTGGTGCGCAGCAAGCGTTTAGGCTGCCAGCGCATTACTGTCAAACGCTACGCTGCGAGCTGGCACGATGGAGCTTACGGTCGCGATGAGGACAATCCTATTGTGCTGCAGGTGGCAGCGATTGTTACCGTTGCCCAGCCCAAAGATTTGCAGTTATTGCCTGAAGGTGACCGCGTTACCGGGGCAATGAAGTTTTTGACGAATGTTGAGCTGCACGCGACCAATGGTGAAGCTATCAGCGATGAGCTTGAATGGCGCGGAGCACGCTACAAAATCCTCACAGTTACGCCTGATATTGATTATGGCTTCTACCGTTCTATCGGGACGCGATTGGATGGTGACAGTGTTGGTTAAGAACATTGCTGAATTTGAATCTTTAATGTGGGCGGAGCTGATGGACATCCTCGGGCATGATGCTAAGACAATACCGCCGCCTGTACGCCGCTCTTGGCCAACGGACGGAGGCCCCGACTGGAAGCTTACAGACAACGTGGTCTTTATGCAGTGCACCGAGGCAGCAGAGGACATCATGCAGCCTATTGATGAGCGTTGGGAAGCTTCAGGGCGTGATTTTTTGCGCGAGAGCGCCAGTACACGCACCATGCAGCTACGCCTGAATGCTTATGGGCCTGCTTGCTATGAATCGCTTTTGCAAATTCGCCTTGAGCTGCTGCGTGGCCGGCCGAAGCTCAAAAAACAAAAAATCTATATTATTCCCGGCAAGGATTCCATCCAATATGCGCCTGAACTATTTCAGGGGCGTTGGTGGAAGCGTGCCGATTTGACTTTATATTTTAATGTACTGATCAGCGTTGAATCTATTGTGAAAGCAATTGAAGAAGTCAACGTTACGATTAAAGCAAACGAGCCTGGTACGAGTGATGTTATCCTTGAGCCAGGTGAAATTATTATTAAGAAAGGGTGATTTAGTTGGCTTATAAATTGGACTTATCTCCGATTGTCGACGTGGTTATCAACCTGTCTGCTAAGGCTGCTGCTCGCAAGGGCTTTAACCTTGGCCTGATTATTGGCAAGTCTGAAATTATTCCGGCGAATGAAAGGGTGCGTATTTATACAAGCGCTTCTCAAATGCTGACCGATGGGTTTACAGAAACGTCACCGGAATACAAGGCTGCTCAGCTCTATTTTGCTGCTACGACCAGCCCGCGCAAGCTGGCGGTAGGCGTAAAGCTGACGGAAGATACGAATCTAACTGCTACGCTGGAGGCTTGCCGTGCTGCTAACTCTCAGTGGTGGCCGTTTAGCTATCTGGGCGCCGAGGACGTTGACATTAAAGACTGTGCAGCTTGGTGCGAGAACGCTGTACCTGACAGCGTCTACATGTATACGACTGCCGATAAAAGCGTACTTGACGCATCTGGTGATGCAAAGAGCATTTTTAAGGCTTTGCAGGATAAAAACTATCGTCGCAGCTTTGGTCAGTATTGTGGTGACACAGATACTCCTGATGCTGTTGCAGCTACTATGGGCCACAGCGGACTCATCATATCGCGCACGGAAACGTTGCAGGCCTTGCCGGTGATGAAAATATTCATTGCCATCGGCGGGGTAATGGTGCCCACACCCACAGCCACGAACATAATCACGCCCAGCTGAATCTGCGTCAGGCCAATCGCAGCAGCGGTAGGCAGCAGCAGCGGCGTCAGAACCAGCAGCAGCACGCCAGCGTCCAGGAAGCAGCC
>ENA-UEOM01000280-UEOM01000280.1-human-gut-metagenome-genome-assembly--contig:-NODE-280-length-23087-cov-6.744329_pt1 | contig 23087 bp, 25 predicted proteins | sample MGYA00242993_ERZ507994 | MGnify/ENA primary metagenome ERZ507994 (study PRJEB26167, sample SAMN06115536) | human gut metagenome | host: Homo sapiens | place: China:Neimenggu | collected 2014-11-07... | reverse complement strand
GTCCTTCATTGCCTGGCGCATCGTATCATCTACTATCTCTTTGCCTGCGGTCTCCATTGCTGCAAGACCGCTGCCGAAAGGATCAAGCTCCGGATTCAGAAAAACACGAATACGGTTCTTCTGATAATCCTTCAGAATCATCCAAAAGGCCGGCATCAAAGCCACAAAAGCCAGTCCCATGCGGAAGAACCATTTATACTTGAAGCCGCTGACAAAAATCATACCTATAAGGATAGCAATAAAGGTCAGCGAGGTTCCTAAGTCCGGTTGACGCATAACAAGTATAAACGGCACCAGAATATATGCAAAAACCGGCAGGTAATCCTTAAATTCCTCCAACCATTCAATTCGCTTATCCATAAAGGTAGCTAAGCAGATAATGAGAAAAACCTTAGCAAATTCACTGGGCTGAAAGGACATAGAGCCTATTTGAATCCAGCGCTGTGCGCCCAATTGACTTTGTCCTACAAACATTACCGCTAAAAGCAGTATGATATTAATTATATACAGCTTGGTGGCATAATTTTTGAGAACACGGTAATCAAAAGCCAACGATACAGTAACAATAGCCAGGCCAAAGACCATAAACATACTTTGGCGCTGCACATGCCAGGCCTTACCGGTGCTGACAGCAAAGGAATGGGTAGCACTGTCGATAAGTCCCAAGCCACAGCCCATAAGAATCAGCACAGCAGTAATCAGCCACCAGTCAAGATTTTTCAGGATACGTTTTAAATCCACAATGTACTCCTTCCTGCATTATTGGATGGTGTCCTTTTTCGGGGCAGCCTTATCAGGGCGGGGCATATAACCCTTTTCCTGGAAAAATTCTTCAAATGCTTTATAAACAATAGGACCTGCCGCAACAGAGCCGAAGCCGCCCTGTTCCACAATGCAGACTACAACAAGCTCAGGGTCATCTACCGGACCATAGGCTACAAACAAACCATGGTCACGTCCATGAGAGTTTTCGGCAGTACCGGTTTTACCGGCAATTGGCTTAGGCAGGCCGGCAAAGTACGATGCCGTGCCACCCTCCTGCGTAGTAGCACTCATGCCCATGCGGATATAGTCAATTGTCTGCTGTGACACATCAATATGCTTACCTTCAGCACGTTTAGGCTTTTCAAAAAGACTGCCATCACTGTTTATAATACTGTCAACCAGATATGGCTGATACTTAGTACCGCCATTAGCAACAATACTCAGCATAACAGAAAGCTGAATCGGTGTCGTCAGGTTGAAGCCCTGACCGATAGCAGCGTTGAAGGTATCGCCTAAGCGCCAGTCCTCATCCCAAATTTCACGCTTTACTTTTTTAGAGGCAACAAGGCCTTTGCTTTCGCCTTCCAGGTCAATACCGGTGCGTTCGCCAAAGCCAAAGATATGCGCATATTTTTCAATATTATCAATGCCGACGCGATAACCAAGCTCGTAAAAATAAACGTTATCACTCATCGCCAACGCTTTGATAAATGTCAGCCATCCTAAAACCTCGCCGCCGGCGTTACCCATAGTAGGAACCATCGGATGAAAACCACCGTCGAAAATAGGCTCGTTCAAGCCAACCTTTTTCAGTTCAAAGGCAGCACTGCCGGTAACAATCTTAAAGGTAGAACCAGGCGGATATTCACCGGTAATAACCTTGTTATTCATCGGGTAATTGGGATCGTTATTAATAGAATTCCAATTCTTTGAGGAAATGCCATGCACAAACCAGTTGGGGTCATAGCCTGGACGGCTTACCATCGCCCTTACCGCACCGTTACGCGGATCGATGGCTACTACCGCCGCTGCTCTCGCTCCGGGAGCAATACCGGAGCTGCGCAGGAAAGCAAGATGCTTATCTGTAAAAGCCTCCAGCTCCTTTTGCAGCTCGTAATCTATCGTCAGCTTCAGATTTTTGCCGGGAATAGGTTGCACGGAAGCGTAATGCTTGACAACGTTACCGGCAACGTCAACCTCCTCCATAAAGGCGCCGTCCTCACCGCGCAGATATTTATCATAAGTCTTTTCCAATCCGCCCTTACCGACAAGACTTCCCTGACTAATATTCTTAAACAGTCCCTGCTCAATTTCATAGGAGCTTACCTCGCCTACGTAACCCAAAGCATGTACAGCAAGCTCATGATATGGGTAATTGCGGATAGGCTGCACCGAAAGCATAACCTCCGGCATATAGCGGCGCTGTTCTTCTATTTTGGTTACCATCTGCTGATCAAGATTATTTTTCAGCATAATCGGTTCATAAAAATTTTCACTCGCCTTAATTTTAGCGTTAATTTCTTCTACAGGCATCTGCAGCAAATTACTGAGGCGCTGCAGTGTTTCCGGTTTATAGCTGGACTGCTTCTGCAATACTACGGCATAACCGGGCAAATTATTTACCAGCTCTTTGCCTTCGCTATCATAAATAATTCCGCGTGGAGCAAGAATACGCGACTGGCGCAGCCTGTTACCGTCAGATTGCTTAGCGTAGTAATCACCGCGCCACAGCTGCAAATAAACCATTCGTCCCAGCAGCACAGCAAATAATACCAGACACACAACCAGCAAGGTGTGCAATCTGGTTATCCGGTTTCTATCTTCCATAGGCTACGTCTGTCTCCTTTCCTGCTTCCTGGTTAATAAGATATATCTTCTTTTCTGATCCATTCATAAATCATCTTCATTATAACTACAACAGGCCATACCAACAGCGCATTGCCTATAATATAGCCCAGGGAATCCCATAAATATGCAAAAAATATGCTCCAGCGTCCGCCACTGCGCAAAAGTTCCAGCCACCAGTAAACAAAACGCAGGATAAAAGAAATCGTCGCAATAGCGCTCATATGATAAAGATAATTATCCTTAAACACCTTTTCCTTTGTCAGGCCCACTATATAACCTACACAGATACGACTGAGAATATGGAAGCCAAAAATCCCCACCGTCATTGCATCCTGCAGCAGTCCGGTGATACCGCCAACTACCGCCCCAGCTTTTTCGCCGCGCAGCATCGCATAAGCATATACCGCCAAAAGCAGCAAATCACAGGAAAGCCAGCCTGTATAGTACACAGACATCGAACCCTGCAGCAGCATTAAGAACAGAAACAGGACGGGCCAAATCAGTCTCCTCATTTTGCCTGTCCTCCCTGTAATACGATTTTCGCTTCCGGCGTAAAGCCAACAATAACCAATACCTGTTCAACATCTGCAATATCAGCAGCAGGTACAATATCTGCTTCCTGCAGCAGACCGACACTATCCATATGAGTAGCAGTAACCTTACCGATAAGAATATCTGCTGGATGGCTGCCGCTGTAACCGCTGGTAACGATAATATCGCCCTCACGCAGGCTTGCTTCGCGGTAAATATGCTCCAACAGCAGCTTATCCTTGCCGCTGACACCGCCGGCTACACCGACAGCACGTGAATCAGCGCGCAATACCCTAGCACCTACTCGACAGCGCGGAGAGGTGAGCAAAAGTACACGGGCATAATCATCATATACCTCGTCAACCACGCCTACCAAGCCGCCGTTTACTACAGCCATATCAGGTGCCAGGCCTCTGTCCTTACCGGCAGCGATATATATGCAGTCACGTAAATCGCCAAAGCTGCGGGCAATTACCTTTGCTGCTACAACCTTCTGCGATTTGTGCTGCTCCTTATACTCCAGCAAGCCTCTCAGCTGCCTGTTTTCTGCATACATCGAAGCCATCTGGATATTGGCATTACGCAGCTCAATATTTTCTTGTTTCAGCTTTGCATTTTCGCTCTGCATTACTGTCAGTGCTTTCCAATAGCCACGCACGCCATCACCGGCATTGCCTAACCCGGTCAGCATACTTTCTACCGGCAGCACTACTGCCGCCACCGCTCTGTTGACCAAAGGAAAACGGCTTCTGCCTGCTACGGCCATCGCCAGCATAGAAAACAGGACCAGAATGAACAAAGCTACCAACATAACCTTCTTATTCATGCTGCATTCCTACTTATTTAGAGGTCATAAAGCCTTTGCGGTAAATATCAATATTTTCTACAGCAATACCGGTGCCGAGAGCAACACAGTTCAAAGCTTCATCGGACACGAATACCGGCATACCGGTTTCCTGAGAAATAAGTCTGTCCAGATTGCGCAGCATAGAGCTGCCGCCTGTCATAACAATGCCACGATCCATAATATCAGCGGACAGTTCAGGCGGTGTACGCTCCAATGTGTTACGAACAGCGTCCACAATCATGCTTACAGGCTCGTTAACAGCCTCGCATACATGGTTGGCATTAACCTCTATACTCTTAGGCAGACCGCTGAGCAGGTCGCGGCCGCGAACTTCCATAACAGCAGGCTCATCAACCTTCATTGCGGTACCGATTTCAATTTTAATATTTTCTGCTGTACGCTCACCGATAAACATATTAAAGGCTTTGCGGATATAACGTACAATAGCACTGTCGATAGCATCGCCGCCGCAGCGTACGCTCTTGCTGACAACAATGCCGCCCAGAGAAATTACGGCAACCTCACAGGTACCGCCGCCGATATCAACAACCATGCTGCCGGTTGCTTCCTGTACAGGCAGGCCTGCACCGATTGCTGCCGCCATCGGTTCTTCAATCAAGTAAGCCTCACGCGCACCTGCTTCAATAGTAGCATCAACAACAGCACGCTTTTCTACTTCGGTAACACCGGAAGGCACACCAACCAGAATGCGCGGACGTACAAAGGTACGGTTGCCCATAGCCTGCTTAATAAAATATTTCAGCATAGACTGAGTAATTTCATAGTCGGCAATAACGCCATCCTTCATCGGACGGATAGCGACAATGTTACCGGGAGTACGGCCGATCATTCTCTTGGCCTCCGCACCGATTGCCAGTACCTCGTTAGTATCCTTTTCAACAGCTACTACCGACGGCTCGCGGATAATAATACCCTTATCCTTGCAATGCACCAGCGTATTTGCAGTGCCCAGATCTATACCCATGTCATCCGACATATTGTTAAAAATACTGATATTAGGGAAAGTAAACTTCATTTCCGACTATCCTCCTAAACTTCTAATGCTCCATCTTCCTGAAAGCTGTAATAAGCACCGTCCCCGATAATCAGATGGTCCAGAAGAGGAATCCCCAACGTTTGTCCTGCCGCCAGCAAAACAGCTGTCAGCTGCCTGTCCTCAATGCTTGGCTGTGGATCACCAGAAGGATGATTATGTGCCACGCAGATAGAGGCTGCATGCTGCAGAATCGCCGGCAGAAATACCTCACGCGGATGCACCACCGAGTTGGTCAGCGAACCCTCTGATACCAGCTCTGTGCCTATTACTTTATTCTTACTGTTTAACAAAATTACCAAAAATTGTTCCTTTGTGGCATAACGCAGGCGTGGCATCAAAAATGCCGCACCATCCTGCGGACAGCCAAAACGAATTTTATCCAAAGGGCGGGCCGACGCAATACGTCTGCCTATTTCCAGAGCTGCCAAAACTGTTGCTGCCTTGGCCTGCCCCATACCCTTGATTTGCATAAGCTCATTTAAGTCCCTCACTCCCGCCAGACGCCTGTACAGACCTCCGTCAGCCGTGAGCTCCTTAGCAATCTCCAACGCTGATTTTCGAGCAGTGCCTGTGCGCAGCAATATTGCCAGCAGCTCCGCATCCGTCAGCGCTTCCACCCCACGCAGAAAAAGCTTTTCCCGTGGTCTGTCCTCTAAGGGAAGATTTTTAATACTCTCTTTGTTTGTTGTTTTGTCGATACTACTAAAATCACTGCAAAAATCGCAGGTCCTGCTTACTGCAGGATTAGTCACTCTTCATAGCTCCTCATACTCCCAATCTTTGCATCATTAAGTACAACAATGACAACGGCAGACCTACAACATTGTTATAGCAGCCATTGATTTTTTCCACCAGGACAGCACCTCTGCCCTGAATGCCATAGGCTCCTGCCTTATCCATAGGCTCGCCTGTAGCAATATAAGCATCTATTTCTTCAGCAGTCAGCTGACGAAAGCTTACGTCAGTAACGCACACCTTGGACAGCTGCTGTCCCTTATAGCGCACAGCAACGCCTGTTATCACCTGATGTGTACGTCCGGACAAGCACTGCAGCATAGCCTTGGCAGCTGCTGCATCCTGCGGCTTGCCCAAAATAACATTATCAATTACTACGATTGTATCTGCAGCAATTACAGGAAGCTCATCTCCCATCTTTGCTGCTACAGCGGCGCATTTGCCGGCTGCATTATACAAAGCAACCTCCTGCGCCTGGCTGGCAGTTCCGCTGCCTTCGGCAAAATCCGCCGGACAAACCAACGGAGTAATACCTATTTGTTGCAGCAGCGCCTGTCTGCGCGGAGAGGCTGATGCCAAAATAACCTTCATGCTTCAGCCTATTCCTTTTGACCCATATCAATAACAATCTTCGGCTGCTGGATTTCAAAAATAACAGCCTGCTTGCCTTCGCGTACCGCATCACGTTTAAAAATACGTGCATAGTTTACGGTTACCAAAAGCCACAAAACAATACAGACGGCAATAAACGGCAATTCATCCATATGAAAGAACGTAGCCATACTGTGTCCGCAGGCAACACCTGCAAGAATGCCTGCTACCGGCAGACCGTAAATAACCAGCTTAGCCTTGCGTTGGTCAAAATCGCGGTATTCCGCACCTACTACATCGCCGGCCTTAGCACCTACCGGGTTCCAGCAATCTATGTATTTAGGCAGGCCTGTCAGTTCGCTTTCAGCTTTATCAACCTTTACCTCAGCGCGCTCGCCCTGCTTTTTAACAACAATACCTCTAATTTCTGCCATTGAAGCAAATCCTTCCTCTTATAAAACTTTTAGCTTAATATGCATGTACGAAAATATACCAGTAACCGACGCCGAAAACTACGCCGTAAATTGCCAGGAAAACAAGAACGCCTTGCCAGCATACAGGATAACCGAAGTTAATATCCTCACCGAAAATACCACGGCGGTTAAAGAAGGTATATTTTTTACGTTTTCTGAACCAGGCCAATTTGTTATCGGGGCCAACCAGCTTGGCAATCAGATAAATGTAAATAAAAGAACCAAAAAATATTTGCATAACGCGGGCGCAGACTACCACCGGTTCTACGTTAGCTATTGTTTCCATCTGTCAAAGCCTCCTATACCAAAACAATCATCAATTAAAGCTGAATGAATTTATCCGGCATTTCCTTACGCAGTACACGGACAAACTCATCACTGGATTTAAACAGCAAACCCGCCAGCTTATTTTTCTTGCCTTCGGTAAATACCAGCAAGCGCTGCGGATTTTCATCAAGTGAATTATAGCGATGGATGTAATGCTTAATCGCTGTTTTACGGAAAAAGCTCTTTACATATTTATCGGTAAAGCTTTCTGTACGGGTCAGGTCAACAACATAACTGCGTTTAATAAAGCCTAAGCCGTGGCTGATTACCTCAAGCTTCATATCCTTGTAGAGTATCAGAGTATAGCCAAAGGCTACACGCCAAATCCACAGAGCCAAAAGCACTGTATCCATACCCCAGCCCAGCATATCAAAGCGTCTATGTTCCTGCAGCCAGGTCCATTCATGCCAATAAAGGCTCGCAATCATCAGCAAGGCAATCACTGCAAAGATTTTTCTTTGCGTATTTGTTCCAGATTCTTCACGATACAATTCTTCCAAAAGAGTTCCCTCCAGCTTTCTAAATTGTGCAGTAGCAACAAAGCAATCTTATCCAATTAATTATATCAAATTTTACACTTAAAGCATATACCTCAGGCAATAAAAATCGGTGCAAAAATGTGAATTTTACCTGCATCAGACAGCTTTCCTGCAAAAGCAAAACACCGCTTCGCCGGCTTACGCCATTGAAGCGGGTTTCAGTAAGTATTATGCTTTATTAAAATATAGCATCTGATATTACGTCAGCCTTAAGTAACATCTGTCATCCCTGAGGTTTTTCATTGCTAACCATTCAGCAACACCGTTACATATGAGCTTATTTGCGCACCTGACCGTTACCGTTAATCAGATACTTCGTACTCGTAAGCTCCGGCAGCGCCATAGGTCCGCGGGCATGCAGCTTTTGTGTGCTGATGCCGATTTCCGCACCGAAGCCGAATTCGTTGCCGTCGGTAAAACGGGTAGAAGCATTGACGTAAACAGCAGCAGCATCCACGGTATATTGGAAAAGCTGTGCCGCCTGATAATTATTCGTAACAATACATTCGCTGTGGCCGGTGCCGTATTTGGCAATATGTGCCATAGCCTCCTCAATGCTGTCCACAATCTTGACGGAAAGACGCAAATCGCCGTATTCCGTAGACCAGTCTTCTTCAGTTACCGGATGCACCTGACCGCTGTACTCCTGCACAGCCTCGTCACCGCATATTTCTACGGCGGAGGAATTATACATCATCAGCATCATCGGCAGAAATTTATCCGCAATATCCTTATGCACCAGCAATGTTTCCATTGCATTGCATACGGAAGGACGCTGCACCTTGGCATTGAAGGCAATCTTCATAGCCATCTCCACGTCGGCATCCTTGTCAACATAGGTATGGCATACGCCCGCACCTGTTTCGATAACCGGCACGCTGGCATTACGCACTACCGCCTGAATCAGGCCGGCACCGCCGCGAGGAATAACCACGTCCACCAAGCCGTTCATATGGATTAAATCCTGCACAGCCTGTCTGTCACTGGTATCAATAAACTGAATAGAGCCCGCAGGAATGCCTGCACCCTCCGCAGCCTGCGCCAAAATCGCAGCAACAGTTTTATTGGACTCCATCGCCTCACTGCCGCCCTTAAGGATAACAGCATTGCCGGACTTCAGGCACAGGCCTGCGGCATCCGCCGTAACGTTGGGACGTGCCTCGTAAATAATACCGATAACGCCCAGGGGAACGCGAATTTTGGTAATATGCAGACCGTTAGGCAGAGTTTTGCCGTCAATAACATTCCCCACAGGGTCAGCCAGGCCTGCTACCTGACGCAGGCCGTCAGCCATACCGCTGATGCGCTCGGCAGTCAGCTTCAGACGGTCCAGCATTGAGCTTTTCATGCCCTTGGCTGCAGCAGCAGTCATATCACGCTCATTCGCAGCCAAAATTTCAGACTGTTGTGCCTCCAGCGCAGCAGCCATCGCCAAAAGTGCCGCATTCTTAACTGCGGTAGAAGTAACGGCAAGCTTTGCTGCAGCCTGCTTTGCAGCCTGCGCCTTAGCCTTCACCAATTCATACGTTGCCATAATCTTCACCCTGCCTTATAAAATAACCAGGTCATCGCGGTGGATAACCTCATCAAAATTTTTATGTCCCAGAATATTTGCAATCTCGCCGGAATTGCAGCCCTTAATCTGCTCCAGCTCGGCAGAAGAATAATGCACTAAACCACGCGCCAGCTCGTGCGCATCCTTATCGATAACGCTCACCGTACTGCCCGGCAAAAATTCACCCTGCACGGCAAACACGCCTGCCGGCAGAATACTGCAGCCGCCGGCCTTGCGAATAGCCTTGGCGCAGCCATCATCCACAACAATACTGCCGGCGATTTTGGCACCAAAGGCCAGCCAGCGCTTGCGGAACTGCAGACGGTTTTCACGGCTCACGAACAAGGTTCCCAGTTCTTCACCCTGCAGTACACGGGTAATGGCATTCTTTTCGGTACCGCTGGCAATTACCAGATGAATGCCGCTGCTTGTCGCAGCCTTGGCAGCCTGAATTTTAGTCGCCATACCGCCTGTACCGCGGGCAGAGCCGACACCGCCGGCACTTTCCTCAATCTCTGGAGTAATTTCCGCAACTTCGGGCACAATAACAGCGTCCGGATGCGTTTGCGGATTAGCGGTATACAGGCCGTCCACATCCGAAAGAATGATAACAAGGTCAGCATCCACAATGCCTGCAACAAGAGCAGACATATTATCGTTATCGCCGATTTTCAGCTCGTCGAGCGCCACAACGTCATTTTCGTTGACGATAGGGATAACACGCTGACGCATCAGCTCCATAAAGGTATTACGCGTATTGGTGTAACGGTGGCGGTCAATGGCCTCTGTTTTGGTAATCAGCACCTGCGCCACAATCTGACCGTAATCGGCAAAGAATTTTTCGTAGGTGTGCATCAGAACGCCCTGACCTACGGCAGCAGCGGCCTGCTTGCCGGGAATAGTTTTGGGTTTTCCGGGCAAACCCATACGGTCCACGCCCACAGCCACGGCACCGCTGGTAACCAGAATCATTTCCTTGCCCTGATTCTGCAAATCGCTGATTTCGCGCGCCAGACGGTCAATCTGACTAAAATTGCGCTTGCCATTGGCATAGGTAATTGTACTCGTACCAACCTTAATAACAATACGCTTAGCCTTTTTTAAAGCCTCACGGCTTGCTTCATTATTCAACATTTCCCCTCCCCTGCAGTTCTAGTTTTTATTTTTTGCGTTATCCGCAATACATAGCTTTCTCCAAGGACACATAGGATGTATCAGTTACTAAATACAGTTTACAACGGCATACTCCCTAAGGACGCATAGAATGTATCAGATGCTAAATGAAGCCGACGACGACGTACTGCATTGTACGTCTAGGAGGCTTCATGACGCAGATGGTGCATTATCTGCGTCCTTATACGTCGAGGAATTTTCATGACGCTCGACGGTGCATTATATGCGTACTCACTACTCTTTGTAGTCGAAAACCATATCCCTAATACGCACACTCTGACCTTCCTGTACGCCTCTCTCCTTCAGCGCCTCGTCAATGCCAAGGCGTTTCCAAATCAGCTGGAAGCGGTAAAGTGCCTCGTCATTATCAAAGTTAGTCATGGCAACAAGACGCTCAATGTTCTTGCCGCGAACCTCCCAGTCGGTATCATTTCCGACAACAATTTCATAGCTGTCCGGATCAATCTCGTCAAAGCGTGCCAGGTCTTCTTCATCTTCTTCCGGAACATATTGCAGCAGCAGGTCGTAAGCCTTAAACATCAGCTCACGCAAGCCTTCGCCGGTAGCAGCACTTGCCTTGCAGATTTCGTAGCCTTTAGCTTCAACGTATTCCTTTAAGCGCTCAAAGTTTTTCTGAGCTTCCGGCAGGTCCATTTTGTTAGCAACAACCAATTGCTTGCGGCGTGCCAGACGCTCGCTGTATTCTGCCAGCTCTGTATTGATTTTATCAAAGTCCTCAATCGGATCACGGCCGTCAACGCCTGCCACATCAACAATATGCAGCAGTACCTTAGTACGTTCTACGTGACGCAGGAAGTCATGACCAAGGCCTACACCCTCATGCGCACCTTCAATCAAACCGGGGATATCCGCCAGTACAAAGCTGCGCTCCTCATCCAGACGTACCACGCCCAAAACCGGGGACAGCGTTGTAAAATGGTAGGCAGCAATTTCGGGGCGGGCAGCGCTCACCTGTGCGATAATGCTGGACTTGCCTACGCTGGGATAGCCTACAAGGCCAACGTCGGCCAGCAGCTTCAGCTCCAGCTTCAGCCAACGGGTTTCACCGGGTTCGCCCTTTTCGGCAAAGGTCGGTGCACGGTTGGTGCTGGTAACATAGCAGGCATTGCCCTTGCCGCCGCGGCCGCCTTTAGCAGCCGTATAGGTCTGGCCGTCCTCAACAAGGTCTGCCATAACGGCGCCGGTTGCATCATCACGTACCAAAGTACCCATCGGAACCTTCACGAAAACAGTATCGGCGCGTACACCGGTGCAGTTTTTAGTACCACCCTGACCGCCGCGCTTAGCAACATATTTTCTCTTGTAACGGAAGTCAATCAGGGTATTGAGATTTTTGTCCGCAATCAGGACAACGTCACCGCCGCGACCGCCGTTACCGCCGTTCGGGCCACCCTTTTCTACAAATTTTTCTCTGCGGAAGCTGCTCATGCCGTCGCCGCCATCGCCTGCTTCTACATAAATTCTCGCTCTGTCAATAAACATTTTGTTTTCTCCTGTATCTTAAATTTAGCTGTTGCTAGGTATATTTATCTATATTATAGCTTATCTTGCAGGGAAAGTGCAACGTGGGAAAAAGCAAATCCGCAGAAAAGCTTTGAGTTTGCGAAGATTTCACTTCTGATTTATATGACGCAGATGGTGCATTGCTGTAGCCGTTACCTATTTCAAGGCTACAGCTAATAAAAAATGTGCCTGCAGCTATTTTTTATATACACAAAAGCTGCAAGCACGTTTATAAAAGGAAAGGAGAATCTTATAGCTTACTTACGCAAAAATTTATCAACCGCATGTGCGGCACCACGCCCTTCGGCAATAGCCCACACTACCAGACTCTGTCCGCGACGCGCGTCACCGGCTGCGAAAACACCGGGTACGCTGGTCGCATAGCTGCTGTCATCAGCCGCTATGCTGCCGTTAGGTGCCTTCGCCAACTTGAATTCCTCAAACAGTCGCTCTTCGCTGCCCACAAAGCCCATAGACAGGAGCACCAGCTGTGCAGACACCCTCGCAGGGAGCCGGGCAGACATGAGATGTAAATTCCGGGAAATTATTGGTTTTATTCAGACGGGCATAGGCATAATCATCCATCCCGTGGTAAACAAGATCATTAAATTCCGGCATCAGATTGTGCAGCGGACAGCCTGAAACCATGCGGTTAATCATTACACCGCTATGGCAAAAGGGACCGCCGCAATCCATACAGCGCGCTGCCTGGCAGCACAGTGCTTCCTTATGCGGCAGGCTGCTCGTCTTAATCTCCTGCCAATCCTTAATTCTTTCTTCGGGGGCACGCAAAGCAAGCTCCACACGCTTGTAATCCATAAATCCGGTAGGCTTACCCATTATGACTTCACCTCCTCAAATACCTTCAGGGTGGCAGCATCCGCGCTCATTCCCTGCTGCAGATACTCATTAAGCTTCTGCGTAACAATCTTATATTCTTTAGGAATAACCTTGACAAATTTATCCTGATATTCATCCCAGTTATCCAATATCTCTAAAGCCAGCTTACTGCCGGTATGCTCTGCATGCTGCAGCAACATTTTCTTTACCGTCAGGCTGTCGCCGATTTCCTCCAGCTTTTCCAACAGCACTATTTCCTTATTGCAGTAGGTTGCAAAATCTCCCTGCATATCCAAAACATAGGCTGTACCACCGCTCATGCCGGCAGCAAAATTGCGTCCTGTACGTCCCAAAATAACTACCGTACCACCGGTCATATATTCACAGCCATGGTCACCAACACCCTCAACAACAGCGTTCACGCCGCTATTACGGATGCAGAAGCGTTCACCGGCAGTACCGCTGATAAGTACAACATCGGCGCAGGCCTTAACTACGCCGGCAGCAATTGTACCGACACCAACCTCACTTACCAGCTTAACGCTGATGCGGGCACGGGGATTAGCATTCTTCAGGTCGTGAATCAGCTCAGCCAAATCTTCAATAAAATAGATATCATGATGAGGCGGAGGAGAAATCAAACCAATCCCTGCCGTCGTACCGCGGCATTCGGCAATCCACGGATAACCCTTGCCGCCCGGAAGCTGTCCACCTTCACCCGGCTTAACACCCTGTGCAATTTTAATCTGAATTTCGTCCGCATTGACAAGGTAATTGCTGGTTACGTCAAAACGTCCGCTGGCAACCTGCTTAATTGCACTGCGCTTGCTATCACCATTAGGCAGCGGTGCAAAACGGTTGGGATTCTCGCCGCCTTCGCCGGTATTGCTCTTGCCGCCTATACGGTTCATGGCAATCGCCAGACATTCATGTGCTTCCTGACTTAAAGAGCCGTAGCTCATAGCACCTGTCTTGAAGCGATGACAAATGCTTTCTACAGATTCTACCTCATCAATATTCACCGGCAGACGCTACGGCGTAAAGGTCAGCATACTGCGAAGATTCTGGTTGGCAAAGGCACTGCCGCGCAGCTGCTTGCTGAACGCCTTAAAGAGCTTACAATCACCGGTCTTGCAGGCCTGCTGCAGCTTAACAATCGTTTCCGGATTAAGCATATGCTGCTCGCCGCCGTTACGCCATTGATAATGAGAACCTGATTCATAGCTGAAAGGATCAATGTTTTGCTCAGCAAAGGCAGGCTCATGACGCATAGCAACCTCTTTGGCAATCTCATCCAGGCCGATGCCTTCAAGACGCGACGGAGTTCCGGTGAAATATTCTTCAATAACGGCACTGCTGATACCGATAGCTTCAAAAATCTGAGCGCCACGATAAGACTGTACAGTAGAAATACCCATCTTCGACAGGATTTTAGCAATGCCGTGAGTGCAGGCGCTGATATAATTTTCAGCAGCCTTTTCAAAGCTGATATCCAGCATTCCGTCAGCACACATATGCTCCAGGCTTTCAAAAGCAAGATACGGATTAATACCGCTGACGCCATAGCCTAAAAGCAACGCCATATGGTGCACCTCGCGCGGCTCAGCAGATTCTATGATAATAGAAGCGCGTAAACGCGTACCGTTTTTAATCAGATGATGATGCAGACCTGCACCTGCCAGCAAGGCAGGAACCGCTGCCATATCTTTAGTAATGCCGCGGTCGGATAATATCAAAATGCACTTGCCTTCCGCAATATATTTATCAGCAGCAGCAAAGATTGCATCCAACGCCTGCTTTAAGCCGGCGCCGCCATCAGCAACATTGTAAAGCATAGGAATTGTTGCTGCCTCGAAATCAGGAATATTCTTCAGCTTAGCAAGCTCAATATTGCTTAATACCGGAGATTCGGCAGAAATCTGGCGGCAGCTTTCCGGCTACGAGTTAATCAGATTCAGTTCCGGACCGATACCGCTGGTTGTATCCGCGAAAACCTCATCATGAATGGCATCAATCGGCTGATTTGTTACCTGCACAAAGAGCTGTTTAAAGTAGTTATATAAAAGCTGCGGCTTTTCGCTGAGTACTGCTTCGCGCATTCTTTGACAAAAAAGTTATGCGGAATCTGCAGCAGTACACCGGCACTGTCACCGGAGTTCATATCTGCTCCCGGACCGCCGCGATGACCAGCGCAATGATGGTATTGGGCAGCATATAGGAGCCGTTATAGACCAGAGAATAGGCGGAAGGACTGGTGAAGGTCCACTTCATGAACTCCGTGGGAGCCAGAATTTTGTAGATGGTCACGCCGCTGATGTAGTGAACGACAAAGCGGCCGAGGCAGCCTACCACGGTACCGACAAAGATGCCCCACTTCTTGCCCTTGAACAGGCCAGCCAGACCCAAGGGAGTAAAGGCCACCAGATAGTCCAGCAGCATGGACTGCCAGCCCCAGGCGTAAGCACCGTCAAAAATGAGCTGCAAGAGGCCGAAGGTGAAGCCGGCCATGAGGCCCGGAGTCAGTCCCCAGCGGACGGCAAACAGGATGATGGGGAACATGGCGGGGGTCAGGGAGCCGCCGTTGGGCAGTTCCATCAGCTTGATGTAGCTGAGTACCTGGGCCAGGGCCACCATCATGGCACCCTCGCACAGCATCCGGACTCGGAGATGGGAGTTGGTATTCTTTGCGGACATAAACGTCCCTCCTGAAAAAAAGTACCGCAGGCCACATGAACGGGCTTGCGGTACGGAAAGACAGATCGTTCACTTCCTACGCCGGCATTACCCGGATCAGGTTTAAGGGAAAGAGGGCAGTCACAGCCCCGCATCTCAGCCGGAGTTCTCTCCAGCACCCCTGTGTTCAGTTTTCTACGGCCAGTTAAAATTATAGAGAAAAACGGCGGTTTTGTCAATACAATTGCCGAATCTCAGTACCGTTTGTCCAGAATGGAGACGATCTCCGCAAGGGTATCGTGGTCGCAGTCCGCCACAATGGTAGCGCCGCAGCTTCGCACGGTTTCTACGCAGTTAGCCGGGGCAAACCCCTCTGCCGCCATCGTCAGCATGGAGAGATCGTTGTTTTCGTCCCCGGCGCAGTAGACATGATCCATGGAGATCCCCAGACGCTTTGCCAGACGAGCTACCATAGCTCCCTTGCTGGCGCCCTTCCGGGTGACCTCCAGCAGAGTCCTATCGGAGAAAAACACCTCATAGTCCGCTGACCAAGGCTGTCCGCTCACATAGTCCCGCAGAGCCAGCAGGTGCTCGTGGTCATCCTCAAACATGATCTTGATGAGGGGCATTGGCACCTCCAGCAGGGTTGGGACAGGCTGCACCCCGGCATGGGTCACGTGCTCATGCTGCCGGGTGTACTCGTTGGGCCGCACGGCATGGATCACATTGTCCATGTGATAGGCCTCCACTGCTGCTGTGGGAAACCGGTCCAGCACATCCTGACCCTGCGGACGGATGGTCTCCGGCAGCTCCATGGTTTCCAGATAGCGCTCCGTTTTGAAATCGTACAGCGCGCCGCCGTTGCACACAACGACCGGTGCGTTCATGGGCACCTGCTCCGCGAACATCCGGAAGGCGGGCAGCGCCCGGCCTGTGGCTACGGCAAAGCGGCCGCCGTTGTCCATGAAATAGCGGAGGGCTTCCACATTCCGCTGTGAAATGGGCGGAATGGGGCAGCCGGTGCGGCGGGGCCGCTCTGTATTCAGGATGGTATTGTCAAAGTCGCTGGCCAGCAGGACGCCGTCAAATTTTCCCATAGTTATTCTCCTAAAAAACGGCGGAGCGGAAAGATTCCCGCTCCGCCTGAGATAGTCGCTTATTCTGCGGAGGGTGTTCCGCCGGCGTTTCCGCCGCCACCGCCGCGATGGCGGCGTCCGCCCCGGTGACGGCGGCGCTTAACAGCTTCACCGTTTTCCGGATTGATGACCTTTTCCCGGGCGGGAGCCGCATCCTGTTTGGGACGTTGGTCCTGCTTGGGCCGCTCGGTCCGGGGGCGGTCCTGCTTGGGCCGCTGAGACCGGTTTGCGGGCTTGCCGCCCTGACGGCTCTGGCCTTCGGGGGCCTTGGGAGCTTCCTTCTTCGCCGGTGCGGAAATGTTGGGCGCTCCCTCGCCGCTGCCGCCGCTTCTGCGGCGTCCGCCCCGGTGACGGCGGCGGCTCTTGCTCTCGCCGCCCTCCTCGCGGGGACGTTCCCGGACGGGGGCCGGCGTCTCCGTCGGTTCCTCCGCTTCAAAGTGCCGGGAGATCACCGGCGCGATGAACTCCTCTTCCTTTTCCTCCACATACCGCGCGGGCCGCTCCGTGGGGATCTCAATGCCCTCACGGCTGCCCTTGCCATTGCGCAGGACACAGATCTCGCAGTTGTGGTAGCACTTCTGGGTCTCCGGAGCACTGTCCAGGCTGACCTTTACGGTTTCCCGCAGCAGGTCCACGGCTTTTACATTGCCGGGGCCGTCGGGGGTCTGAACGAAGGATTCCTGCTTGGGCATCCGCTTCTGAGCATCCTCATAGGCGTTCTGCTCATATTTCAGGCAGCACATCAGCCGTCCGCAGGTGCCGGAGATCTTGGTGGGATTCAAGCTGAGATTCTGGGTCTTGGCCATCTTGATGGAGACGGGCAGGAACCCGTCCAAAAACTGGGAGCAACAGAAGGGTCGCCCGCAGATGCCGAGACCGCCCACCATTTTGGCCTCGTCCCGGACGCCGATCTGACGCAGCTCGATCCGGGCCCGGAACACGCCGGCCAGATCCCGCACCAGCTCCCGGAAGTCCACCCGGCCATCGGCGGTAAAGAAGAAAATGATCTTACTGCCGTCAAAGCTGGCAGATACGTTCACCAGCTTCATTTCCAGACCGTGATCCGCGATCTTCTTCTCGCAGATGTCGAAGGCCTCGCTCTCTTTTTTCCGGTTGTAATCCACGGTGCGGCGGTCGGCGTCAGTGGCCAGCCGCAGCATGGCGCACAGGGGCTGGACAACGGCTTCGTCCGCCACCTCGTGGTTCCCCTGGGTGCAGGTGCCGAATTCCGGGCCCTGGGCGGTCTCCACGATGACCTGATCGCCCATTTTCACCGCATGTCCCTTGGGGTCAAAATAATAATTCTTGCATCCGCCACGAAAGCGGACACTGATCACTTCAGTCAAAGGATTTCCTCCAATTCCACCGCCAAAGCCCCCAGCACATGGCTGGCGCCCACATTGTAGGAGCAGGCTCCGCGGTACGTTTGTAACAATTCTATTGTGCCCATGATCCGCTGTTTTGTCAAGCGTTTCCCAAGTTGGACAATGAGGGCCGCGTCCGGTCCCTCCGGGGATTGACCGTACTGGGCCAGCAGGGCTGCCGCCAGAAGGGTCCGGGCCTGATCCAGCATGGCCGCAAGGCCGTCCCGGTCCAGCCGTTTTTTCTCAAGACGGACCATCAGCTCTGTGACAGTCCCCCTCTTCCCTGCCGCCAGCAGACGGCACAGCTCCACGCCCGCCTCCGAGCTTTCCTTTTCCACGGTGACGGCGGGATGGAGCTTCAGCTCCACGCACCGGGAACGGAGCGTCTGCAAGACCACGGAAGAATTTTCCGCACAGAAGAGGAATGCCGCGTAGGGCGGGCCTTCCTCTACGATCTTCAGCAGTACGTTCTGGTCCTGCTCTGTCAGAATGGTGCAGTCCGGAAAGATATAAACCTTCCGGGCACCCTCGTTGGGCCGGATATAGGCATCGGCGCGGATCTGGCGGACGGTGTCCACGGAGAGGTTCTTATGGGCCTCGTCCCGGACGGTGATAACGTCCGGGTGAATGCCGGAGAACACCTTGCGGCAGGCGGGACATGTCCCGCAGGGCTTTTGTCCGCCGCCCTGACACTCCATGGCCGCAGCAGCGTACTGCGCGGCGGCGATCCGGTCCCCGCTGCCGGAAAACAGCAGCGCGTGGGAAAGTGTTCCCCGTCCGGCGGCTTCCCGGATCCGCCGGGCAATGGGGTCATTGGCAAATTCCATTGGACCGCCTCCCTTCTTTCCCGTTTCCCGCAAAAATGCGGAATAAGTATAGCATATTTCACGCAAAAAGGGAAGAACCGTTTTTCCTATCAATGGAGTGCGAAAAAATTTTCAATTCCATATTGACAACTTTCCTTGTCAATGGTATCATCCATAAATGACAAAGATAGTTGTCAAATTGACAAGCGGACCTAACAGAAAGGAGGGGCCTATGCCCCTGTATAACCGATTGAAGGAATACCGGGCCCGGCTGGGAGTCAACCAGCAGGAAATGGGCCGTCTGGCGGGGGTCTCCCGCCAGACCATCAGCCAGATCGAGCGGGGGGACTACTCCCCCTCTGTGACCCTGGCGCTGAAGCTGGCAAAGCTATGCCAAGTCTCTGTGGAGGATATTTTCAGCTATGAGGAGGATGTGCGCAATGAAGCAGAAAAGTGAGAATCAAAAGGCATTTCCCAGATTTTTGGGGATCTTAGTGGTGGCAAGCCTTATCGGCGGTGTGCTGGGTGGTCTGTCCGGTGTGGCCGGGTATTTCTGGGAGGACCATACTGCTTTCGGTGCGGCGTTTGCCCACCTGCTGGGCGCCGCATCCCCCTGGGCTATGGCTGCCTGTGCCGCCGTGCTGCTGGGTCTTGGACTGTACCAGTACCGCAAAGCCAGAACCGCCTTCCGCAGCTGGGACGGCGAGGATGAGGACGTGATGCAGCGGGCGGAGGAGCGCCTGAGCTGGGCGTTGCTGCTGGACAGCCTGACGGTAATTGTCAGCTTCTTCTTTTTCAGCGCCGGCACCGCAAAGCTGCCCCAGGAGGTCAGCGGCTCCATCATTCCGCTGCTGGTGGTATTTTTGGCGGTCATTGCCCTGGCGGTGCTGCTCCAGCAGAAAACCGTGGATCTCACCAAGGAGATGAACCCGGAAAAGCGGGGCAGTGTCTACGATATGAAGTTCCAGGAACGCTGGTGGGAAAGCTGTGACGAGGCGGAGCGCCGCCAGATCGGCCAGGCCAGCTACAAGGCCTACGTTACGGTGAGCCGCTTCTGTCCTTACTGCTGGGGCGTGCTGCTTCTGGGGAACATGGTCTTTCACTACGGCATTCTGCCCAGTGCCGTGGTGCTGGTGATCTGGGCGGTGCTGTCGGTGAGCTATACCCGGGAGGCCATCCGCCTGGGCCGCCGGGGCCAGAAAACGGAATAAGAGGACAAAAAGGAAAGGCCGCTTATGCGGCCTTTCCTTTTGTGGATCGTGTACTTTGATTTACTTCTTCTTGCTCTCCCACTTGGTGACGCACAGGGAGCAGGCAATGTCGCCGGTGACGTTCAGGCAGGTACGGCCCATGTCGAACAGACGGTCCACAGCCACGATCAGGCCGATGTAAGCCACAGGGATGCCGATGGCTTCCAGCACCATGGCCAGCATGATCATACCGGCGCCGGGAGTACCGGCGGTGCCGATGGAGGCCAGCGTAGCGGTGACCACGATGAGGATCATCTGGCTCAGGGTCAGCTGCATACCGGCACAGGTGGCCAGGAACACAGTGGCAACGCACTGATAGATGGCGGTGCCGTCCATGTTGATGGTGGCGCCCAGAGGCAGCACGAAGGAGGAAATATCGTCCTCAGCGCCCAGAGCATCGGCGCACTCCTTGGAGACCGGCAGGGTCGCGGCGGAGGAGGTGGAGGTAAAGGCGAAGATCATAGCCGCGGAAGCATTCTTGAAGAACTTGACGGGGCTGATGCCGGCAAACGCCTTGGCGGAAACAGAATAGACCAGCACGGCGTGGAGAATGTAGCCGATGTAGGCGCACAGAATGACCAGCGCCAGAGAGCCGAGGATCTCAGCGCCCTGGGTGGCAACCACCCAGGTCATGTAGGTGAACACGCCGATGGGGCTCAGGGAAATGATGAAGCTCATCAGCCGGTCGATCACGGCATAGGCGGAGTCAACCACATCCCGCACCAGCTTGGCCTTTTCGCCAGCTACCAGAATGGAGCCGCCGAACAGCAGGGCGATGACGATGACCTGAAGCATGTTGGCTTCGGTAAACGCCTTCCACATGTTGGTGGGGAAAATGGCAACCAGAGTTGCCATGAAGCCGGCGTATTCCTTGGCCTCGTACTCGGCGGCCTGGGCAGCCTCGCTGAGGTTGGGGAACAGGCCCGCGTTGTTGAACACCGTTGCCAGAACCAGACCGATGATGCAGGCCACGGCAGTGGTGACCATGAAGTAGAGAATGGTCTTCCAGCCAACGGCGCCCACCTTTTTCATGTCGCCCATGGAGATGATGCCGTCGATCATAGACAGCAGCACCACAGGCACTACGATGAACTTCAGCAGGTTGACGAAAATATCACCGAAGGGCTTGATGTAGCTGGTGGTGAAGCCAGCCGCACCGGTGAAGTAGAACACCAGACCGACAACGATACCCAGTACCAGAGCAATAAAGATCTGTACCGGCAGGGACAGTTTTTTCTTTTTTTCCATAGAATACGCTCCCTCTTTCACACTTTTTAATACGCTGTGCGTAAAATTCGCAGAAATTTACGCAAATATGATTGGAGATATTATAGCGGTATGCCGGGAACTTGTAAAGTCCGCACTAATAAAGTTGTTTATTTTGTGCAAAATCCCATCTGTTTCACTGGATCATTCGTCAAAACAGAGATTCTATGGGCGTTTTTTGCTTATTTTGCCCGTACACGGAAGCCGCAGAAACGGATGGCGGCTTTTGCAAGCTCCGCCGTGGGATCCACCACGGGGACCGTCAGGCCCACGGCCTCCGCAGCCAAGGGCAGTTCCGTGCAGCCCAGCAGGAACACACCGGCCCCACGGGTCATCATATGCTCCACCACGGTCAAAAGATCCGCCCGGTAAGCGTCCGGACCTTTTCCGGCTTTGACGCCGTCATAGATGACCCGCATGAGGGCGTCCTGCTCTGCTGCCTCCGGGATCAGGTACGGCACACCGGCTTCCCCAAGGGCGTTTTGATACAGTTGAGCGGAAAGCGTACCCTTTGTAGCCAGAATTCCCACGGTCATTCCGGGGAACTGGGCCTTGCAGGCCTCTGCCGCGGCAGTGAGGATGCTGAGGAAGGGGATCTCTGTCATAGCCTGGAGCCGGGGCAGGAAATAATGGGCGGTGTTGCAGGGCATGATGACACAGTCTGCACCGCAGGCTTCCAGATTCCGGAGGGCGCTTGCCATTTCCGGTACCGGGTCCGGGCCGTTGCTGAGGATGGCGGCGGTGCGGTCGGGAATGTTGGCATTGCTGTCGATGTACACCCGGATATGATCCCGGTCCGTTTCCGCCTCTGTCAGCAGGGTGATCTTCTGAAACAGGTCCGCAGTGGCCAGAGGGCCCATGCCGCCTAAAATACCGATGGTCTTTTTTTCACACATATTACGCACCTCAACTCCAAAATTCCGGGAATAAAAGCTCGCTGCCTACCTTTACGGTCAACAGGAGCAGGACTGCGATCACCGTGGGCCGGACGATCTTGCTGCCGTTTTTGATAGCCAGACCCGCACCGATATAGTGTCCCAGAATGGATGCCACGGAAGAGATCAGGCCAACGCCCACCAGCACATACCCGGCCCGCAGGGCGGTGAACAGGCTGCCCAGATTGGAGGCCAGATTGACCACCTTTACGCCGCCGGCCGCGTGGCGGGTATCCAGCTTGGCGAAACGCACCAGCGCGATCATCATGAAGGTGCCGGTGCCGGGGCCGTAATACCCGTCATATCCGCCGATGACAAAGGCCGAGCCCCAGATGATGAGCCGCCGCAGCCAAGGGTCCAGCGGCGCTGTTTCATCCGGCCACTTCCGGGTCCGCAGGGTGATGAACGCCACCACCGGCAGCACCACCAGCAGCAGGTATTTCAGCACTACCGCAGGGGTGTGGTGCTGGAGCCAGGTGCCGCAGACGGAGCCGGTCAGGGATAAGATTACCGCCGGGGCAAAGAGCCTCCAGTCCACCAGTCCCTGATGGATGAACCGGGCTGTGGAAAAAATCGTGCCGATGCCGGAGGAGAGTTTATTCGTCCCCAAAGCGTTATAAATGGGAAGGTTTGAGAGGCCCATGAGATAGGTAGGGACGGTGATGATCCCGCCGCCTCCGGCGATGGCGTCCATAAACGCGCCTAAGAAAACGCCGACGCAGATCAGCAGTACCACCCAGAGGGCTACGCCGTCCACCGTGATGTCAGTCAGGAAGGAAATCCGAGGCGGTGCCGGAGGCGACGAGGCTGCCCTCTTTGCAGGCGACCTATTTAATATGTATAAGAAATACT